>Ga0209025_1001916_pt1 | contig 24164 bp, 20 predicted proteins | sample AraplaMF_Col_mLB_FD_184256 | JGI IMG/M metagenome (GOLD analysis project Ga0209025, IMG submission 184256) | Arabidopsis root microbial communities from the University of North Carolina, USA - plate scrape MF_Col_mLB (SPAdes) (version 2) | ecosystem: Host-associated > Plants > Roots > Endosphere... | reverse complement strand
TAGCCGGAGTCGACGCAGATCACGCCGACATCCTTGCAGGTCGCCTCGGCGCAGTTCCGCGGGCAGCCGGAGACAGCCATCTTGACCTTGGCCGGCGTCCACGAGCCCCAGGTGAACTTCTCCAGCTTGACGCCGAGGCCGGTCGAATCCTGCGTGCCGAAGCGGCACCATTCCGAGCCGACGCAGGTCTTCACCGTGCGCAGGCCCTTGGCATAAGCGGCGCCCGAGATCATGCCGGCGGCATTGAGGTCGGCCCAAACAGCGGGCAGATCCTCCTTCTTGATGCCGAGCAGGTCGATGCGCTGCCCGCCGGTGACCTTGACGGTCGGGATTGCGAACTTGTCGACGACATCGGCGATGGCGCGCAGTTCCTTCGCGCTGGTCAACCCGCCGAACATCCGCGGCACCACCGAATAGGTGCCGTTCTTCTGGATGTTGGCGTGGACGCGCTCGTTGATGTAGCGACTCTGGCTGTCGTCCTCGTATTCGCCGGGCCAGTCACAAACGAGATAGTAGTTCAGCGCCGGCCGGCACTTGGCGCAGCCGCACGAGCTCCTCCAGCCGAGCTCCTGCATCACGGCCGGGATCGACTTGAGTTGCTTGGCCTTGATCAGGCGCCGGACATCGTCATGGCCGAGCTCGGTGCAGCCGCACATCGGCTGCACCGCGGCAGGGTTGTAGGCGTCGCCGAGCGTCAGCTTGATCACCTGCTCGACCAGCCCGGTGCAGGAGCCGCAGGAGGCCGACGCCTTGGTATGAGCGCGGACCTCATCGAGGTTCTTGAGGCCGAGCTCGCCGATCGTGCTGGTGATCTTGCCCTTGCAGACGCCGTTGCACCCGCAGATCTCGGCCTCGTCGGGCAAGGCCGCGACTGCGGCAAGCGGATCGAGCGCGCCGCCGCCCTGATGGCCCTGGCCATAGATCAGCGTCTGCCGCATCTCTGCGACATCGACGCCGCGCTTGACCATGTCGAAGAACCAGGCGCCGTCGGCGACGTCGCCATACAGCACCGCGCCAAGGATGCGGTCGTCCTTCAGCACGAGGCGCTTGTAGACGCCTCGCGTCGGGTCACGCAGCACGATCTCCTCGCGGCCCTTGGCCTCGGCGAAGTCGCCGGCGGAGTAGAGGTCGATGCCGGTGACCTTGAGCTTGGTCGCGGTCGCCGAGGGGTGGAACTCTGCCGTGCTGCCGAGCAGGTTCTGCGCGACGACGCCGGCCATCTCGTAGAGCGGCGCGACCAGGCCGAAGACCTGACCCGAGGCTTCGGCGCATTCGCCAAGTGCGAAGATATCGGGGTCGGAGGTGCGCATGTCGGGCGCAACGACGATGCCGCGGTTGACAGCTAGGCCTGCTTCCTTCGCGAGGCTGGCATTGGGCCGGATGCCGACCGCCATCACGACGATGTCGGCGGGATAGAGCGTGCCATCGTCGAGCCGCACGCCGGCGACACGCTTCTCGCCGACGATCTCATGCGTGTTGGCCTTGCAATGCACGCGGATGCCGCGGCTCTCGAGCGAGCGCTGCAGCAGATAGCCGGCAGCCGGATCGAGCTGACGCTCCATCAGCGTCGGCATCAGATGCAGCACGGTGACGTCCATGCCCTGCATCTGCAGGCCCGCCGCCGCCTCGAGCCCAAGCAGCCCGCCGCCGATCACGACGGCGCGCGCGCCGGGTTTGGCCGCGACCATCATGGCGTGGACGTCGTCGAGATCGCGATAGGTCAGAACGCCCGGCAACTGGTGGCCCGGCACCGGAATGATGATCGGGCTCGAGCCGGTGGCAATGATCAGCTTGTCGTAGGAAACCGTCTCGCCGTGCTCGGAGGTCACGGTCTTCGCGGCACGGTCGACTGCAATGATCTTGTGGCCCTTGTACAGGGTCACGCCGTGCTTGATGTACCAGCCGTCGCCATGGATGACGATGTCCTCATAGGACTTCTCACCCGCCAGCACCGGCGAGAGCATGATCCGGTCGTAGTTGACGCGTGGCTCGGCGTTGAAGACCGTCACCTTGTAGGCGCCCGGCGCGGCCTCGAACAGTTTTTCCAGCGCCCGCCCCGGCGCCATGCCGTTGCCGACCACCACAAGCGATTGCTTGGTCATGGAAATCCAGAATGCGAGAGAGATCCCGGCCGGATCGCGCGGCGCTGCGCAATCGAGCCTCAGGAATGGCGCTGCGCCGTTGCAGCGGACCGCGGCACCCTAAACAAAATCCATGCCAAGCTCGGATCGGCGGGCGGCGATTTCGGATTCGACAACTACGAGATGCGAGGCTGCCAAACGAACCATTATTGGGCAGAGCGGAGCGAAAAATTAGGCGATCCGCCTATCAACGCGCCGCATACGTCAATTCGAAGGATTGCTTCATTGCCTGTTCGGACTGGCTTGCGCCAGAAGCGGAAGTTGTGCTGCTGCCCAAAAGCGGACGTTGGCAGGCGCGGCAAGTCGGAAGCGGCGCCCGCTGGCCCGGCCAGAGTTTGCATGGCATCGCAAGTGCGGGAGTCTCACCCGCTGATATTGGGAAGGTTTAAGTAGCCTTCACCATGCCGCGCGCCGTCGTTTTCCGACGCTGCTAGCCCTGGCCCATCCGTTCGCCAAATTCGATGCGGCATCAATGCTGGCAGGAGATTGATCGTGTTGGCCCCGACAGTGCTTCATCCCCTGCCATCCACGAGCAGCAGAAGCAGGCAGACTTCGGCGGCGCGTTTGCTGGCGCTACCTCCATCAAGCGGCTAAGCCCGTTGCCAAGAGACACGATGCCCGATCTTCTGTGCGCTTGCATCTTGAAGCTGCGTCCAAGCGCCATGCCAGTCGAATATGCCCCGAGGGGGAAGGTTTAGATGTCGCGCTCCTCGAACGCCGGCACCACAAAGCTTCCCCTGTCGCTGGAAGGACGCATCTACGCCGCGTATGCAGCTCTGACGCCGTCCGAGCGCCGACTGGCCGATGTGCTGCTCAGGCATCAGATGGACCTGCCGCATTACACCGCCGGTGAGCTCGCGCAGAAAGCCGGAGTCTCGAAGGCCACCGCGGCGCGGCTGTTCCGGGCGCTCGGCTACACCTCGTTTCCGGCAGCCAAGCACCAGGTGCGCACCGACCAGTTCTGGGGGTCGCCGCGCGCCGGGCTCGCAGACCCGGACCAGGCGCCCTCCGGCGAAGTGTCATTCGGGCGCGTCATCGAAGCTGATCTCGACAACATCAGAACCACGGCCGCAAGTCTCTCCGAAGAGGCGCTGTCCGCCATCAGCCAGGCAATAGTGGATGCACGTCGCCTCTGGATCATGGGCCTGCGCAGCGGCTACGGGCTTGCGCACCACGCCGCGCACTATTTCACGCTCGTCAAGGACGACGTCCAGGTGCTGCCGGCGGGCGGGGCCACCTACTCGCACGAGATTGCCTCGATCGCGCCTGGCGACGTCTTCATCGTCATCGCCTTCCGCAGGCGGCCGCGCCTTCTGCCGGTGATTCTCGCGGAGGCCGGCAATGCCGGGGCAACCACGGTGTTGATCACCGATCTCAGCGTCGACGAGCACTCCGCCATTGCCCACCATGTCCTGCGCTGCCGCTGCCAGTCGCCGTCGCCGTTCAATTCTTTCGTTGCAGCGGTTCCGATCATCAATTTTCTGGCATGGAGCGTCGCCGCGAGCTCGGGTGATGCGAGCCTCGCGCGCTTCAGCAGAGTGGACAGGTTGGTCGGCCTGCTCGACGATGTCGCGACCCCGAAGGTCGATCCACGTCGCTGAAGCAGCTTAGACTGCGAAGCGTGCGGTAGGCCGCGCGTCGACAAGCGTCTCGTAAGGGATCGGTCGCTCGATCAGGTGACCGTCCGCGATCCCGCCTTGCCAGCGGGCATAGGCAGCAGGATCGATACGTGGCGTCGTCCACATGCCGCAGGCACGGTAGTCGTTGGTGAGACGGACGAGGAGGTCGGAGGCGAGGCGCGGGAAGGTCTTGGTCAGGAAACCGGCGAATTCTGCCGCGTCATGCGCAAGTACCCAGTCCATGCCGCGCCCGAGCGCATCGACGAAGCGTGCTTGCAGGCCGAGCCGTTCAGGGCTGCTCCCGCCTTCGGCATAGTAGACGCTCCAGGGAATGTTGCCTCCGGTGATGGCGAGCGGCGCGACCACATGACCTCCGCCAGAGAGCTCCATCGCAGCGGCATTCGGGTAGTCGACTGCGAGATAGTCGGCCATGCCACCCCGGAAAAGCGTCGACAGCATTGCGCCATCGAGATCCTGGACGAATCCGACATCGCGCGGATCGATGCCGTTCTCGCGCAGCAGGAGCTTGATGAAGAGGCCGACGCTCGCGCCGTTGCTGCCCTTCATGGCGATGACTTTCCCGGTCATGCCTTCCCAGGAAAAGTCCTCCCGCCGCTCGCGACCGACGAGGGCGAGCGGCGCGCGGCCGGAAACCTGAGCGAACGGGGTGTAGCGGTTGGCGCGCCCGAAAAACATGGAGGGAACCCAGATGCCGCCGAGTGCAGCTTCCGCAGTCCCTGAACTGAGATCATCGAGCACCAGATCCCAAGGCTTTGGGACGCTGGCCGAGACCGCGAGTCCCTCCTCGGCAAAATAGCCCTGCCAGGCCGCGACATATTCGGGCAGATAATTGAGGCTGTGACCGGTGGCGCTGATGTGGAAGCGTCGCATGGCTGCAATCCTGGAAGTCGATTTCAAAGGGTCAGGAAGCCCGGCGCTGCCCGGTGGCTGCGTCGAACCACGTCACGTCCCCAGGGGCAAAGCCGAGCCCGCAGCGTGTGCCGATCGGAATGCGCTGCACGCCGGGCATCCGGACGAAGATCAGGTCATGCTCCAGGAGATGCTCCTCCGTGGCACCGGACAGCAATCGGCAACCTATGACCGTCTCGGCGCCGAGGCTCTCCACCACCGCGACCTGTGCCGGAAGCGGACCGTTGCCTTCCGAGAGAAGCTGGAGCTTCTCCGGGCGGATACCGAGAATCTGCGGCCCTGCAGCCGGCAGGGGACCTTCGTAGAAGAAGGTCAACGCCGGCGGGACGGTCAGCCGCCCCTCGTTGACCGTGACCGGGATGAGATTCATCGCCGGGGAGCCGATGAAGCGTGCCACGAAGGTGTTGGCCGGTGCGGCGTAGATCTCGTCCGGCGCCCCGATCTGCTGCACGACGCCGCGATCGAGGATGATGATCCGCGTCGCCATGGTCATCGCCTCGACCTGATCATGGGTGACGTAGACGAAGGTCTTTCCCACCTTGTGATGAAGCGAGGAAATTTCCGCGCGCATCTGCATGCGCAACTTGGCGTCGAGATTCGAGAGAGGCTCGTCGAGCAGGTAGAGCGAGGGGTTCCGGACGAGCGCGCGGGCCAGCGCAACGCGCTGCCTCTGCCCACCCGAGAGCCCAGCGGGCCGGCGTTCGAGCAGAGCGCCGAGTTCGAGCTGGTTGGCGATGGCCTCGGTGCGCTGGGAGATTGCGGGGCTCGCCATCAGGCGGCGACGCATGAAGCTGTTGACGCCGGGCAGATGATGCCAGGGCCGGAAGGCGTCCATGATCAGTGGGAAACTGATGTTTCCGCGGACCGTCATGTGCGGATAGAGCGCGTAGGACTGGAAGACGAAGGCGACGCCGCGTTGCTTCGGCGACCAGCCGTTTGCCCTGATGCCGTCGAAGTGCAACTCCCCGGACGAGATATCGCTCAGGCCGGCAATCATCCTCAGCAGGGTCGACTTGCCGCAGCCCGACGGGCCGAGCAGGACCAGGAATTCGCCGTCGGGGATCGTCGCCGACAAGGAGGGGATGACGGTAGTGTCGCCGAAGGACTTCGAGAGGTTGTCAAGAATGAGTTCCGGCATGATTACCCCTTGACGGCCCCGGAGGTCAGGCCGGCGACGATCCGGCGCTGGATGATCAGGAAGAAGGTGATCGCCGGCAGGCTGAACAGCAGCGCCGTCCCCATGACGACCGACAGCGGCGTCTCGTACTGACCGATGAACGAGGCAAGTCCGACGCTCGCCGGCCACAGCCCTCGGTCCATCAGGAAGGTCGAGGCAAAGAGATACTCGTTCCAGCCGGCGAAGAATGCGATGACGGCCGCGGCCGCAAGACTCGGCGCGATGAGCGGAAGCACGATCATGGTGAGGATGCCGAAGCGCGGGCAGTTGTCGATGAGCGCCGATTCCTCGATTTCGTGGGGGATCGTGTCGACGGCGCCCTTGATGATGAAGGTTGCGACCGGCAGCGAGAAGGCTGCGTTGGCCAGTGCCAGCCCGGCGAGATCGTTGAGCAGCCCGAGCGTGATGAACATGGCGTAGAGCGGCACCAGGATGAGTGCCTCGGGGACCACCTGCGTCATGAAGAGGAGGAAGCCGATGAAGCCGCGTCCTTGGAAGCGGAAACGGCTGAGCGCGTAACCCGCGAGCGAGCCGAGCAGCAGGCTCACCACGGTCGTGCCGGTGGCGATGATGAGCGAGTTGACCATCCAGCGCCCTGCCGGAACGGCCGCTATCGCCGAGAGCAGCGAACCGAGATTGCCGATCTGTGGCCAGGGTACCTGACGGTTCATGTAGAGCTGGCTCTCGTCGGAAAGCGCAGTGGTCGCCATCCAATAGACCGGCAGCCCGGCGAGGACGGCCAGTATCCCGAGGAGCAGGAAGCGCGGCAGCTTGGAAAGATGGTTCATCGATCGGCCATCCAGCGTGCGCGCCGCCGGTCGACCAACTGGTGTATGGCGGCGATGAGGAGTGCGAGGACGAGCCCGACGGCGCCATAGGCGCTTGCCATGCCGAGTTCATGCGCCTCGAAAGCCGTCTGGCGAATGCGCACGACCAGGGTCGAGGTGCTGCCGAGCGGGCCGCCGCCGGTCAGGAGATAGATGATGTCGAAGCGCCTGATCGACCAGACCGCGACGAGCAGGCCGGCGAGTTGCACCGCCGGCAGGATGTGCGGCCAGGTCACGGCGCGGAACACATTGAGCGGGTCCGCGCCATCGACGCGTGCCGCCTCGCGCACCTCGTCCGGCACCGACTGAAGCGCTGCGAGCACAACCAGCATGACGAAGGGTGCGACCTGCCAGATGGTGACCATCAAAATGGATGGCATCGCCCAGTCGATGCTGGTCAGCCAGCGCAGGCGTGAAAGGCCGACGCCCGTCAAGATCTGGTTCAGGACGCCCGAGCGCTCGTTGAACATCCAGAGCCAGATCAGCGCCGCCGCCACATTCGGCACGGCCCAGCCGAACAGCAGCACCGCGCGGACGACCGCCCGCCCACGGAAAGGTCGGTTGATCGCGAAGGCCGAAATCACGCCGAGCGTGACTCCCAGCACCACGGCTGATGTGGCGTAGACGAGCGTCACCTTGAGCGAGGCGTAGAAGGCCGGAGTCTCGACGAGGCGCGCATAGTTGGCGAGCCCGACGAACTGGCCCTCGTTCGGGGTGGCGAGCTTGGCGTCGGTCAGGCTCATCCACATCTGGCGGGCGAGCGGCCAGAACATGAAGAGGCAGAGATAGGCGATGGGCGGCAGGATGAAGGCATGGGGCAGCGCTCGCGCGCCAAACCGCCTCAATCCGGTTGTCGCCTGCTCGGACATGACTACCCTCGTTCCCCGGACTCGTCCGTCGTCTGCTCCAGAGGCTCAGAAGCGGGCGAGAGCTTGCTTCTGGGCCTCGTCCAGCGCCGTTTTGGGGTTAGCACCGGCGACAATCACCTTCTCGAGCGCCTCCATCACCAGGCGCATGATCGGAGCGGTCTTGATCTCGTAGCCGGGGATCAGAGTGCTGCGCGAGTTCACCGCCAACTCGGCGAAGACATCGGCCCAGGGGTTGGTGGCGCGGAAGGATTCCGTGACCGGGAGATCGGTCGCGAGCGCATCCGGGCCGGACGCTTCGCGCAGCGCCTGCTGACCGTCGGGACCGGCCAGCCAGGTGAGGAAGGCGGCCGCTTCGGCTTGATTTTTGGAATGCCGGGAGATGCCGATGAAAATCTGCTGGTGCGCACCAGGGTTCTTGAACGGGAGCGGCGTCGCACGCAGATCGGTCGAGGAGAGCGGACCGCCCGAGGCGATGTTGAGCGTGCCGCCACTGTTGTCGATGCTGAAGCCCACCTGGCGCTGCTTGAAGCGCATGCGCTGGGTCGGCATGTCGTCACCTACCGGGATGACACCGGCATCATAGACCTTCTTGAAGGCTGCGACGGCGGCAACCGCTTCGGGAGTGTTGAGCGTCAGCTTGCCGGCACCGTCGACCCAGTTGACGCCGTAGCCAAAGGCCCAGTTCTGGAAATCCATGAACCAGCCGGAGAAATCCGCCATCTGGTGCCGGGACGAGAAACCGATTGCGCCGCTCTTGCTCTGGACGGCCTTGGCAGCGGCGATCAGCCCGTCGATATCGGTCGGCACCGCGGCGCCGGCAGCCTCGAGCAGCTTGTTGTTGTAGATCAGGGCATAGACGGCGCGCTGCCAGGCAATGCCGAACCGCTTGCCCTTGACGATACCCTTGTCATTGGTTCCGTTGAGTTTGACCCCCTCGACAGCCTTCTCGACCTCGACGAGAAAGCCTGCATCGGCGATCGAATAGAACAGGCCTTCCTGCATGATCGCAATGTCGGGCCCCTGGCCGGCACCGAGTGCGGTGGTGATCTTGTCGTTGAAATCGGCGGAGGGGATCGCCTCCTGCTTCAGCGTCACATGCGGCGCGACCTGCTGGTACTTGACCAGAGCGGCCCAGAGGTTCTTGCCGCGCAAGGCATCGAGCCATTGGGAATTGGCGATGACGAGCGTGACGGGCGCCTTTTGTGCCTGGGCGTAGGCGGCAGGCACGGTCGAGGTCAGACCGGCAAAGGCGAAAGCGGAGACGAGGCTTCTGCGCGTAAGCATCATCGAAATCCCTTTCTGGGAGATTGCGGGAGGGGTTTCAGACCTTGACCCTGTGGGGCGTGAGCGGGCTGTGGCAGGAGAGGTTCTCCGCGCCGTCGGCCGTGACGAGGTAGCAGTCGCCGACATTGCAGCCGGCAACCATCGGGTCGAGCCATTGTGCGTGGAGCACGAAGGTCATGCCCGGCTCGAGCCGGTCGTGATTGTTCGATGCGATGTTGTAATGCGCGAATTTCGGCATCGACACCTGGTGCCCGACATTCGGATTATGCGGACCGACGGTCGCCGGGTAGACGTGCATGAGCCGGCGGCCCTGCCGCTCCCAGTCCTCGTCCGGCACTGGTTGGCGCGGCACGAGGCGCGGCGAGCCGTCCTCGTTGGCGTTCCAGTTGTAGGGCATGCTGCGGCTGTCGGCGGAGGCCAGGTAGCCGCGGCGGATATAGGGCTCGAACGAGGCGTTCGCGACCTCCGAAACGAGCGCGCCCGGGCGGACGCGCGCGGCGGCCGCGTGCACGCCTTCGACACACATCTCCAGCACCTCTTCCTGCTTCGGCGTTATGGAGCCGACGGCGATCATGCGTGCGATCTGTGCGTTATAACCGCGATAGGTGGTGGCGGAGATGTAGAGGTTGATCAGGTCACCGTCGCGAACGACATGGCCATAGGGCTTGCCGCAATGGGTGCCCCAACGATTGATCCCGATCTGGTAGCCGTCGCCGCTCTCGCCGCCGCGGGCCAGTTGCGCATAGCTGAATGCGGCGTAGATTTCGTGATCGGTCACGCCGGGCTGCGTGACGTGATAGGCTGCCTGGATGCCGATATCGGCGAGTTGCGCGGCTGCGCGCACGAGGGCCTGCTCGGCCGGGGTACGTATGCGCTGCATACGGTCGACGATGCCTTCCGCGGCGACGAAGCCCGACTTCGGCAGCTCGGCCTTAAGCCCGTTCCAGTAGCCCGCAGAGGTAGCGTCGCCGATCGTGCCGATCTGCGCATGCGCAAGGCCCTGATCTTTCAGGAAGGCGGCCACGGCAGCGACCACCCGGTCGACGGTCTTGCCGGGACGGTTGTAGCTTTCGCGCCCCCAGGTCCCGATTTGCCAGATATCTTCGACGAGCAACGGCTCGCCAGCCGGCGGCAGCAAAACGGAGGAAGAAAAGAACGAGAACAGCGTCAGTGGCTTGTCCTCGTCGGTCGGAATGACCAGCACGCCTTCGCGGGCCCAATCGCAGATGTAGCGAAGGTAGGAATTCGAAACATGGTACCAGCCGATGCCATCGGCATGGACCAGCATGACGTCATGGCCTGCGACTGTCGCCTCGCGACGAATCCGACGGAGCCTGTCGGCGAATTCGGCTTCGGGCAGCGGATCGACGGGTTGGAAGGTGAAGTCCGGCTCGAACCCGTCAAGCAACTGCTCCAGGCGCCTTTCTTCAATCCCTGGTACAGATTTCGATCCCGCAACAGCCTGGCGCATGAATATCGACCTTCGCGAGAATTGCTTTCCTGAGTTCAATGCTACGAAGAAGACCTACGCACGTGAAGCGTAACGCGAGCTCTTTTAGTCATCGATGTGCCCAATACGAAGGCAATTGGAAAAACAACAATGCAATGAGATTAAGTCGACGCAGGTCGATTGGCGGCTTGAATGGACAAGCCTTTGAAGAGGCGACATTTTTGCGCGCAAGGAACCAGCGTCTCTGAAAAATTCGAAGCGATTCTCAATGAAAAAGCTTCAGCGGCGACACTCTCGGTGCTTGGGCGCGAGCCAATGACCCACGCCCGATGGAACGGGCGCCTGCACTGCAGCCGCTCGTTCTCTCGCATCTTCATATGCCAGGTCAGATCTCCACACATGCCGGAGATGGCCCAAAGCAGCCGCTTTGTACGACAAGCCCGCGCCACTTTCGGGCATTGGGCTGTCGCTGAGAAGCAGACGTTCCTGGCCCTCATCTGAGCACGCGTGTCGGCCGCACCATCCAATGATCCCAAGGCATTGGCGTCATCCGGATTCAAAGCCGAGTAGCGTTTGATCAGAGACGTGCCGTCTGAACATCCGGCGGGATCGAGCGCCTTTCCCTTGTTTTCGGGCTATGCTGGCACCGTCGTCCTTTCGAAAAATGGCATGGCCCCGGACTTGCGATGATACTGCGCTGCGTCGACTGTGCGAAGGCCCACCCGCTGGAGCTGCTCTATCGCTGTCAATCGTGCGGAGGCATTCTCGAAGCGATCGGCGATGATGGCACGCCACGAGTTTCGTTGGGGGAAACCGCCACCCCGCTCCTGCGAGCTGCAAGGATCGAGGCTTCGCTGCCCGGCTTCTCGGGCGAGATCTGGCTGAAGGACGAAACCCGCAACCCTTCCGGCTCCTTCAAGGATCGTCTCGTTGCCGCCGCCATGGGCCGGGCGCTCTCGCTTGGGGTCAGGAAAGTCGTTTGCGCCTCCTCCGGCAATGCCGGGGCCGCGACCGCCGCTTATGCGGCGCGCGCCGGCATCCCGGCCGTCATCATCGTGCCGGCCCATACCCCGCTGGGGAAGGTGACGCAGATCGCAGCCTATGGCGCGATACTGCTCCTGGTCGAAGGGCATTACAGCCGCTCATACGATCTCGCGCTCGCTTTGGCCGAGCGCCACGGCTTCGCCAATCTGACCACCACCTTCATCAACCCCTATGCGGTCGCCGGCCTCACCGCCGTCGGCAGCGAGCTGGTCGAGCAGCTCGGCGGCGCGCCGAGCCATGTGCTGGTGCCGACCGGCAGCGGCCCGCTGGTCAAGGGCGTCTGGCAGGGCATCGCCGCTGCCGGCGGCACGACCAGATTGATCGCCGTGCAGGCAGAGGGCTGCGCGCCGATCGTGCAGGCCTTCGAGGCCGGGGCCGGGGAAGTGACGGCCTGGGGCACGCCGCAGACCATCGCCTCGGGCATCAGCGACCCGCTGATTGGCTATGAGCGCGACGGCACCTATACGCTGAAGCTGGTCCGTGAGAGCGGCGGGCGGGCGATCGCGGTCAGCGATGACGAATTGCGCGAGGCGATGCGGCTGCTCGCCCGCAGCGAAGGCGTCTATGCCGAACCGACCGGTGCCAGCCCGATCGCGGCTTTGCCGCGCCTGCTGGCGCAGGGCGCGCTGCCGCCGGGCTCGCGCGTCGTCTGCATGGTGACGGGGCACGGCTTCAAGGACGGCAAGGCCTATCAGGAGATGCCGGTGCGCACCCACAAGGTCGCGGACCCCGCCGACATCGCCGCGGTCGCCGGACTCTGCGAGGCCGCGCTGGCGGCCGCCTGAGGACCTCGGTGGTTCCGTAGAGGCAGCACGAATTATCCGGCTTTGCATCCGGCACTTTTCTTGCGACGCTCGTCTTGCTGCAGGCCGAACGCTGCAGGGCACGTGGATCAACGAGGGGAGTTCGTGATGGGCATTCATGACGACGGAACTTTGGACGGCGCCACTCCCCCTAAGGACGAGGGCCTGACGCTGGAGCGCCGCAGCCTGTTCGGCCTCGGTCTCGCCGGCGCCGCGATCGGCGCGGCGGCAAGCGGGCTGCTCACTCCCGCCTCGGCCCAGGCCCAGACGGTGGCCAAGAGCAAGCTCTACGCCGTCAAGGAGCGCGGCAAGCTGATCGTCGGCACCGGCAGCACCAACCCGCCCTGGCACTTCCAGGACGCCAGCGGCAAGCTCGTGGGCATGGACATCGACCTCGCCCGGCTGCTCGCCAAGGGCCTGTTCGACGACTACGAGAAGGTCGAGTTCGTGCTGCAGGGCTCCGACGCCCGCATTCCGAGCCTGGTCACCGACAAGGTCGACATCGTCGTGCAATGGATGACGGTGACGCCGGGCCGCGCCCAGCAGGTCGACTTCACCATCCCCTATTATCGCGAGGGCGTCGGCCTGCTGATGCTGGCCCGCGGCGGCAAGTACAAGAACTACGAGGAGCTGAAGGCGGCCGGCAAGGAAGTCGCCGTCGGCGGCATGCAGAACGTCTTTCTGGAGGAATGGATCCACAAGGCGCTGCCGGGATCCAAGGTCGACGCTTTCGACAGCCCGGACGCGGCGATGCAGGCACTGAATGCCCGCCGCATCGACGCCTCGATGCAGGATCAGTCGGCGATGCGCTGGCTGATGCAGCAGGCGCCCGGCCGCTTCGTCGATTCCGGCTTCGGCTGGATGCCGAACTCCTATGCCTCGGCGGTGAAGCCCGGCGATCCGACCTGGCTGAACTGGGTCAACACCGCCTACAAGGAAGCGATGATGGGCGTCGATTTCGATTATTTCGCCGCCTCCTACAAGAAGTGGTTCGGCATCGAGCTGCCGATCCCGAAGGTCGGCTTCCCGCAGGAATTCGCCTGATCCCGCATTCGCCTGATCGCAACGTGGCGATGGCGGGCCGCGCCTGCGGCCCGCCGCTTTCGGGACCTTCGCGACCGACATGATCGATTATCATTTCGACTGGCCCGTCATCGCACGGAACTGGGACAAGCTCGTCGACGCCCTTGTGCTGGGCCTCTGGCTGGCGGTGATCTCGCTGGCGATCGGCTGCGTCATCGGCATCGTCACCGCCTATGCCCGGCTCTCCGGCAAGAAATGGCTCTCCGTGCCGGTCTGGGCCTATGTCGAGTTCATCCGCTGTACGCCGCTGCTGCTGCTGATCTTCTTCCTCTATTTCGGCCTGCCGGAGTTCGACGTCACCTTCCTGAACAAGACGCAGAGCTTCGTCCTCTCGCTCTCGCTCTATGCCGGTGCCTACATGTCCGAGGTCTTCCGCGCCGGCCTGTCCTCGATCCCGAAGCAATATGTCGAGGCGGCCAAGGCGATCGGCCTGCGACCCTGGCAGCGCCAGGCCTATGTCGTACTGCCGGTGATGTTTCGCATCACGCTGCCGGCGGTCAGCAACAACCTGATCTCGCTGTTCAAGGACACCTCGCTCGCGGCCGCGATCGCCGTGCCGGAACTGACCTTCGTCGCGCGACAGATCAACGCCAACACCTTCCGCGTCATGGAGGTCTGGCTCACCGCGAGCGCGCTCTATCTCGTCACCGCCTATCTCATCGCTTTCGTGCTGCGCCTGGTCGAGCGCCGCTACGCCTCGATCCGCTAGAGCAGGATGCGAAAAGTGGGAACCGGTTTTTCGCAGCAATCCTGCTCTAACCTCTTAGAATCGATCACGTTTTATGACTTTGGATCGACTCGATCCAAAATCGTCGTGATCTAGGAGCCGGCGATGGATTTCTTGATGGCTCCCGGCACCTTCCTGTTCGAGGCCTGGCAGGCGCGCGCCTCGCTGCTCTCCGGGCTCGGCGTGACCATGCTGAGCTCGGCGTTGAGCATCGTCATGGCCACGGTCTGCGGCATCCTGATGGGGGTCGCGCTCTCCTATGGCTGGTGGTGGCTGAGGCTGCTGGCCCGGCTCTATGTCGACCTGATGCGCGGCATCCCGGTGCTCGTGCTGATCCTGTTCACCTATTACGGGCTTGCCCTGTTCGGCGTGAACGTCGCCGCCTTCTGGGCCGGCGTCATCGCGCTCGGCGCCTTCGCCACCGCCCATGTCGCCGAGAATTTCCGCGGCGCGGTCGAATCCGTGCCGGCCGGGCAGATGGAGGCGGCCAAGGCGATCGGCCTGACCTTCGGCAAGCGCCTGACCTATGTGATCCTGCCGCAGGCCTTTCGCCGCATGCTGCCGCCATGGGTGAATACCAGCCTTGAAATCGTCAAGGGCACGACGCTGCTCTCGATCATCGGCGTCGTCGAATTGCTGCTGTCGGTCCAGCAGCAGATGGCACGCAACTACATGATCATCGATTTCTACCTGCTGGCGACGGTGTTCTACCTGATCATCAACTTCACGCTGGCGCAGCTCGGCGCGCTGCTGGAACGCAAGACCTCCTATCTGCGGTACTAGAGCCGCTCCAGCAAAAGTGCGTAGCGGTTTTGCGTCCGGAGTTGCTCTGAAAACTTGGAACGGGAAGCGACTTCCGATGACCGAGACTGCCCTGCTTCAGGCCACCAATGTCCGCAAGCATTTCGGCAAGATCGAGGTGCTGAAAGGCATCGACCTCACCGTCAGGCAGGGGCAGGTCGTCTCGCTGATTGGCGCCTCCGGCTCGGGCAAGACCACCTTCCTGCGCTGCGTCAACTTGCTGGAAGAGCATGATGGCGGCGAGATCCTGCTCGACGGCGACCCGATCGGCTACCGGATGGCGGGCGAGACCCGCAAGCGCCTGAGCGAGACGAAGATCTCGGCCCAGCGCGCCCGCATCGGCATGGTCTTCCAGCAGTTCAACCTGTTCCCGCATTTGACCGCCGGGCAGAACGTCATGCTCGGCCTGACCAAGGTGCAGGGCAAGAGCACGGCCGAGGCACGCGAGATCGCCGATCATTGGCTCGGCCGCGTCGGCCTCGCCGAGCGTCGCGACCACTATCCCTACCAGCTCTCGGGCGGCCAGCAGCAGCGCGTCGCGATCGCGCGCGCGGTCGCCATGCAGCCGCGCCTGCTATTGTTCGACGAGGTCACCTCGGCGCTCGATCCGGAGCTGGTGGCCGAGGTGCTCGGCGTGATGCAGGCGCTCGCCGAATCCGGCATGACGATGCTGCTGGTCAGCCACGAGATGCTCTTCGTCCGCGAGGTCTCGCACCACGTCCTGTTTCTCGACCAGGGACGGGTCGCGCAGGCGGGCGCGCCGTCCGCAGTCTTCGACAATCCGCAGAGCGAGCGCCTGCGCAGCTTCCTCGGCCGCTTCCACGGGATTTTCAGCCGCTGAAGTAGTTTTCGACAAGTGGGTTTCCGCATGAACCCTTGAGAGCGGGTTGCTTCGGTTTTGGGAGGCACCTTGCTGCGACGGTAACCCTGCGATTCTGAACGATTTTCGCAAAGTCGAAGCGTGCTTTGGGCGTTACCTGATGGCAACGGATTTGGCTCGCGCGCATGGATGCGCGCCGAGTCCATTCGGCCGCTCGGCGCCAGGAGCGGCCCTTCGGGCGTCGCCCGGAACCAGACATTTTCTGATGGCATCAAGCCGTGGCCTTACGGAAGCTCGCCGTCTTGCCGGCTATTCCCCGCGGCCGTTCCATGCGTCCAAATCAAGCTTCCAGAGGGGCGGAAGCCTGGCGAATGGCGGCGTGGTGCGGGCGATGGCCGCCATCGCGCGGCGACTGCCGGAATCGATCTTGCCGTAGACCGCCTTGACATGGCACGGTGACGCGCTGGATGTCGTCATCCTATTGCGACATCGGCTTCTGGCGCAAAACGACCTTTTTAACGGTCTCATTCGCCTTATTTGGCGCGAAAATGGGAATTTTCCGCAATAAAATCAATATTTTATGGCAAAAAACAGTAGAGTGGGAGTGAGGGCAAGCCGCAACGGTTGCTTTCGATACGGCGGTTTCGCGTCCCGGAGCGGTAATCCCGGATAGTCGGTGAGGATATCTCCATTCACGGTTGATGGAGATACTCGCCGTACTAGCATTGGGGCAGTTGGACTGGCGAGTAGTCCGCCGGGGGCGACTGCAGATGACCATTGCGCTCATCATCGTCATGACGCTGTATCTCGCGGTCGCGACGTTGCTTGCGCTGAATTCGCTCCTCGAAGCAGAACGTCCAGCCCTTGCTGCGACAGATCTCGCCGTGATCGTGCTGGTGAGTTTGGCCTGGCCGGTCGTCGGCTGCGCCCTGCTCTCCGTGCTGGCATGTCACGCGCTGTTTTCCAGGAAGCGCGAGTTCCGGCCCGCTTTGCACTAGGGCGCTCCACGTGTCTGGAGAACGACAGCCCCGGCGGACACTGTGTTGTCCGCCGGGGCTGTCATTTGCGGAACTGGCCTCTCTGGCGAGAGCGGGATCAGAAATGGGCCTTCGGCTGGAGCTTCAGCGTCGTGCGCGTCGAGTCAGCCATTTTCGACAGTAGCCAGTCTGGGTTGCCGAGATTGAAGTAGGCCTTCAGCAGGTACCGCCAGAACAGATGCTCTGCGCGCGATGACGGGCGGTGTTGCGCGTAGATCTTCGCGCACTCGACGGTGGTGCGGGCTCCGTGGATCGCGCTGTTGTTCATGCCCGTTCGCCGGAAGCAGGCGATGGGCCGATCGATCCGGCCATAGGGTTCCTTCGCCAGGGCTCGACAGAACATGTCGTAATCGCCGGCATCCTTGTAGGCGATGTCGAAGCCGCCCAACTCCTCGAAGAAGCTCCGGGAGAAATAGGTCGCCATGTGCATGATCGGATTCCAGCCCAGGCAGACGAGCATGGTCGGCGTCATCCAGTTGGGAGGCGCTGCGAGCCCACCGAGGCTGTGCCCGCTTGAATCGATCCAGCGGATGGCGCCAACCACCCAGCGGCGGCGGCTTGTGCTGTAGGCGTCGACGACAGCCGCCGCAGCTCCCGGGAGCATGACGTCGTCGGCGCCGAGAAAGCCCAGCAATTCACCCGAGGAATTGAAGGAGCCCTTGTTGATGGCGTCGAAGATGCCGCTGTCCTTGCCTTGCATCACCTTGAGCCCGTAGCTGCGAGCGAGCTCGACGGTTCCGTCGGTGCTGCCGCCATCGACGATCACGTGCTCGATCTCGACGCCGCGCGTCGCGTTGCGGCGCGCGGATTCGATGCATTCCTTCAGGAAATCAACTGCGTTCAGCGTCGGTGTTACGATTGTGAGAATCATCGAGCGGTTCCGCAGTTTGAGGCGGTCTGATCACACGAGCCGAGGCGAGGCTGCCATGTCCGGCCTTGCGGCGAGCATCGGCAGGGGATCGTCCTCCGCCATGTCGGGCTCTTCGACCACCGGAATCCGGGTCACCGAGTTCTGCATGGCCCACATCGCCGCCTGGGTGCGGTTCCTGACCCGAACCTTGCGCAGGATGGCCTTGACGTGCACCTTCACGGTGGCCTCGGCGATCTCGAGCTTGCGCGCGATCACCTTGTTGGATTCGCCCAGCATGAGTCCTTCGAGGATGCTCACCTCCCGGGCCGAGAGCCCCTGGAACGGCGATCCGTCAGCCCTGCGTTGCACACCCTGCAGCAGGCGCTGCGGTTCGACTGCGACCTCGGAGAGCTGCGACAGAAGATCCGGAGGAAATACGGCGCCATTGGCGATGACGACTTCCAGCGAGGTGATGAGATCTTGCGCGGAGACGGACTCGACGAGATAGCCGACCGCCCCAAGCTGCATGGCACGGCGCATCAGCTCGCGACTGTCGCGAAGGGCGAGTGCCACGATCTTTGCGCTCTTGAACTGCCTCTTGATGTCGCCGACGATGGAGCAGGACATGTCGTCGATCACGACGATGAAGAGGTCGGGTATCGTCTGACTGCTCTCCGATCGCTGAAAATCAAGATTGGTCGTTCTCTGGTTCACCCGGAAGCGCGCGCCATCCAACAACTGGGTGATACCCTCCCGAAGCAGGGCATTGTCGCTCAATACAGCGGTCTCGATGATCTCAGGCATCGCTACTCCCCTTCTACTCGAAACAAAACTGGGGTGATGGAAGCAGCAGGGAATGAATCCCCTGCCGCAGCATCGCAGGTGGGCGATTGTGCTGTTCGAAAACGTCTGAGGTAAGGTCCGCGTCGGCTTGTCAATTACGGGCATTGCGTGACGCGGATGGGTACGCGTACTCAGAATTTCATCGTTAATAATTAGTTCATTCGGATGTAGTCGTCTTGTCAGGAAAAATACGATCCTGTCAGGAGAAACCTTACAAACGTGAGCCAGCATTGATCACGGAAGCTTGATCACGTTTGCGGGTGGAAGGCTTCAGATCGTCGGATCGACTTTGAGGATCCTGATCAGGTCCTTCGCGAGGACCGCCGCTTCGGTACGATTGCGTACATTGAGCGTGCGCATCAACGCGGAGACATGGATTTTCGCGGTTGGCTCCGCGATGTGGAGCGCCTGGGCGATTTCCCGGTTCGAAAGCCCATCCGCCAACAGCGCCAGGACATCCTTCTGCCGGCGGGTCAACCCGAATGGATCCTGCTGTGTGCTGCCCCGGCGCTGTGGCGCCTCACGAAAGGCGTGCCCCTCCGCGCTCGAACCGAATGGTGTGAGCCCGCGCGGGATCGCGAGGCGCCCGGCGAGGACCTCCTGCACGGCTTCGACGATCTCGTCGTCCCGTTGCAGCTTCGAAATGAAGCCGTGAAACCCCTCGGCGACATAGTGGAGAACCTGGTCGAAGCTGCCGTTGCCCGAAATGACGACGTAGCGTGTGGTCGTCGAGGCTCGCTTGAAATCCCAGATGATCTGCGGATCGGTGGAGCCGGTCAGGCGCAGGCTGACCAGCACTAGATGGATCGGTTGGTCTTCCATCAGGCTGCGCATCAGGCCGTCGAAGTCCTCAGCCTCGAAGAATTCGGCTTCGGGCAGGGCGGCTTGCAGGATCGTGCGCAGTCCCGTGCGGTAGAGCGCATGTTCGTCCGCAACGAGGATCCTGATCATGGTCGCGCCGCCGGTCTGGTCGCCTTTGCGTTGGGGGACGTTGCCACATTGGCAGGTGCCGCCCGGTTGCAGGCGGCAGTCGGACCTTGGCTCCTATCCCCGTGTTTTGTGGTAGCGGGAACGGCCTTTCAAGTCGCGACGCTCTTCGGGAGATGCCGTTGCTTGGCGTATGGCCATTGTTGTTTCGTTCGCGCCAAGTTGAGTACTCCGCACAGGGTCAAATGCGGTAGTTCAGCGCGCCAATGGCTTAGTCAGAGCCGTCAGACGTCGAGAATCCAGCCATGGCTGGCGCCGTATCTGATGATGTCGAGACGCGAGTGAAGCATCAGCTTCTTGCAGGCTCTGTAGCGGTAGGTTTCGACCGATTTGATGCCGAGACCGACGCGGCGGGCGATCTCCTTGTTGGAATGACCGACGGCAGCCAGGCGCAGGACCTGCGTCTCGCGATAGGTCAGCGTGTCGCTTGCGGTCGCCGTGGTCACGCCAGCGGTTGGGCAAAGCTTGCGGATCCAGTCGGAGCGGAAATCCTCCAGGTCGGAATCGATATAGACGCCGCCACTCAGGACGGTCCTGATCGCCTGCGCGACCTTCTCGCTCGCCGAAGCTTTGAGGACATAGCCGCGAATGCCTGTCCGCAGGGCCTTCTGGACGCAGCTTGGCTCCTCGTAATGGGTCAGCATGATGATCCGGGTGTCAGGTGCTCCTTCCAGGATGCGCTCGGCCAACATCAGGCCGCTCATGCCGGGCAGACCCATGTCGAGGATGACGAGATCGGGAGGTTGCGCGCGGACGAGTGCGAGCGCTTCGGAAGCGCTGGAGGCCTGCCCAATGAGCTCGAGATCCGGCTGCGCAAGCACCAGGGCTTGCAGGCCGGCGAGGACGACCGGGTGATCGTCGACGAGGATGAGACGTGCCGTCATGGCGGAGCAGTCCCGGGCAATTTGCGGGCCAATGGCGCGCTCGCTGTGACGATCGTGCCCTTGCCGAAGCGTGGGCCGATCTCCAGCGTTCCCCCGATGTCGGTCATGCGCTGTCGCATTCCGCGAAGCCCGATGCCAGCAGTGTCGCAGCTTTCAGTGTGCATCGACTCTAGGGAAAGGCCGGCACCGTCGTCTGCAATTGTCAGGGAGACCGATCCGTTGGCGAAGTCCAGGACTACATCGACCTTCCGCACGCCCAGCGCGTGCTTCAGCACGTTCGTCAGGGCTTCCTGGGCCACCCGATACAGCGCGCTTTCGACGTCGATCGGCAGCGAGGTCGGCTCACTGCCTTTCTTCCTGAACGAGAAATCAAATCTTCCATCTGCCGCGACAGATACGGTCATGGCTTCGATGGCACGACCAAAGCCGAGCTCCTCGATGATGCGCGGCCGCCCGCTGACGACCGCGTGATGGATCTTGCGCCCGATCCCGGCGACGTGCTCGGCGATCTCGTCGAGGCGCTGCTTGGCAAGACCTTTCGCGCCGCTCTGCAAGCGACGCAGCTCGGCCAGGACGAGGGCCATCTCCTGTCCGGCATGGTCGTGAAGGTCGCGGGCGATGCGCTCGCGTTCGTCGCAGCGGATGTGGTTGATCTCGTCCTGCAGCACGCATGTCCGCGCTTCCACGACACGCAATGCTTCCGCCACGAAACAGTATTGCTCGACCAGCCGCAGCCGGTCGCTGCGCAACTCCTCGAACTGCTGCATGGCAAGGCGGCGCTGCCGCTCGGCCGTCAGGCGCCTCATTCGTTCCGCAGCAGCGGAGAAGCGTGCGTCGAGGAGGGGGAACAGCCGCAGCAGCAGCGTGGCCGAGCGGCTTTTGCGGCGCGGGACCAGGACATTGCCGAAGCAGCGATAGTCGACGGGGCCACCGGGGCCCTCGAGCGTGACCCGTTCGATCAACGGCTGACGCGAGCCCGAGCAGGCGAGAAGATAGGTCCGCAGGGCCTCGACCTGGCCCGCGCACATCTCGAACAGCGACGAGGTCAAGCTTCCGGGATTGAGCGCCTGGACGGCGGCGCGATTGAACGCATGGACGCTTCCGTCACTCAGGGCGAGGAGCGACGGCTCGAGATAGGCTTCGAGGTCTAGCTCATGCCGAAGCTGCAGATGCATCATCGCGGAAGTATTCCCTCGTATCCGGGCCCAGTTCCATTCGCTTCAGATGAAGGACCACGCGGCAGCTGGAATCCCCTTTCGCGATCGTCTGCTCGAGATCGACGGCTGCGTACCCGATTGCGTTGGCGGTCAGCCGGCCGAAGATGTTCGAGGTCAGCATGCAGAGGGAAGGGTGGTTTGAAGCAGCATGCCCAAGAGGGCACGCGCAGTTCCCGAAGACGAGTCGATCTTCGTCTTGCTCGATCAAAGAAAATTCTCCGCCGGCGCGGTTCTTCAGGTCAATCAGGATATCGATCAACTGATCGCGGTCGAGGTGTTGGATGCCCAGTGCCGCCTTGTACTGTTTCTCGATGCCCGTTCCCAAGCGCGCAGCGATACAGCTGACATACGCGCAGGCATCTTCGACGCCTGCGATGGTCTCCAGCAACCCGGCCATGTCGGCGACCAAGGTGTTGACGAGACCATGGTGGTCGAAATCGATGTCGAGCGAGCCGATATCCGGCAGCGTCGCGTTGGTGGCGGATGGAGTCACGATAGCTGACCCTCCTGAACGGGGCGCTGCTAGTAGCGATTCCCGCGGTGTCCGGGTGGAATTGTTCATATTGGGAAGCGTCGGGCTCCTTTGCCTCCGGGGCTCTTCGCTAGTGGTCGGTCTTCAGGCTTCGGCTGGTCATTCAACTCAGGATTTCAAATTTAAATTTATCGAGAAAGGAGTAAAAATATTTAAACAGCGTTGTTATCCATGCGGTTCTAAAAAACCTACGCTGCATCAGCATTCCATAATTTAAAAAAAGCAGGTGACACTAAATCGCTTAGGTATCTTCTTTTATTCTCACATTTGTGTGAAGTCAGTGTGCGCCGCAAAGCGGTCGATGAGCCTTGCCTCAGTTGGGCAAGTTAAAAGAACTTTGATACCGATCGAAGGTGGAGCGGACGGGGTAAATTGAACGCGGTCTCAAAGCTCGAAGTCTGCATCTTCAGGTGATAATAGCAGCTTATCGAGGGGCTGTCTGCCAGAATTTGAATAGACCTGTATCAGAACGATTTTTTACAACGAGAATTCTAATATAAGTTGCATCATCGGCCTTGAGGTGGCCGACTTCGGGATGTGGAAGATACGAGTTGCGAGTAGGGGGGAGAAATTGGCGTATATAGAATTATAGTACAGTTGCCTGATTTAAATATTTAAGATAAATCAACAGAAATAATCCTTTACCAATGCCGATGAGGACAATGCAAATTGCGTGAATCTGATGCTGTTGAATCTGCCGTGCGAGGGCGGGGAAACCGAAGCGATTGTTCCGTCCGGAACTTGTGATGGCCTTGGTATTGGCTATGCCTGCGTCCATGGCCAAAAAGCGTGGCGATCGATGCAAGTCACGGAAATTTCTCGATAGATGGGACGTTGCGGTGCCGACCTGGTCGCAGTGGCTACGCGTGATTGTGAACTGCTGTTCACAATCACGTGCGGCTTTTGCCTTTTCACCGAGCGGCCGGACCCAGTCGATGAACGCGCTGATGGCGCGGTGCATCGACAAGTTTGCGAAGCCGCCGCCAGGCAAAGGGCAGGAAGCTCTGTTCGGCATGGTCGACGGGCGTGCGCAGCACCAGACCGGGATCGATCAGCATCGCCCCGCCGGTCAGTGAGGCGAGGTGGCGATTGAAGACGAGATGCTCGCATATGGCGCAACCAGCCTGCAGATAGCTGCCGAGGCGATAGGTATCGGCGCGATAGAGGCACAGGCCGTTGAAGGTCGAGGTGCAGGCGATCTCGCGATCGCTCGTGAGGGTCCGCTGCTGGGGATAGATCCGGGAACGGAAGAAGCGGTAATACGCGAAGATGTCTGTCCGATTTTTTGCGAGATCGTCGAGCAGCGTCACGAATGATCGATGATCGTCCTCGAACGCCAGAAGATCGTAGTAATGCGGGCGTGATGTCGCCGACACTCCGAAAATGCTCGGCCGTTCGAGTTTCGAGGCGGCCGCGAGCAAGGCAGGCACTGTCGGTGGCGTGGTGAGGACGTTGTCGATGTCGAGAACGCAGATGAAGCGGGCCTCGATGCCGGATTCCTCGAATATGCTTTTCAGCCGTTCTCGGCCCAGCGCCATCCGCCTGAGCCGTTCCGGTTCGTCCGCCATGAACGAGGTCGGAACCAGGATGATGTCCCCGCGCTCCTGCGCACGTTCGAGCAGGACGCGCGTTCCATCCCGTGAGCCGTTCTCGCCGACGAGGGCGGTGACGCCCATGCCATGATGCCGAAGCGTTTTGAGCAGTTCCAGGAAACGCGGGATCGTGGCAGCGCAGTCCTTCGCCAGGGCCAGGAAGGCGAAATCCTGCGGTTTGATCTCCTCGCGCCTCATGTCTCGGTCCTGATGGCGATCAGCGACTTGGGCAGGAACAGGACATTCTCGGTCAGAATCTCTGCGTCCGGAAAGAGCTCGGCGAGCTGGGCCCGGTCGAGCATCGACGTGCCTTCCACGATCCGCATGGCCTGGTCGAGCGAGGCCGCCTTCGCGTAGAAGCCGCGCGCCTTGCTCGACACCATCCGCCGCTGCAACGGCTGTGGCAGCCAGTGCATGATCAGGGCGTTGCTGTGCGGATCGAGCGGAAACCAGAAGTTCGGCGTCTGCACATAATAGTTCGGGGCAAGCCGCCTGATCTCGGCTGCGACACTCTTCATGTCCGCCCATTGGCCGACATGCTCGATCAGTGAGTTGGAGTGGACGAAATCAAAGCTCAGATCGCTGAATTCCCTGACGTCGCGCGCATCTCCCTGAACGACATGGAATCGCGGGTCGGGCGACTGCTC
>Ga0209025_1001915_pt1 | contig 24191 bp, 24 predicted proteins | sample AraplaMF_Col_mLB_FD_184256 | JGI IMG/M metagenome (GOLD analysis project Ga0209025, IMG submission 184256) | Arabidopsis root microbial communities from the University of North Carolina, USA - plate scrape MF_Col_mLB (SPAdes) (version 2) | ecosystem: Host-associated > Plants > Roots > Endosphere... | reverse complement strand
CGTAACCGCCTCCCCCCTTGCAGGGGGCGCCGCTTGCGGCCCGGCTAAGCCGGTTCCGCGGCGGCCGCTGGTACGACGGGAGCAGCAGCCTCTTTTCTTTCAACAGGAAGTAATCAGATGCGTGTCGAGCTTGATTTCATGGCTGTGCTTTCGCAGTGGCCGTTGCTCGTGACTGGCGTCGTGTGGACGCTGGGCCTGACGGCGATCTCGTCGGTGGCCGGCGTGTTTGTGGGCATGGCCTTTGCCTGGGCGCGCGCCAGCGGCCCCAGCTGGCTGCGCTGGGTGGTGGGCACTTACGTCGAGTTGATCCGCAACACGCCTTTTATTGTTCAGCTGTTTTTCATTTTTTTCGGCCTGCCGGCCCTGGGCTTCAAGCTTTCGCCGGAAGTAGCCTCGGTGCTGGCCATGGTGATCAACCTGGCGGCCTATGCCACCGAGATCATCCGCGCCGGCGTTGAGGCCACGCCACGCGGGCAGATCGAAGCGGCCGAAAGCCTGGCGCTCAACCGCGTGCAGATCTACACCCGCGTGGTGCTGCCGCCCGCGCTCAAGAAAGTCTGGCCCGCCATGGTGAGCCAGATCATCATCGTGATGCTGGGCTCGGCCGTCTGCGGCCAGATCTCGACACAGGAACTGTCTTACGCCGCCAACCTGATCCAGGGACGCAACTTTCGGGCGTTTGAGGCTTTCATCATTGCGACGGCGATTTACCTGGCGCTGTCGGTGGCGGTGCGAAAGCTGCTGAACTGGGCGGGACCGAAATTTCTCTTCGGCCGCTGACAGGAAAGGCAGGACAACACCATGATCGAATTTTCCATCTGGGACATCTTCCGCAACCTGTTGCTCGCGGCACGCTGGACTGTCGTGCTCTCGCTGGTTGCCTTCATAGGCGGTGGCCTTGTCGGCGCATTGTTGCTGGTGGGCCGGCTGTCGGCCTCGCGCGCCACGCCGGGCACGCAAAAGGCAGCCGGCATGGTGCGCCGCGCGCTGGACGGCTATGTGCTGGTGTTCCAGGGCACGCCGTTGCTGATGCAGCTCTTCCTGGCCTATTTCGGCCTGGCGCTTTTTGGCATCAACGTGCCGGCCTGGGTGGCCGCCGGGGTGGCGCTCACGCTGTACACCAGCGCCTACCTGGCCGAAATCTGGCGCGGCTGTGTCGACGCGATTCCCAAGGGCCAGTGGGAGGCCGCGCAAAGCCTGGCCCTCAATTTCGGTGAACAGCTGCGCTACATCGTGCTGCCGCAGGCCGTGCGCATCGCCGTGCCGCCCACCGTGGGCTTTCTGGTGCAGGTCATCAAAGGCACGGCGCTGGCCTCGGTGATCGGTTTCATCGAGCTGACCAAGGCCGGCACCATGATCACCAATGCCACTTTCAAACCCTTTGTGGTCTACAGCTGCGTCGCGCTGATGTACTTCGCGCTGTGTTTCCCCGTGTCCCTGTATGCCCGCAAGCTTGAGAGGAAAGCCAGAAATGGACGTTAACGTCGCATCATCCCCCGCAGTTGTTGATCGGACCCTTGTCGAGATCAACCAGCTGCGCAAAAGCTTCGGCGCCAACGAGGTCTTGAAAGGCATAGACCTTGAAGTCAAGGCCGGCGAAGTCATCGCCATCATCGGCAAGAGCGGCTCGGGCAAAAGCACGCTGCTGCGCTGCATCAACGGGCTGGAAGTATTCCAGAGCGGCACCTTGCGCGTGGACGGCAAGCACCTGCTGCATGACAACCCGCAAGTCATGCGCGAGCTGCGCCAGCACGTGGGCATGATCTTCCAGAGCTTCAACCTGTTCCCGCACCTCACCGTCGGCAAAAACATCATGCTGGCGCCCACCCTGGTCAAGAAGACCGCCGGCTCATCCGCGGCCGAGCACGCGCATGCGCTGCTGCAGCGCGTGGGCCTGGCCGAAAAATTCGACGCCTGGCCCGACCAGCTCTCGGGCGGGCAGCAACAGCGCGTGGCCATCGCCCGCGCGCTGGCCATGCAGCCTTCGGTGCTGCTGTGCGATGAAATCACCTCGGCGCTGGACCCGGAACTGGTGGGCGAGGTGCTGCAAGTGGTGGAAAGCCTGGCCGCCGAAGGCATGACGCTGCTGATGGTGACGCACGAAATGAACTTCGCCCGCAAGGTCTGCGATCGCGTGGTCTTCATGCACCAGGGCCGCGTGCACGAGATCGGCCCTCCCGACGAAGTGTTCTCCAATCCGCGAACAGCCGAACTCAAGCAGTTCCTCGGCATGATCCAGTAAGCGCGAGCGGCAGGCGCGCCCGGCCGCTTCGATATCCGGCAAAGCGCACCAAAGCTGCGCACCAAAAGCCGCCCGGGCTGCCCGGGTCTGGCTTTTTTGGCGCCGGCTTGCCCCCCAGGCCGGCAGGGTCGCACGGCTTCCCGCACAATGGCGGGGATAGACCTACCCCGCTCTTGACGGGATGGCCGCCTGCGCCCGCCATCCCTGGGTAGCGGGCGCCGTCCCCGCCTACCCGACGACGCCTCCATGAACGCCATGCCCCCCATCCTGTATTTCTTCGCGCTGTGCAACCTGGTCATAGGCAGCGGCGCCTTTGTACTGGGCGGCATCCTGCAGCCCATGAGCGCGTCGCTGGGCATCAGCGTGGCGGCCGCCGGCCAGGCCATGACCGCCTATGCCGTGGCCACCGCCGTGCTGGCGCCGCTGCTCATCATCCTCACCGCCCGCTGGCCGCGCAAGCGCGCCGTGCAACTGGCACTGGTGCTGTTCACCGCCGGTTGCCTGGTGTGCGCCCTGGCGCCCAACCTGCCCGTGCTGCTGCTAGGCCGCGTGTTGATGGGTGCCGGTGCGATGTTCACCGCGGCGGCCTCGGCGCTGGCCGTCAGCATGGTGGTGCCCGCGCTGCGCGGCCGGGCGCTGTCCATCACCTTCCTGGGCATGAGCATCAGCTACGCCGTGGGCCTGCCCATAGGCGCCTGGCTGGGCTTTGAGTTCGGCTGGCGCGTGCCGGTGTGGCTGTCGGCGGCCGCAAGCCTTGCGGCGCTGCTTGCGGCCAGCTGGCTGATTCCGGCCAACATGGCCAGCGCCGGCACCAGCTTTGCGGGCTTTCAGGCGGCCGCGCGCCAGGGCGCGGTGCTGCGCGTCTGGGGCCGCACCCTGCTCTACTTCATTGCCATCTTCAGCGTGTTTGCCTATGTCGGGCCGGTGCTGCAGGCGCTCAATCCCATGAATTCCGCGCAGCTCTCGGCCACGCTGGCGGTTTTCGGCCTGGCCGGCGTGGGCGGCACGCTGATGGGCGGCTGGGCCACCGATCGCTTCGGCGCGCTGCGCACCCTGCGCGTGCAGCTCGCCGTGCTGGTCGCCATGATGTGTCTGCTGCCGCTCACACGCGGCAGCGTACCGGCCACCATGGCCGTGCTGGTGGCCTGGGGCATCGCCGGCTTCGGCCTGATGGCGCCGCAGCAAAGCCGGCTGGCCAGCCTTTCCCCGGCGCAGGCGCCTCTGCTGCTGAGCCTCAACGGCTCCATGCTCTACGTGGGCACGGCACTGGGCGCCGTGATCAGCGGTGCGCTGCTGGACCAGGTCGGGTTTGCGCAGCTGGGCTGGGTGGGCGTGCCTTTCGGCCTGCTGGCCATGCTGACCCTGGTGTTTGACCGCAGGACCACACGCATACCGGCCTCGGCCGCCGCATAATTTTTACTTCATGCCATGACAGCACAAGACCAGCTCGATCGCCTGCAAACCGCACTGCAACAGTTGCGCGGCGACACGCTCAACGTGGCGGCGTTCTCGCAAATCGCGACGCAGCAGCAAAGCCTGGCGGTGGCCCTCCCCGAGCGATTCAACGAGGTGCTCTCGCAGTTGCTGAACCGGCTCGAATCCAGCGCGCTGTTCACCGAGGAAAGCTGCTCCTTCAGCCAACAGGATTTGCTGGACAGCCTGCAGCTGTGGCTGGACAAGGCGCGGTTGCAGTTGCAAAAAACCGGGGCCAAAAGCTGAACTCGCAGGAACTTATCCGGGTCCTGCCCTATCATTCACCCATGCGCCATTTTCTGTTCGCCCTCCTGATCGCCCTGCTGCCTTTGCGCGGTTGGATGGGTGACGCGATGGCTACGCAAATGGCGGCCGGCCAGCTTCATCATCATCAACAAACGCAAGCCGCAGTCCAGGCGGATCATGTGCATGAAGCCATGGACACGGCCCATGCCGACCACCACACAGAAACCCAGGCGCTGCACGATTGCATGGACCAGGTGGCCGATGACGCCAGCCATTCAAGCGACGGCCATTGCGAAACCTGCGCCGCCTGCCAGGCTTGCCACACAGTGGCCTTGTCACCCGCGACACCCGGCCTGATGCCGCATTTCAGCGCACCCACTCTGCCCCGTTCGGCAGCAGATCCCTTCGCCAGTGCCGACACCGCACTGCGCCAAAAACCACCCATTTCCTGATCTCCAGGCCCGTAGTGGGTCTGTACTTGCCCCCTCCGGCGCAGCTATGACGGCTGACACGCCGGAGCCCGCGATGCCCGCCATCGCACCCGCTCGTATTTCAGGAGATTGTTGTGAACATCCGCGTCTTTTCAAACCCGCGCGCATGGCTGCCGGCCGTGCTGTCGCTCGCGGGGGCTGTTGCCCATGCGCAAGCCCCCATGCCTTATCCCCGGCTGGATCCCCGGCCCACCGAACTGGCGGCCGACCCGGCCGCACCGGTACCGGCCGTCCTGTATTCGTCGGCCTTTGCCGGCTTGCCCAGCGGCGTGGAGCCGGCCGTCGATGACTGGAGAAAAGCCAACGCCGCTGTGGGCCAGTTCCCACGAGGCCATGTCGACCTGCTGAAGTGGGAGCAGTCCCAGGAAGCCAAGCCCGCGGCACCCGCCGCCAAAAAGCCATGAAGTGCGGCATGAACACCCCAAAACAGCAGGGCACACGCACATGGGTACTGCTGGCTTTCGCGCTCACGGCACTCACGCCACTCACGGCTCGCGCGGCTGTTCCCTTCGACGGCGGCGTAAGCGGCCTCGAAGCCTTGGCCGAGGGCCAGACGGCCGGCCCCGTGAGCATTGCGCGGCCGGGCATGGACACCAGCGCGGCCATCGCGCCACTGCTGGCGGCGGGCCCGCTCAGCGCCGATACAACCGTGCGTATCGCCCTGCTCAACAACCCCGGGTTGCAGGTCTCGCTGGCCGCGGAAGGCGCCAATATTTCGGATGCCGCCCTGCCCGGTAGCCCGGCCAGGCGCAAGGCGGCCCAGGACATTGCGGTGCTGTCGGCCCAGGCGCGCAAGGCTTGGGTACGCGCTGTGGCGGCCGCGCAGCTCGCTCGTGCGGCAGCCGAGGCCAAAGACAGCGCCGAGGCCGGCGGCGAGTTGGCCCGCCGCATGGCGCGCGCCGGCAACTGGAGCAAGCTGCAACAGGCGCGCGAGCAAGTGCTGCTGGCCGACGCGGCCGCGCAGCTCGCACGCGCGAGGCAGGCAGCTTTCAGCGAGCGCGAAAAACTCATCGTGGTGATGGGCCTGTGGGGGCCGCAAACCGGCTTTGAACTGCCGGAGCGCCTGCCCGAGCTGCCGGCTCAACCGCAGGAATTACCGGATGTGGAAAGCCGCGTGCTGCAACAGCGGCTGGACCTGCAACTGGCAAGGACAGAGTGGGCACGGCAACGCGCGACCCGGCGCGAACCCGGCGCCGAAGCGCTGTGGGACGCGATGGGCAATGCGGCCCGCGTGCGCGAACTGGCGGTAAAGGCCCGCAGCGAAGCGCGCGAGGCCTACCACGGCTACCGCACGGCCTGGGACCTGGCGAAGCATTACGAGAAGGAAGTCCTGCCCCTGTCGCGCTTTATCAAGGACGAAACCCTGCTGCGCTACAACGGCATGCTGGCCAGCGTCTTTGAATTGCTGGCCGAATCGCGTGCGCAAGCGCAGGCCCAAGGTGAAGCAGTCCAGGCCCGTCGCGACTTCTGGCTGGCCGATACCGACCTGCGCACCGTGCTGGCCGGCGCGCCCTATGACGCGGCTTCCGGCGCATCCGCGGAAGGCCCCTCTACCGGCGCAGCCGCGGCCGCGCATTGAGGCAAGCCCTCACCCCAAAATCCCAAGGACATTTCATGAACCGACGACATTTTTTCAACCGCGCCGCGACGGCAGGCATGAGCGCCGTAGCCGCGGCCTCGGTCAGCAAAGTGGCCATGGCCGCACTGCCCGAGCCGGCGACCATGGCGCATGCCAACACCGCCGCGCCCCTCATGCCGCCCAATGGCCGGCCCTACAACCCGGTCCTCACCCTCAACGGCTGGACCCTGCCCTGGCGCATGAACAACGGCACCAAGGAATTCCACCTGGTGGCCGAACCCGTGGTGCGCGAAATGGCGCCCGGCTTCAAGGCCCATATGTGGGGCTACAACGGGCAAAGCCCCGGCCCTACTATTGAAGTGGTGGAAGGCGACCGCGTGCGCATCTACGTGACCAACAAGCTGCCCGAACACACCAGCATGCATTGGCACGGCCAGCGCCTGCCCAACGGCATGGACGGTGTGGCCGGCCTGAACCAGCCGGCGATTCCGGCAGGCAAGACTTTTGTCTATGAGTTCATCGCACGGCGGCCCGGCACCTTTATGTACCACCCGCATGCCGACGAGATGACGCAGATGGCCATGGGCATGATGGGCTTCTGGGTGACGCACCCGAAAGAAAAGCACCCGCTGATCGAGGCGGTGGACCGCGACTTCGTCTTCCTGCTCAACGCCTACGACATAGAACCCGGCAGCATGACGCCCAAGATCATGACCATGCTGGACTTCAACCTCTGGAGCTGGAACAGCCGCATCTTCCCCGGCATAGACCCGCTGGTGGTGCGCAGGAACGACAGGGTGCGCATACGCGTGGGCAACCTCACCATGACCAACCACCCCATCCACCTGCACGGCCACGAGTTCACGGTCACCGGCACCGACGGGGGCCCCACGCCCAAAGCGGCACGCTGGCCCGAGGTGACGACCGACGTGGCCGTGGGCCAGATGCGGCAGCTGGAATTCATCGCCGACGAGGAAGGCGACTGGGCATTTCATTGCCACAAAAGCCACCACACCATGAATGCCATGGGCCACACCGTGCCCACCATGCTGGGCGTGGACCACCGCGGATTGGTACGAAAAATCCAGAAAGCGTCGCCCGACTACATGGTCATGGGTGAGCGCGGCATGGCCGATATGGGGAGCATGGAGATGCCGATCCCCGACAACACCGCGCCCATGATGACGGGCACGGGCCCTTATGGCGGCGTCGAGATGGGCGGCATGTTCAGCATGCTCAAGGTGCGCGGCGACCAGAAACCCGGGGATTACAAAGACCCTGGCTGGTACCGCCAGCCGCCGGGCACCCAGGCTTTTGAATGGAAGGGTGCGCTGCCCGAGGCTGCGCGCGCCCAGCCTGGCGCGGCCGCCACACCGGCTGCCGAAGTCCAGGTCCGCAAGCCTTCCGGCCACGGCAACCATTGAGTTTTGTTTTTGTTTCTTTTTTTTCATCCAACACTCTCTATCACCATCCAACACCAAGGAAAATCATGAAATCTTCTTTAGCGCTCACCCTCGTCGCCGCTTTCGCCTTCAGCATGGAAACTTCAACAGTATTCGCCCATGGCAATGAAGACCACGCGGGCAAGCCCAGCGTGATCAAAAAGGAGCAAAAAGACTGGGGCATCGCGGGCGATGCCAAATCGGCCACGCGCACCGTGACGCTGGCCATGGACGACAACATGCGCTTCACGCCCGACAAACTGGCCTTCAAGCAGGGCGAGACCGTGCGCTTTGTGATCCGCAACCAGGGAAAGCTCTTGCACGAACTGGTGATAGGAACCAAACCGGAGCTGGACGCGCATGCCGCCATGATGGTGAAGTTCCCCGGCATGGAGCATGACGAGCCTTATATGGCACACGTCCCCGCCAGCAAATCGGAGGAATTGGTCTGGACCTTTAACCGCACCGGCGAGTTCGACTTCGCCTGCCTGATCGCCGGTCACTACCAGGCGGGCATGGTCGGCAAGATCAGCGTGACGCGCTGAATGATCAAACACTTTTGAACCCAAGGAGCACGTCATGCAAAGACGACAACTGATGCAAGCCATGGCCGCCATCGCCGGCCCGGCCCTCGCACCCGGGCTGCTCGCGCAAACCCGGCCCCAGGTCGAGGTCTGGAAAGATCCCGACTGCGGCTGCTGCAAGGACTGGGTAACCCACCTGGAGGCCAACGGTTTTCAGGTTCGCGTACACGACAGCGGCAACACGGCCGCGCGCAAACGCCTGGGCATTCCCGAAAAGCTGGGCTCCTGCCACACGGCGGAGGTCGGTGTGCCGGGCAAACGCTACGCACTCGAAGGCCATGTGCCTGCCCGAGAGGTGCACCGCCTGCTCAAGGAGGCGCCGCAAGCCGTCGGCCTGGCCGTGCCCGGCATGCCGGTCGGCTCTCCGGGCATGGACGCGCCGCTCTACGGCGGGCGCAAAGACCCGTATGACGTGCTGCTGGTCCTGCAGGACGGCAGCAGCCGTGTTTACCAAAGCTATCACCGCAGCTGAAAAGGAATCCCCATGAAACATTTGAAACAGGCACTCACTGCCCTCTTCACCGCGCTGGCCGTCTCGGCGGCCCTGGCGCAAGCCGCGGCGCCGCTGACCGAGGGCGAAATCCGCAAGGTCGACAAGGAAGCCGGCAAGCTCACCATCAAGCACGGCGAGATCAAAAACCTGGAGATGCCGCCCATGACCATGGTGTTCCGTGTCAGCGAACCCAGGCTGCTGGAGTCGCTCAGCGCGGGAGACAAAATCGGTTTCCAGGCCGAGAAGGTGGACGGCCAGTTCATGGTGACGGTGATCGAGAAAAAGCCGCAATAGCAAAACGCCCGCAGCGTGCTAAGGTTGGCGCATGCCCAAAGCCATACGCTACACCCTGCTGTCGCTGCGCGACCTGGCCGCTTCGGCCGGGCCTTTCATCCTGCTGGCCGGTGCCTTGCTGGCGCTGGCCTACTGGTGGCTGGACCCGAACCCGCCCAAGCGCGTGACGCTTGCCACCGGGCCGGCGCAAAGCGCCTATGAAGAGTTCGGCAAGCGCTATGCCCGGGCGCTGGCAAGCGAGGGCATAACAGTGGTCCTCCATCCCTCGGAAGGTTCGGCCGCCAACCTGCAATTGCTGCGCGAAGGCAAGGTCGACGTAGGTTTTGTGCAGGGCGGCACCAGCGACTACACGGATCAGGACGAAGAAGACCTGGCCTCGCTCGGCAGCCTGTTTGTGGAGCCGCTCTGGCTGTTCTACCGCGAAGACGCCGCGCGCAAGGTAGCCGCGGCGGCGCGGGCCGCCAAAACCCCGGCAGGCCGTGCCGCCGGCAAGGCCGACCCGGCGGATGAGGCCACCCTGAGTTCCCTCACGCAACTGCAGGGACTGCGTGTGAACACAGGCACGCCCGGCAGCGGCGTACCAAGCCTCATGGCCAAGCTGCTGGAAAGCAACCATATCGACCCCGCAACGCTGAAAATATCCCAACTGGAGCAGACGCCCGCCACTGTAGCTTTCCTGGGCGGCGAGCTGGACGCCATCGTGTTCGCATCGGCCCCTGAATCGCTGATGGTGCAGATGCTGCTGCAAACACCCGGCGTGAAACTGATGAACTTCGCCCAGAGCGAGGCCTATTCCAGGCGCTTTGCCTTCCTCACGCCGACCCGCCTGCCGCGCGGCGTGGTCGACCTGGCCGCCAACATTCCCCCCGACGACGTTCGCCTGGTGGCGTCCACCACCTCGCTGATCACGCGCACCAGCACGCACCCCGCATTGCAGCAGTTGCTGGCCCAGGCCGGCAACGACATCCACGGCAGCGCCGGCTGGTTCAAGAGCGCCCGCGAATACCCAAACCGCGACAACAACGAACTTCCCATCGCCAAGGAGGCTGAACGGGCCATCAAGAGCGGCACGCCGGTGCTGCAGCGCTACCTGAACTTCTGGATCGCCAACCTGGTCGAGCGCATGTGGCTGGCCATGGGCATCATCATCGCCATCATGCTTCCGCTGTCGCGCATCATCCCGCCGCTGTATGCCTTTCGCGTTCGATCGCGCATCTTCCGCTGGTATGGCCGGCTGCGCGACATCGAGAACCGCGTGGAGAGCGGCGGCGCCGGTGATGGCGGAGGTGACGGCAGCGCCAGGAACAAGGCCCTGCTCGAAGAACTCGACGACCTGGAGCGCCGGGCCGAAAAGATCACGGTGCCGCTGTCCTACACCGACGAGCTGTACGCGCTGCGCGGCAATATTCACCTGGTTCGCAAGAAGCTGCTGCGGCTGTAGGCCTCCTGCCGTTGGGGCCGGCCGGGCAGCACCTGAAAGGGGCGCAGCAGGCCTTGTTTGGGGCGGCAACGAGGTTCCCGGAAAGCTTTCCGGCTCCTTACGTTATTTCTTTAGCCCTAAAGTAAACCCCTGTGTCGGCATATGATTTGCTCTGCTAGTATCGCCCGATACTTTTTCTTTGGCCGATGCTTGCTTTTATTCTGCGCCGCCTGATCCAGGCCGTGATCGTGATGGTCGTGGTCGCACTGATTGCCTTCATGCTGTTCCAGTATGTCGGCGACCCGGTGGTGTTCCTTCTGGGGCAGGATGCCTCGCCCGCCCAGATCACCCAGTTGCGCACCGACCTGGGCCTGGACCGCCACTTCATTGTGCAGTTCTGGCACTTCCTGGTGAATGCCGCGCAGGGCGAGTTCGGCCTGAGCCTGCGACAGGGCGCCAAGGTTTCGCGCCTGATCGCCGAACGCTTTCCGGCCACGCTGGAACTGGCCCTGGTGGCCGCCTTCATGGCGCTGCTGATCGGCATCCCCATGGGCGTGTATTCGGCACTGCGCCGCGGCACCTTCCTGAGCCAGGTCTTCATGACGATTTCGCTGCTGGGCGTATCGCTGCCGACCTTCCTGATCGGCATCCTGCTGATCCTGGTGTTTGCAGTGGGCCTGGGCTGGTTCCCGAGCTTCGGCCGCGGCGAGACCGTGCAGATAGGCTGGTGGAGCACGGGCCTCTTCAAGTCCGACGGCTGGCACCACATCGTGCTGCCGGCCGTGACGCTGGCGGTGTTCCAGCTCACACTGATCATGCGGCTGGTGCGTGCTGAAATGCTGGAAGTGCTGCGCACCGACTACATCAAGTTCGCGCGCGCCCGCGGCCTGCCGGACCGCGCCATCCACTTCGGCCATGCGCTCAAAAATACGCTGGTGCCGGTGATGACCATCACCGGCCTTCAGCTGGGCGGCCTGATTGCATTCGCCATCATCACCGAGACCGTGTTCCAGTGGCCTGGCATGGGCCTGCTGTTCATCCAGGCCGTGACCTTCGCCGACATCCCGGTCATGGCGGCCTACCTGTGCCTGATCGCGCTGATCTTTGTCATCATCAACCTGGTGGTCGACCTGTTGTATTTCGCCGTGGACCCCAGGCTTCGCGTCGGCAATGCCACGGGCCACTGACGCAGCGCCCGGCCCCGGCTTTCTTCTTTCCTTTTTTACCCAGCCAGCCCCCATCCCCTTTCCCTTTCACAAGGAGTCCCTGATGAAGTTCAAGTCCACCCTGCTTTCGGCCAGTGTCCTGTGCGCCTTCGCGGCCACCAGCTTTGTCGCGTCCGCGCAGACCCTGAGGATCGCCAACCAGGGCGACTCGCTGTCCATGGATCCGCATTCGCTCAACGAATCGCTGCAGCTCAGCGTGACCGGCAATGCCTACGAGGGCCTGGTCATCCGCAACAAGGACCTGAGCCTGGCGCCCGGCCTGGCCACTTCGTGGAAGCAGACCTCGCCGACGGTGTGGCGCTTTGAACTGCGCAAGGGCGTGCAGTTCCATGACGGCACGCCGTTCACGGCCGACGACGTGGTGTTCAGCTTTAACCGCACGCAGGCCGAAGGCTCTGACATGAAGAGCTACACCAATGACTTCAAGGAAGTGCGCAAGATCAACGACCACGTGGTGGAGATTGAGACCAAGACGCCCTTCCCCATCCTGCCCGACGTGATTTCGCTGGTGTACATGATGAGCAAGAAGTGGTGTGAAACCAACCAGGCAACCCGGCCGGTGGACCGCCGCAAAGGCATTGAAAATGCCGCCTCCTTCCGTGCCAACGGCACCGGCCCTTATCGCGTGCGCGAGCGCCAGCCCAATGTGCGCACCACTTTTGTCCGCAACGGCAACTACTGGGGCAAGATCGACGGCAACGTCCAGGAAGTCGTCTTCACACCCATCGGCAATGACGCAACCCGGGTCGCCGCCTTGCTGTCGGGCGAAGTCGACGTGATGGAACCCGTGCCCGTGCAGGACATCGACCGCGTCAACAGCAATGCCGGCACCAAGGTGCTGGTGGGCCCCGAAATGCGCACCGTATTCCTGGGCATGGACCAGAAACGCGATGAACTGCTGTACTCGAACATCAAGGGCAAGAACCCCTTCAAGGACAAGCGCGTGCGCCAGGCCTTCTACCAGGCCATCGACATCGAGGGCATCAAAAAGACCGTGATGCGCGGCGCCTCCAGCCCGACGGCGCTTCTTATCGGCCCCGGCATCAACGGCTTCCAGCAGGAGCAGAACAAACGCCTGCCCTACGACCCGGAAGCCGCGAAAAAACTCATGGCGGAAGCCGGCTACCCGAACGGCTTTGAAGTCTCCATGAACTGCCCGAACGACCGCTATGTGAACGACGGCCGTATCTGCCAGGCCGTGGCTGCCAACCTGTCGCGCATCAACGTCAAGATCAACCTGCAGGCGGAGACCAAGGGTACCTACTTCCCCAAGGTGCTGCGCCGCGACACCAGCTTCTACATGCTGGGTTGGACACCGGCCACTTATGACGCCCACAACGCGCTCAATGCGTTGGTCGCCTGCGTGGACGACAAGGGCGCCGGCCAGTTCAACCTGGGCGCGTATTGCAATCCCAAGGTCGACGAACTAACCAAGAAGATCCAGTCTGAGACCGACAAGACCAAGCGCAATGCCATGATCAAGGAAGCCTTCGACATCCACAACGCCGACATCGGCCACCTGCCGCTGCACCAGCAGTCGCTGGCCTGGGGCACGAGCAAGAAGATTGAGCTGGTCCAGCTGGCTGACAACTTCATGTTCTTCAAGTGGATGACCGTCAAGAAGTAACTCCCCCTGTTGCCTTCTCGCTTCGCGTAGCGGCCTCTCCCCTACAGGGGACAACAGCTGCGGCCCGGCAAAGCCGGTTCCGCGCTGAGGAGTAACCTCCCCCCCTGTTGCCTTCTCGCTTCGCGTAGCGGCCTCTCCCCTGCAGGGGACAACAGCTGCGGCCCGGCAAAGCCGGTTCCGCGCTGTTGCTGGCACAGGACTCGCTTTACTCGCCTCTAGTTAATACGGACTGCGCTTTCTTTTGATGACAAAAACTCTTGCGCGCTGGCTTGACAGTGATGTGGGCCACAGCTTTCGCACCTCGCCGGTGGCGATGGTGGCGGCCGCCATTGCACTGGTCTGCATTTTTTGCTCGGTGTTCGCCGGCTGGGTGGCGCCGCATGATCCGTTCAACCTGAGCACGCTGGAGCTGGGCGATGCACGCCTGCCGCCGGCCTGGAGCGCGCAAGGCAGTTCCAAATACCTGCTGGGCACCGACGATCAGGGGCGCGACATTTTGTCGGCGCTGATGTATGGCGCGCGCATCTCACTGGTGGTGGGCTTCGCCTCAGTGCTCCTGTCCATGCTGGTCGGTGTCTCGCTGGGGCTGCTTGCGGGCTTCAAGGGCGGATGGATCGACTCGGCCCTGATGCGGGTTTGTGACGTGATGTCTTCGTTCCCGCCTATCCTGGTAGCACTACTGATCGCGGGTGTGGGCCGTGCGGTGTTTCCCAATGCCAGCCAGCTGCTGGCCATGGGCGTGCTGATTTTGTCGATTTCCATGGGGCAAGCCGGGTGGGTGCAATATGCACGCACGGTGCGCGGCTCCACCATGGTGGAGCGCGGCAAGGAATATGTGCAAGCTGCCCGTGTCACCGGCGTGGCGCCGCTGCGCATCATGCGCCGCCACGTACTGCCCAATGTGATGGGGCCGGTACTGGTGCTGGCGACCATCCAGGTGGCAACGGCCATCATCACCGAGGCCACGCTGTCCTTCCTGGGCGTGGGCGCGCCACCCACCTCACCCTCGCTGGGCACGCTGATCCGCGTGGGCAATGACTACCTGTTCTCGGGCGAATGGTGGATCACCGTGTTCCCGGGCCTGATGCTCGTGCTGATCGCCCTGAGCGTGAACCTGCTGGGCGACTGGCTGCGTGATGCGCTGAACCCGCGCCTCAGGTAAGGACGAGTCAGAAAATGAGTCTTCTGCAAATCAAGAACCTGGTGGTCGAATTCCCCGGCCGGCGCGGCACGCTGCGCGCACTGGACGACATCTCGTTTGACATCGCGCCCGGCGAAATCCTCGGCGTGGTGGGTGAATCGGGCGCGGGCAAATCGCTGACCGGCGCCGCCATCATCGGCCTGCTGGAGCCGCCGGGGCGCGTAGCCGGCGGCCAGATCCTGCTCGAAGGCGAGCGCATCGACAATCTGCCCCATGAACGCATGCGCCACATACGCGGGCGCAAGATAGGCGCGATCTTCCAGGACCCGCTGACCTCGCTGAACCCGCTTTACACCATAGGGCGGCAACTGGTGGAAACCATCCAGGCCCACCTGCCGGTGACGGCGCGCGAGGCCAGGGCGCGCGCCATCGAGTTGCTCAACGACACCGGCATCCCGGCAGCCGCGCAGCGCATAGACCACTACCCGCACCAGTTCTCGGGCGGCATGCGCCAGCGCGTGGTGATCGCCCTGGCGCTGGCGGCCGAGCCCAAGCTGATCGTGGCCGATGAGCCGACGACCGCGCTCGACGTGTCCATCCAGGCGCAAATCATCACCCTGCTCAAAAACATCTGCAAACAGCGCGGCGCGGCCGTCATGCTGATCACCCACGACATGGGCGTGATCGCCGAAACCTGCGACCGCGTGGCGGTGATGTATGCGGGGCGCATCGCCGAGATCGGCCCGGTGCACCAGGTGATCAACCACCCTTCGCACCCCTATACCGCCGGCCTGATGGCCGCGATCCCCGACATCACGGTGGAGCGCGAGCGCCTTTACCAGATCGACGGCGCCATGCCGCGCCTGAACGCCATTCCGCAAGGCTGCGCCTTCAACCCGCGTTGCCCCAAGGCTTTTGACCGCTGCCGCCAGGACAGGCCGGATCTGATGCCGGCCGGTGCCACGCGGGCTGCCTGCTGGCTGCATGATTCCGCCGCGAAGGTGGCTGCATGAGCGAAATTCTGAAGACAGAGGAAGCGCAAAGCGCAACGTCCATAGAGGCGCCACTGGTCCAGGCTCACGACCTTGCGAAAACCTTCGATGTGTCGCCTCCCTGGCTTAACCGCGTGCTCGAACGCAAGCCCCGGCTGCTGCTCAAAGCCGTCGACGGCGTGAGCTTCGAGATTGAAAAAGGCAAGACACTGGCGCTGGTCGGCGAATCGGGTTGCGGCAAAAGCACCGTGGCGCGCCTGCTGGTGGGCCTGTACGAGCCCACGCGCGGCGGCCTGAACTTCGACGGCCAGAACGCGCACGCGGTGTTCAAGACACCGGCCGGGCAGCAATTGCGCAGCCGCATCCAGATGATCTTTCAGGATCCCTACGCCAGCTTGAACCCGCGCTGGACGATTGAGGACATCATCGCCGAGCCGCTGCGCGAACACGGCATCCTTGAAGGCGGCGCCGCGCTCAAGGATCGCGTGGGCGAGTTGCTTAAGTCCGTGGGCCTGTCGCCGCTGGACATGTCCAAGTACCCGCACCAGTTCTCGGGCGGGCAGCGCCAGCGTATTTCCATCGCGCGCGCCTTGGCCACCGAGCCCGAATTCCTGGTCTGCGACGAGCCCACCTCGGCACTCGATGTGAGCGTGCAGGCACAGGTGCTCAACATCATGAAGGACCTGCAGCGCAAGCGGGGCCTGACCTACCTCTTCATCTCGCACAACCTCGCGGTGGTGCGCCATGTCAGCGACCAGGTTGGCGTGATGTACCTGGGCCGCCTGGTGGAGCTGGCCGACAAGCACAGCCTGTTCGACAAGCCGCGCCACCCCTACACACGCATGCTGCTGGACGCGATCCCGAAGATGCACGACACCGGCCGCGCCCGCACGCCGGTCTCGGGCGAGGTGCCCAATCCGCTGAACCCGCCCGGCGGCTGCACCTTCAACCCGCGCTGCCCGCACGCCAATGAGCGCTGCCGGACTGAGCGGCCGGAGTTCCTGCAATTCCAAGGTGTCCGTGTGGCCTGCCATGCGGTTGAAGAAGGCCGGATCTAGGAACCTGCTTCTGAGATTGTGAATATTTGGGAATTTGAAAACCAAGCGGCGCCTGCAAACCGGGGCCAGCTTGGTTAACATGAACCTTTAACGGAGAACGCCGTGAAAATCATTGATTCCATCCTGGCCGGGACGGCCGACATCGCAGCCGTGCGCCGCGATATTCATGCCCATCCTGAGCTCTGCTTTCAGGAAGTCCGTACCGCCGACGTGGTCGCGAAAAAACTCGAATCCTGGGGCATCACCATCGATCGCGGCATGGGCACCACCGGCGTGGTGGGCATCGTGCACGGACGCGACGGCGGCGCCTGCGGCCGCGCCGTAGGCCTGCGCGCCGACATGGACGCCCTGCCCATGCAGGAGTTCAACACTTTCGCCCACGCCAGCACCCAGCCGGGAAAGATGCACGCCTGCGGCCATGACGGCCATACCGCCATGCTGCTGGCCGCGGCGCGCCATTTCTCGCAGAACCGCGACTTTGACGGCACGGTCTACCTGATCTTCCAGCCGGCCGAGGAAGGCGGTGGCGGGGCGCGCGAGATGATCAAAGACGGGCTCTTTAAAAAATTCCCCATGGAAGCCGTCTTCGGCATGCACAACTGGCCCGGCGCGCCGGTGGGCACCTTCGCCGTCAGCGCGGGGCCTGTGATGGCGTCGAGCAATGAATTCAAAATCACCATACGCGGCAAGGGCAGCCACGCGGCCATGCCGCACAGCGGCATAGACCCGGTGCCGGTGGCCTGCCAGATGGTGCAGGGCTTTCAGAACATCATCAGCCGCAATAAAAAACCGGTGGACGCGGGCGTCATCTCGGTGACCATGATCCACGCCGGCGAGGCCACCAATGTGGTGCCCGACTCCTGCGAGTTGCAGGGCACGGTGCGCACCTTCAGCATCGAGGTGCTGGACCTGATTGAAAAGCGCATGAAGGAAGTGGCCGAGCACACCTGCGCCGCTTTTGAAGCACGCTGCGAGTTTGAGTTCATACGCAACTACCCGCCCACCGTTAACAGCGCCGCCGAAGCCGAGTTCGCGCGTAACGTGATGAAAGACATTGTGGGCGCGGACAACGTGCTGGCGCAGGAACCCACCATGGGAGCGGAAGACTTCGCCTACATGCTGCAGGCCAGGCCCGGCGCCTACTGCTTTATCTCCAACGGCGACGGCGCGCACCGCGACATGGGCCACGGCGCAGGGCCCTGCACGCTGCACAACCCCAGTTACGACTTCAACGACGACCTGATCCCCCTGGGCGGCACCTACTGGGTGCAACTGGCCACACGATGGCTGGGCACGCCCGTGAAGTCCTGAATCTCGGGCATCGCAAAAAGCAACTACAACAACAATAACTGCAACAACAGACCATGGACATTCACTCGGCCTTCTCGGGCAGCTATGCAAGCGCGCGCGCCAAATTCCTTGAAGCGGCCGGCGCCGCCGGCATGGCGCTTCGTTCCTATGAACACCCGCTCAAGGGCCGTGAGGGCGAAATGCTCGCCATGGATGTGGCCCTGGACGGTTCACCCCATGCCGAGCGCCTCTTCGTGGTCAGCAGCGCCTGCCACGGCGTGGAGGGCTATTGCGGCTCGGGCGTGCAGGTGTATGCCGCGCGCGATGCAGAGTGGCGCGCCAAGGCCCGCGCAGGCGGCGTGGCGGTGCTCTATATCCATGCGCTCAATCCCCATGGCTTTTCGCATGCGCGGCGCACCACGCAGGAAAACGTGGACCTGAACCGCAACTTCCACGACTTCAGCCAGTCCTTGCCCGTCAACGAAGCCTACCGCGAAGTCCATGACCTGCTGTTGCCGGCGCAGTGGCCACCTACGGAAGAAAACCATGCCGCCATCGCCGCCTACATCGACACCCATGGCGTGACACGCTACCAGGCGGCCGTGTCGCAAGGACAGCATGAGTACGCCGACGGCATGTTCTTTGGCGGCACCGCGCCCACCTGGAGCAACCAGACCCTGCGCGAGGTGTTGCGCACCTTCGGTCAACGGGCCCGCCACATCGCCTGGATGGACCTGCACACAGGCCTGGGGCCCAGTGGCGTGGGTGAGCGCATTTTTGCCGGCGACGACGACGCCAGGGCGCTGGCGCGTGCACGCGCCTGGTGGGACGGCGGCGGCGCAACGCCAGTGACGTCCTTTTACGACGGCTCCTCGACCTCGGCCAAGCTCACGGGCCTGATGGCGAGCGCCGTGTACGCCGAGTGCCCGCAGGCCGAACACACCGCCATGGCCATGGAGTACGGAACCCTGCCCATCCTCGACATCATCGCCGCCCTGCGCGCCGACCACTGGCTGCACAAGCACCCCGAGACACCGCCCGAGATCCACGGGGTGATCAAGCGCCAGATGATGAACGCCTTTTATGTCGATACCGACGAATGGCGCACCCAGATCATCGCGCAGGCGCGCCAGGCCATGTTCCAGACGGTGGACGGGCTGGGCTCGGCCTGAAGGCCACATAATGAGGCGTGGCGGCCCCGACCCGGGCGGCCGTCTTTCCACCCGAGCACGAAAGCCGCGCCATGCCGTCTGACGCCGACCTGCAACGCCAGCTCCAGCAGCTGCAACAGCAATACCAGGCGCTGCAGGCCGACTACCGGGACCTGCAGCTTGAAATGCAGAAGCAGGAAACCTCGGCCACCCTGTGGCTGGAGCAGCGCACCCGCGAACTGCAGGCCGAAGCGCGCGAACAGAAAAAAGCCGAAACCCTGCAGCGGGTGTTTTACCGCATCGCCGAGCGGGCGGCGGCCGACCTTTCTTTCTACGATTTCCTGCAGTCGGTGCACGGCCTGCTGGGAGAGCTGCTGTATGCCAAGAACTGCTACGTGTGCCTTTACGACGCGCAAAAGCAGCGCAAGGATTTTCCCTATTACGTGGACGAGCGCGACGGCGACACGCTGCAGCGCAGCAATGTGCCCTATCGGCGCGGGCTGACCGAGTTCGTGCTGAGCACCGGCCGGCCGCAGATCATCGACGCCGCGCGGCTCAAGCAGCTTGAGGCCAGCGGCCAGGTCACGGAGGGCAGCGGCGACATGACATTCAGCTCCTGGCTGGGCGTTCCCATGCACATACGCGGCGCCATAGGCGGCGTGCTGGCAGTGCAGGGCTATGAACCGGGCGTGGCCTACAGCGATTCAGACGCCGGAATCCTGTCCTTTGTTGCCAACCACGTGAGCAGCGCGATCGAGCGCTACCAGGCGCTGGACGAGCTGCGCAAATCGGAAGAGCGCTACCGCACGGTGATTGAAAACGTCGGCGTCGGCGTGGTGGTGGTGCAGGACGGCCGCATGGTCTTTGCCAACCCCAGCCTGGAGCGCATTGTGGGCCATCCGCGGGAGTACCTGCTGTCCCAGCACTACACCGCAACCGTCCACCCCGATGACCTGCCGGTGATGCGCGAGCGCCACGAGCGCCGCCTGCGCGGCGACGAGGTGGACTCGATGTACAGCTTTCGCGTGATCACGCAATCGGGCGAGACACGCTCACTGGAACTTTCCGCCGTGCGGATCGAGTGGGGAAAGCGCGAGGCAACACTGATCTTCGTGGTGGACGCCACGGCCCGCCTGCAGGCCGAACTCACGCAGCGCCAGACCCTGCAGCGCCAGACCGAGCTCAACGACATGAAGTCGCGTTTCATCTCGGTGGCCTCGCATGAATTCCGCACGCCGCTGGCCTTCATCCTCTCGTCGGCGGAGCTGCTCAAGCACTACGGCGACCGGCTGCCCGAAACCGAAAAAGCCGAGGTCATCGCCACCATAGAAACCGGCGTGCAGCGCATGACGCAGATGCTGGACCGCGTGCTGCTGCTGGGCAAGGTGGAGGCGCAGATGCTGGAGTTCAGGCCGGCGCAAGTCGACCTGCAACTGCTTTGCCAGAACCTGCTCGAGGACGCGCGCATCCAGCACTCCGAGGCAGGTTGTGAGCTGGCGCTGGAGTTCGAAGCACAGCCGGCGACCGGACTTTTTGATGAAAAGCTGCTGCGCCATATTTTCGGCAACCTGCTGTCCAACGCCATCAAATACTCGCCGCAGGGCGGGAAAGTCCTGTTCCGCGTCTCGTCTTCGCAAGGGCGGGTGGCGTTCGAGGTATCCGACCAGGGCATAGGCATTCCGGCCGAGGAACTTCCCCACCTGTTCGAATGGTTTCACCGTGCCAGCAATGTGGGCGAGATCCAGGGCACGGGCCTGGGGCTGGCCATCGTGAAAAACTCCGTCGACCTGCACGGGGGCCGGATTGAAGTCGACAGCGTCGTGGGCCAGGGCACGCGCTTCACTGTCACGATTTGAGCCACGGGAGCCTGCCCGCAAGCGGCCGGAGCACCGGGTGAATCAAGGAAACAACGTCGGCGGGAACCTTTTCACGGCCTCGATGAGGTCATCCTCATTCAGCAGTAAAAAAGTTCTAAGATGGGCCTCAAGCCAGCGCGGCGGCACAAAACTGCGGCCTGGCGTCTCAGGGAATTCCGCCCCCTCCAACAATGACAGCCGGGGCCTTTGATGCGAAAAACCATGGCGCGCATTCTGGTGATTGAGGATGAGTCCCATATCCGGGACAACCTGCTGCGCTTCGTCCGGCTCGAAGGCCATGAAGGGCTGGCGGCGGCGGACGGCAACGCCGGCCTGCAACTGGCCCGGGAGCAGCGGCCGGACCTGATTTTCTGCGACGTGATGATGCCCCAGATGAGCGGCATTGAGGTGCTGGCCGCGTTGCAGGCGGAACCCGCCCTCAGCCAGGTGCCTTTGGTGTTCCTGTCGGCCAGCGCGGAATCGGAGCGGCTCGAGGAAGCCCTGCGCCTGGGCGCCAGCGCCTATGTGACCAAGCCCTTTAATTTCGCCCAGCTGCAGGCGGTGCTCAAGCAGTATCTGCCCAAGTAGCCAGCTGTTCCTGGAAGGCTACAGGCCCAGCGCCTTCCAGCCTGTGTGGCCCAGTTTTTCGAGCACCTGAATGTTCTGCTCGAAAATCGCTTCGGCCTCGGGAAAGGCCTCCACGGCCCGCTCCACGCTCTCCTCGCGCAGCAAATGCAGGATGGCAAAAGGCGCGCGGTTGGTGTAGTTGCCCATGTCCTCGGGCTCGGTGCCCTCAAACTGGAAACGCGGATGAAAACTGGCCAGCTGGACCACGCCCTCCAGGCCATGCTCATCCACCACGCCTTCGGCGATCTCCAGGAAGTCGTTGAAGTCCAGGAAGTCCTCGAACAGCGTGGGATGGATCAGCAGCGTGGTGTCGACCTCTTCGGCCGGCGTGGCGGCCAGCAGGTCCAGCTCACGGTCCAGTTCTTCCAGCAGGTCATCCGCATGCCGGGCATGGCTGACCACCAGGCGCACCTGGTTCTTGACGTAGACCGCCTTGGCGAACGGGCACAGGTTGAGCCCGATCACGGCTTTTTCGAGCCACAAGCGGGTTTTGTCCAGAACCTCCTGGTCTGTCATGACTGCCTCCAAGCTTAGTGCAGGGCTTTAAAGCGCACGCGCTTGGGTTTTGCACCCTCTTCACCCAGGCGCTTCTTCTTGTCGGCTTCGTATTCCTGGTAGTTGCCATTGAAGAAGGTCCACTGGCTGTCGCCTTCGGCGGCCAGGATGTGGGTCGCGATACGGTCCAGGAACCAGCGGTCGTGGCTGATCACCAGCACCGAGCCGGCGAATTCGAGCAAGGCGTCTTCGAGCGCACGCAGGGTTTCCACGTCCAGGTCGTTCGAGGGTTCGTCAAGCAGGAGTACGTTGCCGCCCGCAATCAAGGTCTTGGCCAGGTGTAAACGCCCGCGCTCACCGCCCGAAAGCATGCCGACGCGTTTTTGCTGGTCGGCGCCGTTGAAGTTGAAGCGGCCGGCATAGGCCCGGCTGGGCATGGTGAACTTGCCGACGGTCAGCATGTCCAGGCCGCCTGAAATGTCTTCCCAGACGGTTTTTTCGTTGGCCAGGTCGTCGCGGTGCTGGTCAACAAAAGCCATGCGCACAGTCTTGCCGATGGCGACTTCGCCGCTGTCGGGCTGCTCCTTGCCGGAGATCAGCTTGAACAGCGTGGATTTACCCGCGCCGTTGGGGCCGATGATGCCGACGATGGCGCCAGCCGGAATCTGGAAACTCAGGTTGTCGATCAGCAGGCGGTCGCCGAAGGACTTGCTGACGTTCTTGAACTCGATCACCTCATTGCCCAGGCGCTCGGCCACCGGGATGAAGATTTCCTGGGTTTCGTTGCGCTGCTGGTATTCGTAGTCGGAAAGTTCCTCGAAACGGGCCAGGCGCGACTTGCTCTTGGCCTGGCGCGCTTTCGGGTTCTGGCGCGACCATTCGAGTTCCTTCTTCAGGGCCTTGGCGCGGGCTTCCTCGCCCTTTTGCTCCTGTGCCAGGCGCTCGCCCTTCTGGTCCAGCCAGCTGCTGTAGTTGCCCTTCCAGGGAATGCCGTGGCCGCGGTCCAGTTCCAGGATCCATTCGGCGGCGTTGTCCAGGAAGTAGCGATCGTGGGTGATGGCCACCACGGTGCCCGAAAAACGCTGCAGGAACTGCTCCAGCCAGTCCACCGATTCGGCGTCCAGGTGGTTGGTGGGTTCGTCGAGCAGCAGCATGTCGGGCTTGGACAGCAACAGGCTGCACAGGGCCACACGGCGTTTTTCACCGCCCGACAGCACACCGATCTTGGCGTCCCAGGGCGGCAGGCGCAGCGCATCGGCGGCGATTTCAAGCTGGTGTTCGGAATCGGTGCCGGCGGTGGCGATGATGGCTTCCAGGCGGGCCTGCTCGGCCGCCAGCGCGTCGAAATCGGCATCGGGCTCGCCGTAGGCCGTGTACACGGCTTCGAGCTGGGCCTTGGCGGCAAACACCGCGCCCATGCCTGCTTCCACGCTCTCGCGCACCGTGTGCTCGGGGTCCAGCTTGGGTTCCTGCGGCAGGTAACCGATATTCAGGCCCGGCATGGGGGTGGCTTCGCCTTCGATTTCCTTGTCCAGGCCGGCCATGATCTTGAGCAGCGTGGACTTGCCGGAGCCGTTGGTGCCCAGCACGCCGATCTTGGCGCCCGGGAAGAAGCTGAGCGACACTTCCTTGAGGATATGGCGCTTGGGCGGCACGATCTTGCCGACCTTGTTCATGGTAAATACGTACTGAGCCATCGGGATTTACTTTGGTAAAAATGAAAAAACAATGCGGGAAACGGGCTGCCTGCCGCCTGTAAACGCTATTTTTACAGGCTGCCGGCAGTTTCCTGCGAGCTGGAACGACACGCCGCGCCGGGGCGCCAACGCCTTTTGAAGGGGCGTGTTTTTCTGCGTGAATGCCCCATTATCGTTGCTGTGCGACAATACAGGGGTTGCTGGCTCCAGTTGCCTTCAACATTTGGGCACATCCGGGTACCGCTTCAAGTGGCTGCTTATGATGTTTTCGGCCCGACTTTCTGACCCCATCTGCCTTTGACTGGCGGGTTGCCTTCCAGCAAGGCGCCCAACAGGCCGATCCAAAGCGCCCTACGGCGCCACATCATGACATTTGAAGAATTGAATTTGGCCCCGGCCATTCTGAAGGCCGTGCTTGAGCAGGGCTACGACACCCCCACCCCCATCCAGGCACAAGCGATCCCCGCCGTGCTCAAAGGTATCGACCTGCTGGGCGGCGCCCAGACCGGTACCGGCAAAACCGCGGCTTTCACGCTGCCCCTGCTGCAGCGCCTCTCTACCGAGCCGCGCCTGACCAACCGCCGCGGCGTCAACGCCGTGCGCGCCCTCATCATGACCCCCACCCGCGAACTCGCGGCCCAGGTCGAAGAAAGCGTGCGCACCTACGGCAAATACACCGACCTCACCTCCATGGTGATGTTTGGCGGCGTCGGCATGGGCGCCCAGATTGAGAAACTGCGCCGCGGCGTGGACATCCTGGTCGCCAC
>Ga0209025_1001913_pt1 | contig 24199 bp, 24 predicted proteins | sample AraplaMF_Col_mLB_FD_184256 | JGI IMG/M metagenome (GOLD analysis project Ga0209025, IMG submission 184256) | Arabidopsis root microbial communities from the University of North Carolina, USA - plate scrape MF_Col_mLB (SPAdes) (version 2) | ecosystem: Host-associated > Plants > Roots > Endosphere... | reverse complement strand
GATAATCAGCCCCATTTTTTTCGATTACGGGACGTAATTGCCAATCGAACATTGTATCACCAGAGAAGGTGAGTGTGATTTCAGGCTCTTCTATTTTCTTTTCGCTTTTTGAAGCTGTTTTACTAGATTTGTTTTGCATATCAGGTTTGTCTTTCGCTTTTGAAATAAAAGAGTAGTTGATTAATAAAACAATTGGTGTAATGAAAAAGGCTATTAACAGAAATCGTTTTAGTAAAGTTTTCATATTTACCGTCCCTTTTGAGTTTATCCCGCAATTGAAAACTTCCTCAATTAAATTATCGATGAATCTAATAAAGGAAAGTTATCGGTCTATGTATCGTAACAAAAAAATTGCGGGTTATGTAGTAAAATTTGTTTATCAATATTCACAATATTAAGTTAACATATAGATAACCTGTAAATCAATGTATAAACCAAAATATAGAAATAAAGAATTCGAAGGGTGAAGAATGAGAAATGGTTATATTAGGAGCAGTTGTAAATGGGATTTGTATTATATTTGGTACTTTACTTGGTAAATTATTTAGTGCGATTCCAGAAAGTATGAAGGGAACAATTATGCATGCAATCGGTTTAGCGGTTACTGTACTTGGACTTCAAATGGCATTAAAAAGTGAAAATTTTCTTGTGGTCATACTAAGTTTAGTTATTGGTACGGTAATTGGAGAATGGCTACAATTAGAAGAAAGGTTAAAACTGTTAGGGGATTGGCTAGAAAATAAAGTTGGATCGAAAGGGAAAGGGAGCATATCAGAAGGCTTTGTAACAGCCACGCTTATTTTTGCAATTGGTGCGATGGGGATACTTGGTGCATTGGACAGTGGGATCCGCGGAAATCATGATATTTTATTTACAAAGTCGATTATCGATGGATTCATTTCTATTATATTAACGACAACTCTAGGAATTGGTGTAGTATTTTCAGCGATTCCAGTGATTTTATATGAGGGAGGTATTGCAGTTTTTGCAACACAAATTAATAGTTTTGTTCCAAAAGAATTAATGAATCAATTTATAGTGGAAATGACGGCTACTGGCGGTATTATGATATTCGCAATCGGATTAAACTTACTTGGATTTATTAAAATTAAAGTGGCAAATTTACTTCCAGGCATATTAATGGTTGGAGTAATTGTTTCTATTATATATGGTTATGGTTTGATAATAAGTCATTAGGGGAAGGGATATAGATGGTGGAATTCCAATTTACAAAACGTGCATATAAAATATTGGAGATCGCAGCAGAAGAGGCTGAGTGTAGTAAAGGTATTATCCATCCAGTTCATCTATTTATAGGAGCTTGTAAGGAAGGTACTGGAGTTAGTGCGGAGTTACATATGTATTTATTTCACACGGTGGGTATGGATTTTTTAGTAAAGATATCGTTACTCCAACAATATTATGCAAATGAAATAGAATACATAAATGTTGGGGAGTTTAAAGTTTCAAATAAGACGATAGAAGTTTTAAAAGTAGCGAAGAAACGGATGGAACGTTTTCAGCAAATAGTAATAAATGAAGGGCATGTTTTATATGCAATTTTTCAGGAGGATACAGTAATTGATAAGGTTATAAGTAAAAAGATGAAAAAAGATGTATTGCAAATTACATCTGAACCAAGGGACTTGACGGTTGCATTAACAAGATTTAATCCTATTTGTAATAGTTTAAGCTGTAATATTAGAAAAGCGATCTCTTCTGATTTTGAAAAGTTGGCACGTTTTGTTAAGGGGGAATTTGGTGAACGTTGGTTAAAATCTTTAGATTATGGATTTCGGACGTATAAAGAAGAGTTACCTATTTTTATTGCTGAACAAGGAGGAGAAATCATTGGTTTCGCTTGTTATGACGTTGTGAGAGGAAAGAAAGGGCTGTTTGGCCCGATGGGTACAGCGAAACATAATCGTGTAAACGGTGTTGGGAAGACGTTATTGAATCATTGTTTATATAACATGAAGAAAAGCGGATATGAGTATGCAATTATAGGACAAGCAGGTCCGATTGAGTTTTACGAACGATGCTGTAATGCACGTTTAATACCCATAGGAGATAATTAACTCTATCCCTTTGCAAAGAATGCAAAGGGATAGAGTTTTATTATGTATAAAGCAAATTACTAAACTTTTTCTAGAAAACGGTGTAGAATGGGGAGCGAAAGAAAGAAGGTGTGAAAATGGCCAACTGGAAACGAAATTTAATGATTTGTTGGCTAGGTTGTTTTACCACTGCAGCCGGTATGAGTTTAGTAATTCCTTTTTTATCTTTTTATATTGAGGAATTAGGGGTGACCGGCACTTCTAGTATTGCACAGTGGTCGGGACTTGCATTTGGTGTGACATTTTTAATGGGTGCGATCGTATCACCAATATGGGGCAAGCTTGGTGATATACATGGACGGAAATTGATGCTTATACGTGCGAGCCTTGGTATGGCCATAATTATGACGCTTATGGGGTTTGTGACGGACGTGTATCAACTAGTCGCACTTCGGTTTTTAATGGGAGCGGTATCAGGTTTCCTTTCTACAGCGATGACATTTATTGCTGCAGAAACTCCGCAAGAACATTCAGGGTGGGCAATTTCTACAATCTCAACTGGAGGCGTGAGTGGTTCATTACTTGGACCGATACTCGGAGGTTATTTGTCAGAGTTAATCGGAATGCGCCATGTTTTTTTAGTTACAGGAGCTTTCTTATTCCTTTCCTTTCTCATCGTCTTCTTCTTCTTACATGAGGAGAAACATTCTGCTAAAGCAAAAAAGGCACAGCCGAAAAAAGTATGGACGATGGTCCCTGCAAAACATTTAATAATAAGTTTATTTGTAGCAACGTTTATTATTCAGCTTGCAAATATGTCGATTCAACCTATTATTACGTTGTACGTAAAGCATTTGGCGGGACCAGGAACAGATCATATTGAAATGCTTGCAGGTGCAGTCATGTCTGCGACAGGATTAGCAGTAATTTTAGCAGCTCCTAAGCTAGGAAGATTATCAGATCATATTGGACCTCAAAAAACGTTAGTTGTAGCGTTGTTTGCTGCCGGAATTATTTTTATTCCGCAAGCATTTGTAACCTCAGCTTGGCAACTATTAATTCTTCGCTTTTTATTAGGTATTGCACAAGCAGGACTATTACCTTCCGTACAAACTCTACTAAAACAACATACGCCAACCCATGTAACGGGACGAATATTTGGATATAATCAATCGTTTCAGTTTTTAGGAAATATGATTGGGCCGGTGCTTGGTGGGCAAATTGCAGCGCACGCAGGCTTCCAATATGTTTTCTTCTCTACATCATCATTATTATTTATTGCATGTATGTGGGTTTATTTTCATAGTAAGAATGCAGAGGTATCAGAGAAACAACATTTGGAAGTTAGTTAATTAGGTGAATGAACAGTAAAAAGGATGAAGCGATAGTTGCTTCATCCTTTTTTATTAAAACTGAAGGCAAAGATAACTTAATGTACCAAGCTCGTAGCTACGGTGAATGACTTTCCCTGTCTGTTCACCACTACCCATTGCGATAAATAAAGGTACAAAATGCTCTGCTCGTGGAACAGCCAATTGTGAATGAGGCGCATTTTTCTCCCAATTAAACAATGCATCTTTATCATTGGTCTGCATATGTTTAATAATCCAATCATCAAATTCAATTGCCCATTTTTCAGGTGTAGTTTGATTCCATTTCAATGCTCGTAAATTATGAACAGTAACTCCGCTGCCGATTACTAAAATATCTTCTTGTCCGATTTCTTTTAGTGCTTCTCCAATTTCAAATTGTTTTTCTGCAGGAAGGAATGGATTTACTGATATTTGTATGACAGGAATATTTGCTTCTGGATACATACGATGCAGGAGTGTCCATGAACCATGATCTAACCCTCTCGTCATATTATGATGGACTGGAATGCCTTTGTTTTTAAATTTTGTTGCTAGCATAGACGCAATGCTAGAAGAGCCTTTCGCACGATATTTGATTTCGTATAACTCAGGAGGAAAACCTCCAAAATCATAAATTGTTTCATATTCTTCATCTGAAGAGGAAATCGTTAATACTTCACTTTCCCAGTGAGCGGTAAAAATAACAATAGCTTTCGGTTTATATGTTTCTCCAAGTGTCTTTAAAAAGCGTGTATAGTCTGTATCTTGAATAGCAAGCATTGGTGAACCGTGTGCTAAAAATAGTGATGGCATCATAGTAGAAACCTCCTGAAAAATTATATAGTTACTTTATGTAAGTAACTATATAATTTTATTTTAGGTCCGTCAAGAGAATAGTTTGAAAGATAAACAATGAATGAATGCATTTGTCATAATAGAAGCAATTGCATATAATACATAATAAGAATAATGAATAGATATTCATTTTTTGAGATACATAATAGATTTGGGGGCTGACGAAATGAACGTACAGGAAAGTTTCGTTACGGCATTGGATGGATCGGAAATTTATTTGCGTAAGTGGTTACCAGAAGGAAATCCGCGAGGGATTATTCAAATTGCACATGGTATGACAGAACATGCAGGTGTTTATACAGACTTTATTGATGCTTTATTAGAAGCAGGATATGGTGTTTATGCTCATGATCATAAAGGACATGGGAAAACAGTAAAAAGAGAAGAAGACTATGGTCATTTCGAACCAAATATAGGTTGGAATCAAGCTGTGTCTGATGTGGTTTTTGTTTCGGAAATGATAAAAGAAGAGCAGACAGGTCCATTATTTTTACTTGGACATAGTATGGGTTCTTTTTTATCAAGACGTGCTGTACAACTTAAAGGTGAACTATATGATGGATTTCTTATTTCAGGAACTGGTGGAAATCCAGGGCTTTTAGGAAGTATCGGTCATAAAGTAGCGACAATTGAGATGAAATTACGCGGGCCCAAAACGAAAAGCCCGATGCTAAACTTTTTATCTTTCGGAAATTTCAATTCGCATTTTAAACCAAATCGTACAAAATTTGATTGGCTATCTTCAGATATGAATCAAGTTGATAAATATATTGCGGATCCGTTATGTGGATTCATTTGTACTACGAGTTTTTATCGAGAATTATTTTCTGGTGTATTAGAAGTAAATAAACTAGAAGAATACAAGAAGACGCCAAACAATCTTCCAATACATATATTCTCTGGTGATCGTGATCCTGTTGGAGATATGGGAAAAGGTGTAACGGAAGTTTATGAAAACTATAAAAAATGTGGTGTGAAAGACGTGACACTACGTTTATATGAAAATGGTAGACATGAAATGTTCCATGAAGTGAATAGAGATGAAGTGTTTAAAGATTTGATTTCTTGGTTAGATAGACATATTGTATGAGAAGAAACCTCACTTTTTTGAAGTGAGGTTTCTTTGAGGAAATGGAGGAAAGATTATGAGCGGATTTGTAAATAAAGAATATATAGAAATAGATTTTCAATATGAATTGATTAAAGAAGAGGAACTAAAAAATTGTACCTTCATAAAATGCCGTTTTAGAGGGATAGACGCATCAGAAGTTTTTACTAAAAACTGTAATTTTATAGAATGTGATTTTACTGGTTCTCTTTTTAATGCTTCTATCCATCAAGGAACTACATTTGCAAATTGTAAGTTTGTGGGTGCGAATTTGTTCGTCTCTAAGTTTGAAGAATGTAAAATGACGGGCTCCGATTTTGAAGAAGCGAATTTAGACGGAATAACAATAATATCGGGTGATTGGTCATATACAAATTTAAGGTTCGCGAACTTAAGTAAACAAATGTTAAAGGGTATACGTTTAATTGAAGCTGACCTATATGAATGTAATTTAGAAAAAGCAGATTTACGTGAAGCGGATTTAACAGGTGCACAATTAGGTAAGGCGAAACTTAGTGGTGCAGATTTAAAAGGAGCGATAGTTGATAGAATTGATTTTAAAAGTTTCGATTTGAAAAATGTGAAATTAGACATAGCGCAGGCAGTTGCAGTAGCAAGATGTTATGGAGCTAAGGTGAACTAAATTGTTTGTAAAACCGTTCAAATTGCTGAACGGTTTTACAAATCATAATAGTAGTATAATAGTGAATGAGGTGTTAATAATATGGAAGATAAAACATTAGGTATACTACTAGATGTTGTTGGGGAATTATTTTCAGATGAAATATCAATCGCCGTTTCGAATACGAAAGAATATATTTACTATCGGCCAAGTAAACGAATTGATTTAAAGATTAGCGCCGGTGATCCTATAAAGGAAGGGACGATTGCTCATAAAGCAATGGTAACGAAGCAAAAAGCCTCTGAGTTTATTAACCGGGATGTTTTTGGTATTCCTTATCATGGAATGGCCGTACCATTTTCAAATAATGGAAAGATTGAAGGTTGCGTGACGGCAATTTATCCCGCTTTAACGGATGGTAAGTCAGTCGTTACTTTAAAAACAACAGACGGATGGGTTCCGGTTCCTTTTTCAAAGGTGATGTATTTAGAGGCTAAAGATAAAAAGACGTATGTGAATTCAGAAGAGTTAACAGGAACACATAAGTACTCTCTACAAGAATTCGAATATTTGCTTCCGAAAGATTCATTTATTAGATGCCACCGTTCCTTTATTGTAAATGTTAATCATATTAAAGCGATTTATCCTGATACCCATTCTACTTTTTTACTTTCTATGGATAACGGAGAGAGGGTACCAGTTAGTCAATCGTATGCTAGCTATTTTCGTAAGCTTCTAGGATTCTAGATTTTTCTGCTTTGGAACCTAGATCCGCTGTTTTATCTGAATTTTCGGCATTGTATACTAAAATCCCTATTTTGATAGTGTTAATGTGTAAAATAATTATAAATATTCATTAAGAGAGGGATTACATATGGAGAATAATTTGGATAGAATCAGGGATCAACGTTTAAAAAATCGGGTAGTTACACCTGAAGAAGCAGCTTCATGGATTCAAAGTGGAATGACTTTAGGATTAAGTGGATTTACACGTGCTGGGGATGTAAAAGCAGTCCCATTTGCGCTAGTGAACCAAGTTAAAAATGATAAATCTTTTAAAGTAAATGTTTATACTGGAGCTTCCTTAGGTTCGGATGTAGATAAATTATTTGCTGAGGCAGGAATTTTAGGGAAAAGGTTGCCTTTCCAAGCCGATGCGACTATGCGAAAAGGAATTAATAACGGAGACTTTTTATTTGTGGATCAGCACTTGTCTCATACAGCAGAGTTACTCCGTGCCGACGTTATGGATATAGATTTCGCTATTTTGGAAGCGGTTGCGATTACCGAAGATGGAATGATTATTCCAACCACTTCAATTGGAAATTCCTTAGCATTTTCCCTAAATGCTAAGTCCATTATTATTGAAATGAATATGGCCCAATCCGCGCAACTAGAGGGGCTGCATGATTTATATGAACCAGGTAAACAAGGGGAAAGACTTCCAATTCCGCTCGTAAAAACAGATGATAGAATTGGAACGATCGGTATCCCAATTGATGCTGAAAAAGTGAAGGGGATTGTGTTTACGAATCAACTGGATTCGCCATCGACAATTGTTCCTCCAGATGAAGAAACTGTTATTATGGCACAACATTTAATAGAGTTCCTTCGAAAAGAAGTCAAAGTGGGCCGATTAACAAATCGTTTAGCGCCGTTACAATCGGGAATTGGTTCAGTGGCCAATGCAGTTCTTCATGGAATGTTAGATTCGGAATTTGAAGATTTAGAAGTGTATTCCGAGGTTTTACAAGACGCGGTCTTCGATCTTATGGATGCTGGGAAAGTCAATTTTGCTTCCTGCTGCTCCATCACGCTTTCTGAAGAGAAAATGCAACAAGTATTTTCTAACTTTCAAAAATATCGTGACAAATTAATGATGCGCCCGCAAGAGATTTCTAATCATCCTGAAATCATTCGCCGCCTTGGATTAATCTCTATTAATACTGCTTTAGAATTAGATATATACGGAAATGTTAACTCTACTCATGTTTTAGGTACAAAAATGATGAACGGTATCGGTGGTTCTGGTGATTTTGCGAGAAATGCACGTCTAGCTATCTTTGTTACTAAATCGATAGCAAAAGGTGGTAACATTTCAAGTATTGTTCCTTTCGTTTCTCATGTAGACCATACGGAACATGATGTAGATGTTATCGTCACTGAACAGGGGTATGCTGACTTAAGAGGACTTGCGCCAAGAGAAAGAGTGGAACTTATTATTGAGAATTGCGTACATCCAATGTATCGTGACCAGCTAAGAGCTTATTTCGAAGAAGCACAAACAAGAGGTGGACAAACTCCTCATGTGTTAGAAAAAGCTTTTTCTTGGCATACGAATTATGCTAAAAATGGAACAATGCTTGAAGCGGTAGTAGAAACTGTATAGGAGTGTATTATAGGAGTAGTAAAACAAATAATTCTTAATATAATATGCCATTATAGGTTAAAAGAAAAAGAGCGCCAATTTTCAGGAATGGCGTTCTTTTTCTTTTTAAAAATTGTTACCTATAATAAAGATTTACAAAAATAATCTCTAATCTATGAAAATAAAAGGTTTTTCAAATTATTTTTCGAATCATTTTTATAGTTTACATATCGAAGGTGAGGAGAAAGAATCATGAAGATAAGAAAAGCGTTATTAAGTGAAGCGAATGAATTAAGTAAACTCGCACTACATTCAAAAGCAACCTGGAACTATAGTGAAGAATTCATACTTGCTTGTAAGGAAGATTTAACAATTACAGAAGAGTACATAAAAAATAATTTTGTATATGTTTTAGAAAACGATAATACGAAGATTGGATTTTTCTCATTTTTACGTAATGACAATGCTCTTGATTTTCTATACATGCATCCTAGTTACAAAGGGAAAGGGTACGGGAAAATACTTTGGGAGTTTGTAATAGAGCAAGCAGAAGGACTAGGAATAAAAAGTTTTACAATTGATAGTGATCCAAATGCAAAAGGGTTTTACTTGAAGATGGGAGCAAAGTTAATCGGAGAGACACCATCAACGGTTTGTAAGGATCGTTTACTGCCTCTTTTGAAATATGATGTGTAAAACTATTAATAGTAGGAGAAGCTGAAAATGGATAATGTAAAGGGAAAAAGAATATATGAAGCACTAATAAAATCGTGGTCAATTGAAACAAGTTCAAAGTGGACGAGCGAAAATCCGGCAAAGGGACAATGTGGTGTAACGGCTCTAGTTGTTCAAGACTTATACGGAGGAGAGATTAAAAAAACGAAAGTAGGAGAAGTATGGCACTTTTATAACCTTATAGATGGAAAGGTGTTTGATTTTACAGAGACACGATTTAATGAAAAATTGAATTATATGGATGAGAAATCAAATCGGGAAGAAGCATTTGCAGATACAAATGAAAAACAATATAGCATTTTAAAGGAAAAGACAACGAAAGAATTAAAATTATCTTTTGACTCTTAATCTTTAATAAGTTACTATAATGGTGGTAACTTATTAAAGGGAACTTCATAGAGTTGAAAGGGGAAATACTTTTGAAAACAACTTATGTAAACGCTACAATTGTAACGATGAATGAACAAAACGAAGTGATAGAAAATGGATATATCATTGTAGAAAATGATCAAATTATAGATGTAAAGAGCGGAGAATTCGCTAATGATTTTGAAGTAGATGAAGTAATTGACATGAAAGGAAAGTGGGTTTTACCAGGGCTTGTAAATACACATACACACGTTGTAATGAGTCTCTTAAGAGGTATTGGCGATGATATGTTATTACAGCCGTGGCTTGAGACGAGAATTTGGCCACTGGAAAGTCAATTTACTCCCCAAATTGCAGTCGCTAGTACGGAATTAGGATTACTTGAGATGGTGAAAAGTGGTACAACATCATTCTCTGACATGTTTAATCCAATTGGAGTAGATCAAGACGCAATTATGGAAACGGTATCAAGGAGCGGGATGCGAGCTGCTGTTTCAAGGACTTTATTTAGCTTCGGAACGAAAGACGATGAAAAGAAAGCGATTGAAGAAGCTGAGAAATATGTGAAGCGTTATTATAAAGAAAGTGGCATGTTAACTACGATGGTTGCACCACATAGTCCATATACATGTAGTACAGAATTGTTAGAAGAGTGTGCTCGTATTGCAGTAGAGAATCAAACAATGGTTCATATCCACCTTTCTGAAACAGAGCGTGAAGTACGTGATATTGAAGCACAGTACGGAAAACGTCCAGTAGAATATGCAGCGAGCTGCGGATTGTTTAAACGCCCAACAGTTATTGCACACGGTGTAGTATTAAATGATGATGAGCGTGCATTTTTAGCAGAACATGATGTTCGAGTAGCTCATAATCCGAATAGTAATTTAAAACTAGGTTCTGGTATAGCGAATGTAAAAGCGATGCTAGAAGCAGGAATAAAAGTAGGAATTGCAACAGATAGTGTTGCATCTAACAATAATTTAGATATGTTTGAAGAAATGCGCATAGCGACTTTACTACAAAAAGGTATTCACCAAGATGCAACAGCTTTACCAGTTGAAACAGCTCTTACACTTGCGACAAAAGGAGCTGCTGAAGTAATCGGGATGAAACAAACAGGATCACTTGAGATTGGAAAATGTGCTGATTTCATTACAATTGATCCGTCTAATAAGCCTCATTTACAACCAGCGGATGAAGTGTTATCACACCTTGTATATGCTGCTAGTGGAAAAGATATAAGCGATGTAATTATTAACGGAAAACGTGTCGTTTGGAATGGCGAATGTAAAACGTTAGATGAAGAGCGTATTATATTTGAAGCAAGTCGTTATAAACGTGGTTTACAAAGATAGGTATTTATATACCTTTTTGAGAAAGCTATCCTTTCTAGAAAATAGAATAGGGTAGCTTTTTTTATTGAACGAATAAACATTCAAAAGAATGTGACATTTTTCTGTTGGTATTTCTGCTGTAATATGTGCTGTATTAGGAGGTAGTATTACATCACTAAATTATGCAGACACTCCTTATTGGAAAGTGATTAGTAATGTTAATAATATAATTCCTTACAACTATGGTATTTCGGAGTCTCGTATAGCAGTGTGGGAAGGACACGACCAGCCAATGTGTACAAGATATGCAAACATGACCGATGACGCAGATATCATTACTGTTTTCGGAGGTACAAATGATTACGGGAATACGGTTACACTTGGAACAATAAACAATGTAGATACAGGTACTTTTGACGGAGCATTGAACATCCTGTGTGCAGGTTAAAAAGTAAAGTTGGCTTCAAAGGCATCGCAAAAAGGCGGTGCTTTTTCTTTTGATCGGAGTGGCAACCCATTTAGATACAGCACTTGGAAGTAATAGTGCTATTCGTGAAGCGACAATTTTTTTATCGGAAATGAGTTGCTTTCACTTTTAGAAAACGCTGGTCGTATGGGAATTCCACAACCTTCAGCACTAACGAATGTAGTTGAAATTTCAAGTGACAAGAGCAATAAGACAAGTTCTGAATATGATAATAAGAAAGGAGATGTTGAATAATGACTCGTTATAGTTTACACGGAGGGCACAACAGTATTGTACAAGGGGCTAATTCTGGAAATCGAAAAGAGCATATTATGGATCGTCAGGTGAAAGATGCGGTGGCAGCTAAGTTAAGAGCTTTAGGACACACAGTCTATGATGATACAGACGAAGTAGGCAGCACTCAAGCGCAAAATTTAAATAATATCGTTCGAAATAGTAATTCCCACAATGTGGATTTGGTTGTTTCTTTTCATCTTAATGCAAGTGATGGGAATGGGCAGGGTGTGGAAGTTCTGTATTATGATCAAAAAGACCTAGCGGCTAAAATCTCAGCTCAACTAGCAAAAGATATTGGATGGCGTGATCGTGGTGCGAAACAACGTACTGATTTAGCCGTATTGAATGGAACTAAAGCACCAGCTATTCTTATCGAATTAGGATTCATCGATAACGAATCCGACATGGCTAAATGGAATGTTGATAAAATCGCAAATTCTATCGTATATGCTCTAACGGGACAAACTGTTGGAGATGGTGGAGGAAACGGCGGTTCTAATGGTGGATATCAATATGTTAAGTCTGGTGAATTCGGGACAAACCATCTAAATGAAGCGATTCAAGCTATGGTTGAACGAGGAACAAAGGGGAAAGTTGTTGTTAATCCATTAACAGGTCTTGCTTATATCCAAACTGAGGTATTGCCTAATTCAGAACTAGATAAAATCACTTGGTGGATGGATACTCGACCAGGTGGTAAGTGGTGGTATGAATATATTAAAGTGAATTAATAATTTTTTAACAAAAGAATAGTTTGGTGACAAAAAATAAAAGCCGTTAATTACGGCTTTTATTTTTATTTTTGAGGATGAGCTATCTCCATTCTCTTTAATTCTTTTTTGTGTTCTTTCTTTATTTCATCTGGAATGATGATTTCAATGTTACCTCATATTTTTTTATATTCCTGATGTGAAATTTCGTGACGAAGAAGGGATACTTCATGGAGTCGAAGTAGATCGGTCACAGAAAATGAAAGTGAATGAAGAGAAGTTAAAAAAGTATGAAGAGTTCACACAAATATATAAGCAGAAATATAACGGGAAGATGCCAGTCATTCATTTCTTTACTGTCCCAAAATACAGAGGAAAGAAAATGGAAGAGTTAGCAGCTAAGTATGATGTGTTTGTGAAAGTGTATGTAATAGAAGAAATATAAAAAGCGCTAACAAGTTTGCAAACGAACTTGCTATCACCTATACGAAATAGACATAAAATATCGCTGATATGTCGCTAAATAAAATGAGAATAATTAACCACTAATAATGAATAATGGTTTATTATAATGGAAGTAACAAAATATAACGTTTTATAATATTTTATATTTAAGGAGCGCAATTCATGAAGCGAAAAAAGAGCCGTTTAATGGTAATGGCACTTGTTACATCTTTATTTTTAACAGCTTGTAATAATAAAGCGAATAAAAGTGATGTAGAAGCTAAAAAACAAGTGTTAAATGTAACAGTATCAGAAGAAATTCCTTCCCTTGATACTACGAAAACGATGGATGGTACATCAGCACACGTTATGCAAAACATATTTGAGGGATTGTATGTGCTAGATGATCAAGATAATCCAACTCCCGCTATAGCAAAATCTTTTGAAAGAAGTGAAGATGGTAAAAAATATACATTTGATTTGCGTAAAAATGCAAAGTGGTCAAATGGAGACTCAGTAACAGCAAATGATTTTATGTTTGCGTGGAGAAAAGCGGTAAGTGCTGAAACAGTGTCTCAATATGCATACATGCTGTTTTATATAAAAAATGCGAAAGAAATAAACAGAGGGACAATGCCTCTTGATGAACTCGGGGTTAAAGTCATAAATGATTATAAGTTAGAAGTGGAACTAGAACAGCCGATTCCATATTTCTTACAGTTGCTAGCCCTACCTATATACTTACCACAGCATGAATCATTTTTGAAAGAACAAGGGGGGAATTACGGGCTCGAACCTAATAATCTCATATATAATGGTCCATTCGTGCTAGAGACATGGAAGCATGAACAAGAGTTTCAATTAAAGAAGAATGCTACATATTGGGATGAAAAGAAAGTGAAATTAGACGAAATAAACTTTCAAATTGTAAAAGATACAATGACGGTTGTTAATTTATACGAAGCTGGTGATTTAGATCGAGTGCCTATTAATTCTCAATTTGTAGACAAGTATAAAGGCAGTAAGGAATTACATACGTCGAGCGATCCTGGAATTGCTATGCTTCGTTTTAATGAAAAAAATAAAGCGTTAGCAAATAAAAAGGTACGTCAATCTATTTCATTAGCATTAAATAAAGATGATTTCGTCGCTCACTTTATTAATAACGGAGCAAAACCTGCAAGTGGGCTTGTACCGGCTGGTCATATAAATGAAGAGACTGGTAAAGATTTTAGAAAAGAAAACGGAGATCTTTCTCCATATGATTTGCAAAATGCGAAAAAGATTTGGGAAGAAGCGAAAAAAGAACTGGGAGTAGACGAAGTAAAACTTGAATTTTTAACATATGAACAAGATAATGCAAAACGTATGGCAGAATATATAAAAGGTGACTTAGAAAAGAATTTGCAAGGATTAACGATACAAATTAAACAACAGCCATTTAAGCAAAAATTACAGTTAGAACAAACAGGAGATTACGAAATATCTATGGCAAATTGGGGGCCAGACTATAAAGACCCAATTAGTTATTTAGAACTCTTTACGACGGATAATCCGAATAACAAAATGAATTATTCTAACCGTCACTATGATGAATTAATAAAGAAAGCGAAAAGCGATCTAGTACTAAATCAGAAGAAAAGATGGGAAGCATTGCAAGAGGTCGAGCGTATTCTGTTAGAGGATGCTGCGGTGGCACCGCTTTATCAAATGGGCTCAGCATACGTACAAAAGGATTATGTAAAAGGAATTGAGAAGCATCAATTTGGTGGCGTTTATACTTATAGGAATGCCTATATTGATAAGAAGTAAATAAAAAAACCTTACTTTTAAAAGTAAGGTTTTTTTACAGAGTGCAGGGGAATCTTTTAGTGGTGTTCCCACCTTATAAAGGAGATAAATGAAAAATTGTAGTTATGTATTCATAAGAAATTGTAAAAAATTAGATCGAGCAATTTATTTAAGTAAAAAGAAGTTAGTGGTAAACGAAATTAAATAGTTAAAAAAAGCTGAATTCGCTCTTGATTCACACAATTTAAAAACGAAATATACGAATGTTATTCTATTCTTTGTAGGATTTTAATATTAGAAAAAGAAGAATAGAAATATAGCATACATGGAATAAGGGAATGCAGTACAGATCAGCATACAAGCATTTTCTTACTGTAACTATGCTTGTTTTTAATTATATAAAAAAAATATTAGATTATATATTTTGTCCTTGGTATACTTAAAAGGTAATTTGGGGTATTAAGATGAATTGATAGAGGTGTTTGTGTGGAATTATTTGAGTATTATAAAAAAAAGGGGAAGTTTAAGTGTCTGATTGGAATTGGGCTTTTTCTTTATGGATTAATTGGTATGTATAATACCTGGGGTAATATTAATTGGGGACCAGTAATTTTCATTATTATAGTTTCGTTTGTTGTTTTTGGTATTGGATTTTGGCAATTAAGAAAAGGGAATTTATTAAAAGAGAATATAGTTGAAAGCGGTTTAAATTTTTGGGATATCGATACTTACATTTTATTAGAATTGCCCGAAAGTAATAAGCATTTGGGTTTATATACTCCTGATGGGAAATATGTAGCAGGAACAAAGATGACTTCTTCAACATTACCTTTTTTTAAAAATAAACAAGTTTTTGGATTGGAAACAAATAATGGAGAAATACTTGCATATTTTCATAGTGAATCTGAAAATTATGATTGGGCTATTTATGATTCAAATTATAATTGTGTAGGTATGTTTAAAGAAAATATTGTACAGGGATTTGGAATGGTACGTGGTTCTTTAATGAATGAAAAAAAGATAAAACTTTCTGAAGTAGAAGTTGAATTTGATTTTTTCGAAACGTCTTTTCGTACAACGGATAATCGTATATTAATAAACTGTAAAAGAGGATATATGCCTTTAGAATGGAGTGAAAGATTCGGATTAAATGTACCCATTATTAAATTAGGTAATAATATCTCTGATGCTGAAAAGATATTTGGTTTAGGGGTTCTTATCTATATTTTAGAGACAATTAAAGTAAGAAAGAGTAGGATTTTTAATGATTAGAGTTTCAAAAATTATTTAAAAAAGAAATTGAAGAAAAGCAGTGATTCTTTTAAGTTGTTAGTGTTTTTGAAATAGTTAAAGAATGAAACTTAATACATATACATAAAGAAAGGCGAATTTATATGAAATTACTACGTTTATTTATGATTCTCACTCTTGTTGTATTGTTAAGCGCATGCAATACAGCAACACAAGTCACAAAGGTTCAAAAAAATGGCGAAACGACTTTGAAAATTGGTTCGTTGCAAGGGTATTACGATGTGCAAACGCTTAAAGCTGAAAAAGGAAATGTGGAAATTCCTTATGAAGCAGCCGTTGAAGAAGGTACGATTTTATTGCAAGTTACAAAAGATGATAAGGTTATTTATGAAGAAGAAGTCACTTCTCAAAAAGAAGGTTTGCTTTCTTTTGAAGCGCCAAAATCTGGATCATATGATTTAATTGTACGCGTGAAGGGTGAAAAAGAGAAAGCAAAAGAAATTCAAATACATACTAAGCTATGAAAAAACGGCAAGTGGAGTGCACCCGCTTGCCGTTTCCATTTTCAGTTGATTCTGTCACAATATATGTTCATCAATTTAAGAAGTGTTCCGCCGAAATTCCTGATGAAGCTAAAATAAGAGATGAACAAAAGAATGTGTTACAAACTTGGCATGTTAGTAACGAAATCGATAACTCTCTTTTACATGATAAAAAGACTGGATTTGATGCATTTGTATTTGAAAGAGATGTAGATGGTAAATAGCAAGTAGTAGCATTTAGGGGGACATAAGGTGATGATCTTTTTGGAGAAGGTGTCCCAGACCTTACTACAGATATTGATTATATATGGGGGTAAATAAGTTGAAAAACATTGAAGTTCTAAACAAATACATTGAAGGATTTTCTGATGCTCTCCCTACGTGGTTAAAGCATCTAATCGAGGCAGAGGAGATACATCAAAACTATGAGAATGTACAGGTACTCGGTGCATTAAAGACAGATGCGGTGTTGTACTATGTACACCGTACGCTGCAAGTGTTAGAGGGGTTGTCTTTAGATGAAGAAGCGTATCGCATTATTGAACAGGTATTAACGTATAGTGAGCTTGCAAAGGTAGGCTCTTTAAAACAGCGGGAGCAATGGAAGAAAAACGGGATAAACCTATTGGTACATAACGAGGGTTCTGCTGATATCTTTACTGATATTCAGTTTAGCGAACGTATAGAGACAAACTTAAATTCTACTGAGTATTTGTTTGTTCGAGATTTAATTAGAACACATGGATTAATCGGACAATATATCCGCGGGGAGGCTCGCTTAGACTCTCATGTTGATTTGATTAACACATATAAAGAAGAGTACGGAGACGTTAGGTTAAAGGAGATTCTATACTATCTTAATCAATGTATTATTGAGGGCGTATCAAAATCCTTGTGGAGTGAAGTAAAGGACGATGTGAAGATTACAATTGATGGTCTGTTTGATGGTTATGTGGAGCCATTTACTTCTCGCATACATAGACTCACGCCAAAAAATAAGGAGTCAGCATTTGAAAAAGATATAATTATGGGGAGCGAGAAGAGTGGCGTTCAAACCTTCTTATCTGATAAGGATTTGTGGTATGTAGAACCGTCTATGCATGCTCTTAGCTTCGAGGATATTTGGACAGTTTTTGTTATGTTAAAGAACGAGATAGGCACTGGAAAGGTTCAGCATATCCATTTCGAGACATTGATGCAGCAGTTGCACTATGATTTCAAAGGCGAGAAGAAGGACAACGTGTATCGTAAGCGGGTTATTGAGAAGTATCTACGGGAGTACCGTGAGAACGAGAAGCCGGATACAACGCATGTTTCTTTTGAGGCTAAAGTTGATGAAGATATGAAGACTGCGTACGTGTCGTTTCAGTTTTCTGCTGTAGGTGAGGCGTTAATTACCTTCTGTGTAGAGGCAGAAAAGACAGATATGATGCATGCTCGGGCAAATGTGCTGCTATTTGATTTCTTCGGGTTACGTAAGGATGCGTATGATAGATTCCATAACGAAGAAGTGTATCTGGAGCATATGAATAGTTCGGCTGATGATAAACGAATTATTCTTGATTATATAAAGGGAGATACAGTTGTAGATGTCGGAGCCGGTGGTGGTGTCATGCTAGATATGATTGAAGAAGAGACTGAGAATAAACGAATCTACGGTATCGATATTTCTGAAAACGTGATTGATACGTTGAAAAAGAAGAAGCAGAAAGAGGGTTGGTCTTGGGACGTCATTAAAGGGGATGCAATCAACTTAAGTAGCTCGTTTGATAAAGAATCGGTTGATACGATTGTATATTCTTCTATCCTTCATGAGCTGTTCTCTTATATCGAGTATGAAGGTAAGAAATTCAATCATGAAGTAATTAAAAAGGGGCTGCAAAGTGCCTACGAGGTGTTAAAGCCAGGGGGGCGTATTATCATTCGTGATGGCATCATGACCGAAGATAAAACGTTAATGCGTGTGATTCATTTTAAAGATGCGGGCGGAATGAAGTTCTTAGAGCAGTATGTCCATGAATTTAAGGGGCGTATAATCCAGTATGAGGTACTTGCAGACAATACAGTCAAAATGCCTGTTAACGATGCGATGGAGTTCTTATATACGTATACCTGGGGCGAGGATTCCTTCGTTCATGAGGTGCAGGAGCAGTTTGGAATCTTTACGCCAAACGACTATAAGGATTTCGTAAAGGGTATCTTTGGAGATAAAGTAAACATCGTTCAAGCTATGAACTATTTGCAGGATGGCTATACAAATCATCTTAGCGAGAAAATCGAATTTAAAGATGAGTCTGGGAATGCAGCTGCGCTACCGGATAGTACGTTCTTTATGGTTTTAGAAAAGAGGTAATGATGTTGAAAACTTTTAAAAATACATTTTTATTTGTTTTATGTTTAGTAGTTCTTAGTGGTCGTTTTACAAGAGAAGGAACTATTGCCGATTAAAACTGGGAATATTAGAACAACATCGCTAGCCGAAATTTATCGAAACTCCCCTGTTTTTCAAAACCTTCGTAATCCGGATAAGTATAAAGGAAAGTGCGGTGTTTGTGAGTTTCGATATGTTTGTGGGGATCTCGTTCTAGAGTATATGCGATGACGAGGTATTACATGGAAAGTGAACCTTTCTGTGTATACATTCCAAAAGCATTGCGAAAACAGAAAAAGAACGTAAAAACGGTACATGAGTAAGATTTTGCTCATGTACCGTTTTTTTAGATTGTATAATGTATTGTACTTCGCATCAGTCGTACGATGATCTAAGAAATGAAAACCGTTCGTTTTTCCATCCCTCATTAAAAATCCACTACCTGAATCCGTTGTACTGATATGAGTTTTTACACATTAATTCTATTAAACCGATTTTAATAAAGAATAAAAATTCGTATCATATGGAATATCATCTTGATACATATAATTTTTTAGAACTCCTTCTTTTTCAAAACCTAATTTTAATAGCACTTTATTTGAAGCCTCGTTTTCAAGAAAGACAATTGCCCCGATACGTTTTAAATGGAGCGTATTGAAGCCGTAACCTATTATTTCAGAAACTGCCTCAGTAGCATATCCATTTCCCCAGTGTTCAGGCAAAAAGGCATAACTAATATTTGCTCGTTTATGTTCAGAAGACCAATCATGAAAACCAATTGTTCCAACGATTCCTTTCTTGTCTTTTAATTCGATGCCCCATTTTATACCGCGTCTTTCATTGTAACTCAACTTGAAATTGTTAAGGATTTGCTTTACTTGATCGAGATTTTGTAATGGTTTTTGGCCATAATGGCGCAGGACATCGGAATTAGAAAAGCAATCTAATATACTCGGCGCATCTTCTTCAGTAAGTTCTCTTAAAATAAGTCGCTCAGTTTTTAATATAGGGAACATGCCTTCACTCCTGTTCATATGAAACTAGAATGTATTTGTTATTGTATACTTTAGTCTGAAAATAAGGATTATTCAAGGTATAATGATGATTTTAATTTATGTTAAAATTGATTGTGGAATATATTTCAAAAAGAGGTTTAGATATGGAGAAAAACTCAATTTTAATTGTAGATGATGATCGAGATATTATTCGATTCATTAACGTAAATTTAGAGCAAGAAGGTTTTACTGTTTTTAGTGCTGACAACGGAGAAGAGGCGTTAGAGGTATTGAATAATAATGATGTTCAACTTGCTATCCTTGATGTTATGATGCCTCAAATGGATGGGATTGAATTGTGTAGAAGGATAAGAGAGAAATATAGTTTGCCAATTATGTTTTTAAGCGCTAAATCATCAGATGTAGATAAAGTAATTGGATTTAGCACTGGGGCAGATGATTATATTGTGAAGCCGTTTAGTACAATTGAATTTATAGCAAGAGTGAAAGCTCAATTAAGAAGGTATACATATTTTAATCAAAATACCGTTCAAGTAATAGAAAAGAAAATAAACATTAGAGGTTTAGAAATAGATGAAGTGTCGAGAACAGTAATGTTATATGGAGAAACAATCAATCTTACGAAAACTGAATATGATATTTTGTGCTTAATGGCAGTTACGAGGAATCGTGTGTTCACTATTGAAGAAATATATGAGAGCGTTTGGAAAGAAAGGGCTTATGAAAGTAATAATACAGTAATGGTTCATATTGCAAGATTGAGAAATAAAATTGAAGAGAATCCAAAAGAGCCGAAGTTTATTCAAAATGTTTGGGGAGTCGGATATAAAATTGAAGATTAAATCATTACAAGGCATTAGAGCTAAGTTTTTTATCGCGTTCATATGTAGCATTTTGTTAGCAACTGTAAGTATAATAGCGTTTCAAATTGTAATTGGAAATATATATAGTCATGTTACTGCGTTAGAGGAAAAATATTCATTTTTATATTTAATAGCTTTTTTAATTTTTACTACAATATACTTTGCATTCATGACAAAAACAATGATGAAAAGATTATCTGAAATTAACAAGAGTGTGAAGGAAATAAGTAGTGGTAATTTTGAAATACATATACCTATTTCAAAAAATGACGAGATTGGTGAATTAGCAGCGAATGTTAATAGAATGGCCAAAAATTTAAAAGAGTCTATCGAGAATGAAAAAAAATCGCAGGAAATGAAAAATGAAATGATTAGTAATATTTCTCATGACTTACGAACACCTGTAACATCTCTAATAGGTTACGCGGACCTGTTAGGGAATCAGTTTCATTCAAATGGAGAAGAATGTGAACAGTATGTAAGTATATTAAAGCGAAAAAGTTATGAATTAAAAAATCAAGTAAATGGTTTATTAGAATATTGTCAAATAAATTATAGAGAGATTGAATTACATAAAAGTGTAGTAAATATGAAAGCGTTCATTGAACAAATCATGATTGATTTTGTACCACAGCTAGATGATGCCGATATGAGCTTTTGTATTAAAGGTGATAAAGAGTTACATGTGGAAATTGATGTAGCGCTTATGGTGAGGCTATTCGAAAATGTAATTAGTAATAGTATTATGTACGGGAAAGACGGAAAAGAGATTTTAATTCAAGTTTCTAAAAGAGACATGAATGTTGAAGTGGAAATTACAAATTTTGGACAATGTATTCCGAAAGAGAACCTTACTTACGTTTTTGAGAAGTTTTATCGTGGTGAAAAATCACGTAGCTCTCATACGGGTGGAAAAGGAATGGGACTTGCAATTGCGAGAAGTATAGCGGAACTTCATAAAGGAGATATCACTGTACGTAGTAACGATAAAGAAACGGTTTTCACTATTGTTTTACCGCAGTATAAAGAAATGTAAGAAAGTCGTAAGTATTTCTTTTGTATGTCGTAATTTTCACTTCGTATCATTTAGAACAAAGATATGAGAGTAGGGATACAACATGTGGAAGAAATATGTATTAGTAATTTTAGCTGCTTTTTTAATGACAAGTTGGAGTGTAGCTTATTTAGCTAATGGTGTTATATCAGTCATTTTTTGGTGGATTATACAAGCTTTTAGCTTAGTATCAATCTTTATTTTGATAGGGTCAGCATTACTATTTGTGTGGAAAGGCATTTTCAGAAAGCGAATAGATAGAATACTACTCTTCATAGTTCTTTTCTCTATAATTGGAGCTTGGCCTTTAGGATGGTTTGCTAACATAGGGGGACTTGCTTATCCAGCAGATGTACATTCTATGAGCCCTAAAATAGTCGTTCGTTTTCCCTTAAATGAACGAGCATTAGTGGGCTGGGGCGGTGATCGATTAGAAACGAACTATCATGTTATAAAACCAAATGAACGATGGGCATATGATATTCTTATTCCGCCTGCTGAAGTGAAAAGTAGTAAGTTAGAGGATTATGGAATATATGGAGCGAAAGTAATGGCACCAGCTTCTGGAACAGTTGTATCAATCAATAACGATGAAAAAGATGTAGTTCCGGGATCGGATGATTTTGAGTCAATGGCGGGGAATCATATTTATTTACGACTAGATGAATCAGGGACATTTTTGATTCTTGCCCATTTAAAAAAAGGATCAATTAAAGTGAGGGAAGGCCAACATGTAAATGAAGGAGAGGTACTTGCCCAAGTCGGTAACTCAGGAAGTTCAAGTGAGCCCCATTTACATATTCATCATCAAAGGCAGGATCCATCTAAGGTGAGCATATTTCTTTCGGAAGGATTACCACTTTATTTTCGAACTGAAAAAGGTGCGATAATGCCAGAAAGAGGTACATACATAAGAGGTAATTAGAAGAGAATTACTTCGCTAAAAAAGGTATTCCAGTTTTATTGGAATACCTTTTTTCATTAACCTACAAATGTTTGATACAGTAAGAAAATATTTAAAATGATAACAAGTGCAGCAATGATCCAAGCGATAAAGGTTGTTATGCGGTGGTTAACGAGTGCACCCATAATTTTTTTACTGCTTGTAAACATAATAAGTGGTACTAATGCAAAGGCAATACCGAAAGATAAGACAACTTGACTCATAACGAGAGCGTAAGTTGGATTTACACCTAAAGCGATAATAACTAATGGTGGAATCATTGTAATAAAACGGCGTAAGTATAACGGAATATGCATTCGAATGAAACCTTGCATAATAATGTCACCTGACATTGTACCGACAGAAGAGCTAGATAGTCCTGCTGATAAGAGCCCAATTCCAAATAAAGCAGCTGATACAGGACCGACTAAAGTACTGAACTGGTTAAAAGCAACATCAAGATCTTCAACATGCAAGCCGTTTTTAAAGAATAGTGCAGCAGCAACAATTAACATACTCGCATTAATTGCTCCAGCGATAACCATTGCGATAATGATATCAATAAACTCGAAGCGGAAAATCTTTTTCTTTTGTTCATCATTTGTTCCGACTACGCGGCGCTGCGTTAAGGCCGAATGTAAATATATCGCGTGCGGCATTACTGTCGCACCTAAAATTCCAGCTGCTAAAAGGATGCTATCTACACCTTGGAATTTTGGAGTGAAAAGCCCTGAGAGTAGAGGACTTAATTCCGGTTTTGCGTAAAAGACTTGGATACCAAAAGCGATAACAACGATAAAAATCATCCCTGTAATGATAGCTTCTAATGGACGAAAGCCTCTGCGTTGAAATTCAAGAATAATAAATGACCCAACCGCTGTAATTAAAGCAGCTGGTAACATCGGAATTCCAAATAGTAAGTATAAGCCGAGTGCTGCTCCGATAAATTCAGCTAAATCTGTAGCCATAATAACGAGTTCCCCTTGTATCCATAAACCAATGGAAACTGGTTTGGGGAAGTTTTCGCGAGCTACTTCAGGAAGATTTCTCCCAGTAGCGATTCCTAATTTGGCTGATAAAGTTTGAATTAATACAGCCATTAAATTAGAAGCGAGTATTACCCAAAGTAATAAATACCCATATTGTGACCCAGCCGCGATATTTGTCGCGAAGTTCCCGGGATCAATATAAGCAACTGATGCGATAAAAGCAGGTCCTAAGAATGGTAACAGTCTTTTAAAGCCTTTTGTTTGTCCACTTAACGCTAAATGGGCTGATTGAACTGTTGTACTTTGAGAAGGGACTTGTTCATCTTTTGTTATATCTTTATTCATAGTAGTATTCCCCTTTGAAATCTTAACTTGATGAAATTATTGTATTTATTCTTACACATTATTTCAATACATTTAAATATATTATGTGGCAATTTCATTTGAACATAAAAGTTTCCTTAATGCAAATTATATGACTTCGTGCAAAGGATGGTGTGATGATGTGAAAAATGTTTTGGGAGTTTATGGATGCTGAATAAGGGGGAAGATAATAAATTATAGGGTTGTTTTTGAAATTTATGTGAACATAGAGCCTATATTACAGCATATTAATTGATGGAAATGAAATTGTATGATATATAATATATTGGGATTAC
>Ga0209025_1001910_pt1 | contig 24274 bp, 20 predicted proteins | sample AraplaMF_Col_mLB_FD_184256 | JGI IMG/M metagenome (GOLD analysis project Ga0209025, IMG submission 184256) | Arabidopsis root microbial communities from the University of North Carolina, USA - plate scrape MF_Col_mLB (SPAdes) (version 2) | ecosystem: Host-associated > Plants > Roots > Endosphere... | reverse complement strand
GATCGACAGCGAGTTCGAATCCGTCTCCGCCTCGCTCAAGGTGCCGTTCTGGTCGACCTTCCGGCGTGTCACCGCGCCGATCTGCCTGCCGGCGATCCTCGACATCGCCGTCTATGTCTTCGTCAACGCGCTGACCACGGTCTCGGCCGTGATCTTCCTCTACGGCGCCGACACCAAGCTCGCCTCGATCGCGATCGTGCACATGGACGAGGCCGGCGCCATCGCCTCGGCCGCCGGCATGGCGAGCGTGATCATGCTCACCGCCGTCGCCGTCAAGCTCGCCCATGTCGGGCTCGACCGGCTGGTGTTCGGCCGCCTGCAGCGCTGGCGGCAACGCTAGCTCCTCCGGACGTGTCGCCATGACCGGACAGACGCCGACCCAGATCCTGCTCGCGCTGGCCGGCGAGGTCGCTCTGCTGCTCTGGAGCGTGCAGATGGTGACGGCGGGCATCTCCGCCGCCTTCGGCAGCCGGTTGCGCGCCGTATTGGCGACCGGTCTCGACAGCCGCTGGCGTGCCTTCGGGGCCGGGGTGCTAGTGACGGCGGGCCTGCAGTCCAGCACCGCCACGGCGATGATGATCGCCTCCTTCTCGGGAGCGGGGCTGATCGCCTTGGCACCGGCGCTGGCGATGATGCTCGGGGCCAATGTCGGCACGACATTGATCGTCCAGTTCGTCAGCTTCGACACGAGCACGCTCGTGCCGCTGCTGATCCTGGCGGGCTATGCCGGCATGCGGCGCTTCGGACGGCTGCCGGCCCGCGAAACGGCGAAGGCGCTCTTCGGCATCGGGCTGATGCTTTTGTCGCTGCGGCTGATGCAAGGCACGATGGGGCCGGTCGAGCATTCGCAGGTGCTGCGCACGGTGCTCGGCTCGCTCTCGGACGATCCGCTGATCGCCCTGCTGCTGGCGGCGGCGCTGAGCTTCGCCGCCCATTCCTCGCTCGCAGCGATCCTGATCGTGATGAGCCTTGCCGCGACCGGCGTGATCGGCACGCCGACCATGCTGGCGATGGTGCTGGGCTGCAATCTCGGTACGGCGATGAACCCGCTCGTCCAGGTGCTGAAGGGCAATGCCGCGGCGCGCCGGGTGCCGTTGGGCAATATCGCCAACCGAGTGCTGGGCTGCCTGCTCGGGTTGGCGCTATTGCCCTTGCTGACGCGGCTCGTCGGGCAGCTCGGCCTTGCACCGGCGCAGGCGGCGGCGCTGTTCCATCTCGCCTTCAATCTCGCGATGGCCGCGCTCTTCCTGGTGCCGCTGCCGGCGATCGCGCGGCTGCTGATGCGCCTCCTGCCCGAGCCAGCCCCTGAGGCCGATCCGTCGCGCTCGCGCTATCTCGACAAGTCCGCTCTGGCGACGCCGACGATCGCCCTCTCGAATGCGACGCGCGAGGTGCTGCGCATGGTCGATGTCGTCGACGACATGCTCAAGACCTCGCTCGCCGCTTTCGAGGGCGACGACCTCGCTCGGGTCGCTGCGGTGAGCCGCGCCGACGACGTGCTCGACAGCCTCTACAACCACATCCAGCTCTATGTCGGCGCGATCGCCGAGACGGCCCTGTCGGAAGCGGATGAGCGCCGGCTCTCGGCGGTGCTGGTGCTGGCGATCAACCTCGAGCATATCGGCGACATCGTCGAGAAGAACCTGATGCAGATGGCCGGCAAGCGCATCCTCGACCAGCGCCGGCTGCCGCCCGAGGCGCTTGCGCGCATCGCCGACATGCACCAGCGGCTGCGCGATCACCTGCGCCTCGCGATCACCGTCTTCATCTCCGAGGACGAGCCGACGGCGCGCCGGATCGTGCGCGAGAAGGAGACCTTCCGCGGGCTGGAGCGCGAGGCGATCGAGTCTCATCTCGCCGAGATGCGCACGGGCCGTCGCGAGGCCGTCATCGTCAGCGCGCTCCAGCTCGACATCACCCGCGACCTCAAGCGGATCGACGCCCATATCGCCGCGACCGTGCACGGGCTGCTCGAGCAGAAGGGAGCCCTGATCGGCAGTCGGCTCCTGCGCGCGGCGGAGTGAGGCGATCGCGCTAGGCGATCGTGGGCTGATCGGATCGACCGCGCAGCGCCCGAGCGGTCGCGTAGAAGGCCTGGATCGCCTTGCTGTTGCGCCGCTCGTGCAGGCAGATCAGCGTCTCCCGCATCAGCAGCGGCGGGCCGTCGAGCGGTATGCGGACGAGGCGCGGATCGTCCTCGCCGAACTCCGCCGCTGAGACGAAGCCGATCCCGCCGCCCGCGGCCACGATCGCCCGCACGGCCTCGCGCCCCTCCGCTTCCACCGCATAGCTCAGCGCAATGCCGCCCTCCGCCGCCCGCTGTTCCAGCATCTGGCGTGTGCGCGAGCCCGGCTCGCGCATGATCAGCGGCCATTGCCCGAGCTCCGCCAGCGAGAGGCTCGGCCTTGCGGCGGCCGGATGGCTGCGGGCGGCGAAGGCGATGATCGGCGAGACGTTGAGCGGCAGGACTTCGAACGGGCGCTCGTCGCCGAGTTCGCCGAGCACGCCGATATCGGCCTCGTAGCCGGTCAGCATCTCGACGATGCTGCCGGTGTTGCCGCGCGCGACGCTGACCTGGATGCCGGGGTGGCGCTCGCGAAAGGCTGTCAGCACGTCGAGCACATGCTGGACGGAATCGGCGACGATCCGCAGCGCGCCCGTGCGGAGCGAGCGTTCCTCCTGCAGCAGCTCCAGCGCCTCGCCCTCGGCGCCGAACAGGCGATGCGTGACCGCCAGCAGCCGGTGGCCGGCCTCGGTCAAGACAATCTGGCGATGGCGCCGGCTGAACAGGGCGACATCGTATTCCTCCTCCAGCCGGCGGACTTGGTCGGAGATCGCTGGCTGGGTGAGGTGCAGCGCCTGCGCCGCCTTCGAGAAGCCGCCGGACAACGCGACCTGATGGAAGGCGCGGAGCTGGACATAGCGCATGGCGATGGGATCCGTTCGAAGCGAGCGGCATCATATCGCCAGAATTTATGTGAGGATATGAATTAACGATTTTTCAGATCGTTGAGTTGCCGCCATTCTGCCTCCCGTCGCGCCGGGCAGGCGCGTGAAACGGGACCAGGTCATGCGCGCTGAAGCAACCGCGATCGTTCACACCGAGGGCGAGTCCAACACCTCGGCGGCCCGCAGCGGCTGGAACGCCGGCATCGGTGACGAGGCGACGCGCGACCTGCTGGCGCGCGACTCCGCCGCCTTCCTGCACCAGAGCCTGTCGAGCCCCTGTCTCACCGCCATCGCCAAAGCGGAAGGCATCTGGATCGAGGATACGATGGGGCGGCGCTACATGGATTTCCATGGCAACAGCGTCCACCACATCGGCTACGGCCATCCGCGCCTGAAGGAAGCGATCAAGAAGCAGCTCGACGATCTCTGCTTTTCGCCGCGCCGCTTCACCTGCGAGCCGGCAGTCGAGCTCGCCGAGACGCTCGGCCGGCTGGCGCCGGGCGATCTCGGCAAGGTGCTCTTCACCACCGGTGGTTCCGACGCGATCGAGGTCGCGCTGCGGCTCGCCCGCGCCGCGACCGGCCGGTTCAAGACCCTGTCTTTCTGGGACGCCTTCCACGGCGCCGGCTTCGGTGCCTCCAGCGTCGGCGGCGAGGCGACCTTCCGCTCCGGCATCGCCGGCCCGCTTCTGCCCGGCGCCGAGCATGTCGCGCCCTGGGGCACGCGCAACTGCGCCTATGGGCACGACAATCTCAAGGATTCGGCCCGCGCCTGCGCCAGGATGATCTCCTATGTGCTGGCGAAAGAAGGGGACATCGCCGCGCTCATTGCCGAGCCGATGCGGGCGACGCCCTATCCGCCGGCGCCCGGCTTCTGGAAGAGCGTGCGTGAGGCCTGCGACCGGCACGGCACCTTGCTGATCTTCGACGAGATCCCGACGGGACTCGGCAAGACCGGACGCTTCTTCGCGCATGAGCATGACGGAGTGCAGCCCGACATGGTCGTGCTCGGCAAGGCATTGGGCGGCGGCATCCTGCCGATCGCCGCGGTCATCGCCCGCCGCGATCTCGATGTCGCCGGCGGCTACGCCATCGGCCACTACACCCATGAGAAGAACCCGGTCACCACCCGCGCGGCGCTGACGACGATCGAGATCATCCGCGAGGAAGGGCTGACCGAGCGGGCCGCCGAGCTCGGCGCCCATGCGATGGAGCGGCTGCGGAGCTTCAGCGAACGCTGCCCCGCGATCGGCGATGTCCGCGGGCGCGGCCTGCTGTTCGGGGTCGAGCTGGTGAAAGACCGTGCCGATTTCACCCCCGACTACGCTCTCGCCGAGCGCGTCTATTATCGCTGCCTGGAAGGCGGGCTGAGCTTCAAGATCAGCCAGGGCAATGTCCTCACCCTGTCGCCGCCGATGGTGATCTCCCGCGCCGAGCTCGACCGGGCGCTCGACATCGTCGAGCAGGCGATCCTGGCGGGCTGAGGGGCAGTGATGAAGGTTGTCCGCACCGATCGCGAGCTGGAATGCCCTGAGATCGATGCCGGCCTGCGCGCCCGCGGTGTCGAGCTCGTCACGCTGCCCGACGGCATTTCCGAAGAGGTGCTGGCGCGGGAGGTCGCCGAGGCCGACCTCCTGCTGATGTGCTACACGCCGATCACGGCGCGGGTGATCGCCGCGGCGGAACGGCTCAAGGGCATCGTCAAATACGGCGTCGGCATCGATGCGATCGACATCCCGGCGGCCATGGTCCGCGGTATCCCAGTCGTCAATGTGCCTGAATATGCCGAGGAGACGGTCGCGGAAGGCGCCTTCGCCCTGATGATCGCGCTCGCCAGGCGCATGCCGGAGATCGGCCGCGCCATGCAGAGCGAGGGCTGGATCTGGCCGGCGCAAAGCTGGCTCGGCCGCGACATCGCTGGCGCGACGCTCGGGCTCGTCGGTGCCGGCAAGATCGGGCGCAGCATGGCGCGCATGGCGGGGCAGGGCTTCCGGGCACGCGTCCTCGGCTATGATCCGCATGTCGATGCCGAGGCGATGGCTGCCGCGGGGATCGAGAAGGCCTGCGACCTCCACGCCATGCTGCGGCAATGCGATTTCGTCTCGCTGCATTGCGTCCTGAACGCCGCAACCCGTCATGTTATTGGCAGGGCTGAGTTCGCCTGCCTCAAACCCGGCGCCATTCTCGTCAACGTCTCGCGCGGCGCGCTGATCGACGAGGCGGCGCTGGTCGAGGCCGTACTGGCCGGCCGGCTCGGTGGCGTCGGCCTCGATGTCTACAGCCAGGAGCCGCTCGCCCGGGAGGGGCATCTGCTCAGCCCGCTCTTCGGCCGCGACGACGTCATCCTGTTCCCGCACCTGACCTTCTTCACCAATGAGGCGATGCAGCGGCTCTCCGACGACACGCTGGCACGCTGCTTCGAGATCCTCGACGGGAAACCGGTGCAGATCCGCTCGCATGATCCGCGGCTGCGGGCGCAAAGGCACAACGTGGCCTTCGCCTGAGCAGCCTGTCGCTGTCGTGACACGCGCCCTTCATTCGGTGATATCAGCTGTGCGGGGAGGGCGGCTCAGTGGGCCGGCTGTCTCCCCGTTCCGCAGCTGCCTTCATCGACCCGCGACATGAACTCAGCCTCACCACACCGCATCGGCATCGCTGTTGCCGCCGGAAACGCCACCGGGCCGGTCGTCGTCCTCGGCGAGCCCTTGAGCTTCTGGGGCGGCGTCGATCCGGCGACGGGCGTGGTCATCGACGTGCACCATCCCGCGCATGGCGTCTGCCTCGCCGGCGCGGTCGTGCTGATGCCGACCAGCCGGGGCTCCTGCTCGGGCTCGGGCGTGCTGCTGGAGCTCGCGCTCTCCGGCAGGAATCCCGCCGCTTTGGTCTTCGCCGGTCCGGAGGACACGCTGACGCTCGGCGCGATCGTCGCCGCCGAGATGTTCGGGCGCCGCATTCCGGTCATCCGCCTCCCAAGCGAGGCCTTCGCCGCCATGGCTTCGGCGAAGGAGGCGGTGATCACGCCGGACGCCGTGTCGGCCGATAGGTCGCGTGTCCGGATCCCGCTCGCCGCAGGGGCGAGCAACCAATTGGAGCTGACGCCGGCCGATCGCCGCATGCTCGATGGCGGCGACGGGATCGCCGTGCAGCAGGCCATGCGCATCCTCGTCGCCATGGCGAGCCAGCAGGGTACGACGACGCTCATCGACGTGACGCGGGCGCATGTCGATGGCTGCATCTATGCCGGTCCGGCCAATCTGGTCTTCGCCGAGAGGATGGAGGAGTTCGGCGCGCGCGTCCGCATCCCGACGACGATGAACGCGATCTCGGTCGATCACGCCAACTGGCGCCGCCAGGGCGTCGCGCCGGAGTTCGGCGAGCCGGCGGCGCGTCTCGCCGACGCTTATGTCCGCATGGGCTGCCGGGCGAGCTTCACCTGTGCGCCCTATACACTGTCGGACCCGCCCGGCTTCGGCGAGCGGATCGGCTGGTCGGAATCCAATGCGGTGATCTTCGCCAATTCCGTGCTCGGCGCCCGCACCGCCAAGCATCCGGATTTCCTGGATTTCTGCATCGCCGTCACCGGCCGCGCACCGCTCGCCGGGGCCTTTCTCGACGAAGGCCGGTGCGCGCACCGTGCGGTTCGCGTCGAGTTGCCGGAAGGCGCGGATGGTTCCGCCTGGCCCCTGATCGGCTATCTCGCAGGCCTTGCCTCGCCCGACCGCATCCCGCTGATCAGGGGGCTCGCCAGGACCGCGCCGACCCAAGACGATCTCAAGGCGCTCTGCGCCGCTTTCGGCACGACCTCCGCCGCAGCCATGCTGCATGTCGAGGGCATCACCCCGGAGGCCGGCAACCTCGGCGGCGATCCGGACGACGAGGTCGTCATCACGCGCGAGGATCTCGCCGCCGGCTGGCGCAAGCTGAACGATGGGCCGGCAGGCGTCGATCTCGTCGCCATCGGCAGCCCGCACGCCTCGCTTGACGAATGCCGGGCGGTTGCAGCGGAGCTCGCCGGCCACCGCGTCAGCGAGAGCCTTTCCGTCATCATCACCGCCGGCCGGGACACCCTGGCGGCGGTGCAGGCGGACGGAACGCTGGCGAAACTTCAGGGCAGCGGCGTCGCGCTCATCCCCGATCTCTGCTGGTGCTCGATCACGCGCCCGGTGTTCCCGGAGCGGGCGAAGGTCGTCCTGACCAACTCGGGAAAATACGCCCATTACGGCCCGGGCCTCTCCGGCTGCACCGTCAGGCTGGGGACGCTCGAAGACTGCATCGCGGCCGCGCTCACCGGCTCCGCTCCCGCTCGTTTGCCCGGCTGGCTCGCCTGAGCCGCGCCAGCCTGGGGGCTGCACCGTCCAGCACGACCAGGCGTTGACCCCGCCATTCGAGTGCCGGGCCTGCTGACAGGCCAAGGCCCCGCCAGTGAGGCGGGACCTTTTTTCTGAACGGCGAGCAGGGTCGTTTCCGGATGCTGTCGATCAGGCAGGCTCGCTGCCGTTTGACTGGGGCGGCTTCACTGCCGGTTGCAAAGCGGGCTTGCCGGCTCGGCCGACGGCATCGCCCAGCGAGGCAGCCAGAAGCGCCTGGGTCGGGTCGGCGCCCTTGAAACCGGCCTGGGACAGGATCTCGTCGAGGATCGGCTTCTGCGCGGTGAAGCTCAGGAGCTGGCTGGAGAGATCGCTCATCGGGTTGCCGTTCTGCTCGCCTGATCCGCCACCGAGAGCGCCGGCGAGCCCGCCGGTGCTGAAGATGCGGATATCGGAGATCTTCTCGATCGGCTTCATCGCCTGCGCCAGCGCCTGCGGCACGATCTCGACGCGCGCCTTGGCCAGCTCGAAATCGATGATGTTGGCGGCGAGCGCATTGCGCGCCTCGTTCTTGGCGCGCTCGGCCCGGGCCTGCGCCTCGCCGAGCTCGATCACGCCGGCGGCGCGGATCTTGGCGGCTTCCGCCTCTGCCTCGGCCTGGATCTTCACCGCGGCGGCAAGGTCCTCGGCCGCCTGGCGCTCCGCCTCGGCCTTGACGGTGACCGCGGTCGCCTGCTGCTCCGCCTCCTTGCGGGCGTCGATCACGGCGATGCGCTTGGCGCGCTCGGCGATCTCGACATCGCGCGCCGTGGTCACCTGTTCCTCGGCGGTGATGGCGCTCGCCTTGGCGGCGTCGGCCCTGGCCCGGGCGGCCTGCTCTTCCTCGGTCTTGTGGGCGACAGCGATGGCTGCTTCGATCCGCGCTGTCTCGGTGATCTTGCGGGCCTCGGCCTCGCGCTCGGCAATGCCGCGCTCGGCGGCGATGCGGGCGGATTCGCGGGCCTGGCGGGCCTCGGAATCGCGCTCGGCGATGCCGCGCTCGGTCTCCAGGCGGGCGGTTTCCTCGGCCAGGCGCGCGAGCTGCTCGGCCTTGGCCGCCTCGGCTCGCGTCTCGGCGGTCTTGTTGGCGATGTCGCGCTCCTGGGTCAGCTCGGCATCGCGCTGCTCGCGCTCGATGGTCAGTCGCCGGAGCGAGGCTTCGCGATCCTTCGTCGCGATCTCGACCTCGTTGTCGCGAACGATCTGGTTGCGCTCGCGCTTGCGCTCTTCCGTAATCTTGGTGAGCGCCGTCAGGCCCTCGGCGTCGAAGGTGTTGTTCGGATTGAAGTGCTTGATGTCGGTCTGGTCGAGCCGGGTGAGCGAGACCGATTCCAGCTCGAGGCCGTTCGACTGCAGGTCATGCGCCACCGCAGCCTGCACCGACTTAACGAATTCGGCGCGCTGCTCCTGCAGGTCGCGCAGCGACATGGTCGCCGCGACCGAGCGCAGACCGTCGACGAATTTGGCCTCGACCAGCGCCTTGAGCGCGTCGGCATCGTTGGTGCGGTCGCCCAGCGTCTGGGCGGCGAGCGCGATGTTCTCCGCATCGGGCTTCACCCGGACGTAGAACTCGGCAGTGATATCCGCCCGCATCCGGTCCTTGGTGATCAGTGACTCGTTCTCGGCGCGCTTGACCTCGAGGCGCAGCGTGCTGAGCGAGACCCAGGAATAGGAGTGGAAGATCGGCAGGATGACGGAGCCGCCGTCGAGCACGACCTTCTTGCCGCCGAGTCCGGTGCGGACATAGGCCTTGTCGCGCGTCGCCCGCGTGTACAGCGACGTCATGATGATGCCGATGACGACGATCGCCGTGACGATCACGCCCGCGATGATGCCCAGAGAAATGAAATCCATGGTCAGCCCCTGTTGGAGTCAACGTTGCCGAGTTCCTGCGGCGCGGGAATGGCTTGGAACAGACCGTCCGCGCCGTCGACGATCACGACGAGGGCTCCGGTCTCGATGAGGTGGCCCGGCGCGGCCTGGGCGCGCAGGGTGTGGATATTGTCGTGCCGGTCCTTCACGCGCACCGCGCCGGGATTGCCCCGGTCGAGCGGCCCGATCGTGACGGTACCGATAAGGCCGATGAAATCGGCCTGGCTCAGCGCATTGGTCTCGTCGCGCGGGATGACCTTGGCGATGCCACGGCTCAACCAGCGGGTCGTAGGCACTGTCGGAGCCAGTGCCAGCGGCACGGCTGCGAGCAGGGGCAGGGGGCGCAGGATGCTGGCGGCGATCCCCTGAATGGCGAAGCCGAAGGCCGCGAAGGCCGAGAGCAGGATGACGGCGAGCACCAGGATCGGCACGCCGCCGGCATTCAGCCAGGACATCCAGCCGCCGAGCAGGCCAGCTTCGTGGCCGTCCGGCCCGTGATGGCCGACGCTGTCGTCGAGCAGGCCGGAGGCGGAGAGCCCGAGCACGACCGAGACCAGCTCGACCAGGCCGAGACCGGCTACCACCAGGAGCGCCACCCAGAAGGGCGCGGTGCCCGGCTGGATGATCGAGTCCATCAGCGCTGGCCTTCGCGGAAGGCCTTGAGACGCGCCTCGATCTCGTCCTCGCGCTGCATCCGGCCGAGTTCTTCGACCTCGGCAGAGCCCTGGATCGGCTTGGCCGGAACGCCCGTCACCCGTTCCACCGCCGCGAGCGCGGCGGCGAGGCGCTGGTCGTTGCGCTGTGAGGGCGTCGCCGCGGCAGGGGCGGCCCGCTCGGCGCGCCTGGCGTCGTCGAGCCGCTTCATCGCATCGGCACGAGCCGAGGCGATGCTGCGCAGGGTCGCCTCGGCTTCGGCGGTTTCGCCGGCATTTTCGGCGACCGCCTTGGCGAGGGCGGTGCGCTGCGCTTCGAGGTCGATCTGCACGCCGGTCGCCGCCCGGGCCAGGTCCTCGCGGCCCTTCTCCAGGCCGGTCCGGATCTTGGCGTCGAGGTCGCGGATCTCGGCGTCGAGGTCCTCAGCCTTGCTTTTCAGGCGGTGGCCGGCCGCGATGGCGCCGCCGAGCGCCGCCCGGGCCTCTTCGGCGATCTTCTCGATCTCGCGCACGGCCTGCTGGGCGAGGGCGGTGGGGTTTGCCCCCTCCGCGGCATCGACCGCATTGTTGACCACGCCGGCGATGACGCGCCCGAGGCGGGCGAGGATACCTTCATTGGACATGGTGGTCTCCTTCTGAGGATGGAGGCCGGCCTGGACACCGACGAGGACGTTGATCGACGTTCCGCTGAAGCACAAACGCGCTTCGGCAAAATCATCCCAGCCGCCGCGATAGCCATCCACCGAATAGGGGATGACGACGCGGCCACCGATGGTGGCGATGCTCAGGCTGTCCAGGCCCTTGACCGAGAACAGCTTGGAATCGAGCGGGATATCGTCGATCGGGGCGCCGACCGTGCGCTTGCTGTGGTCGCGCAAGGCGAGCGTCGCCATGCGCGAAGGCAGGCCGGTGCGGGCGCGGATCTCCTCATAGGCTTCCTCGTGAAGCGCGACGAGATTGGCGCCCTTGGTACCGTCGAGGATCGCCATGGCTTGGCGATAGGCAGCCAGGGTTGCTTGGAGCGCCTCGCGGTCCTCGGAAGATGGCGACAGGATCAGCGCCATTGTGGTGTGCAGCTTTCCGACCATGTTTTTCATATAAAGCACTTCTTTTGTGCTTTCAAGGCTGGAGCTCTAATTTTCCCGTTATGCGGGAAACGGCAGCGCCGTGCGGAGATCTTCCGGCTCTTGGGCATGACAGGGGCAGATCTGCCGCCCTGCGCAAAAACTGCACGAAAATCCTGAGCTTCTGCCGATCCCCGCCCGAACCGCTGCAAGCGGCGCGGTCATGGATGGCGCATGGCGGACATCATTACTCCCCGATCCTTCAGGCGAAGACTGCCGCGCAGGCTGGTCGAGGACGGCTGGTGGCTGGAGACGACGATGCCGACCGCCTGTGCCGAAATCCTCGCCTTTCCGGCCCGGGCGCCAGCCCCGGCCGCGGGTGGCGCCTGCCGAGATCGACGACCATGTCAGCCCATCTCTCCGAATCCGATACCGTTCCCTCGCATCCGGCCAAACGACCCACAGGATGGCTGACGATCCAGCTGGCGGCCGCTGCCGCCCTGGTCGCCCTGGCCGATCTTCTCTTCTACAGCCACCGGCTCGGGATCTCGCTCGCGCTCTTCCTTGCCGCGCTCGCTCTGGCCTCGGCCTGCCTCAATCCGGTGAGGGCCGAAGCCGCCCGGCGCTGGCATGCGGCGCTCCTGTTCACGGCAGGCCTCCTGCCGATCGTCGAGAACATCGGCTGGCTCTCGGTGACGATCGCGCTGCTCGCGACCGCCATCTCCGCCCGGATGCTGAGCGAGCCCCGAGCACTGTCCTGGCCCGAGCAATTGCGAGCGGCGCTGCGCCTGCCGTTCTCCGGCCCCTTCCGCCTGCTTGGCGACCTCATACGGGCGAGCCGCTCCGGCCGGCGCCGGCAGGCGAAGTCGGGTGTCTTCGCCGCCTTGCTCGGCTGGGCGGTGCCGCTCCTGCTCTGTGCCGTCTTCGCCGGGCTGTTCGTCTCGGCCAATCCGCTGCTGGAGAGCTGGCTGAACCGGATCGACATCCCCGCCATTCTCGAGCAGCTCTTCTCCGGGCGTTCGCTGTTCTGGGCGGTGATCCTCTGCCTGATCTGGCCGCTCATCCGCATCCGCTCGCTGCGCCGGCGCAAGCGCGGCGTCTCGAAGCTGCCGGCGCTCGCGGTGGCGACCAATCCGCTCGATCTGTTCAACGACCTCACCATCAAGCGCTGCCTTATCCTGTTCAACGGGCTCTTCGCCATCCAGACCGCGATGGACCTCGCCTATCTCTGGGGCGGCGCCAGCCTGCCCGCCGGGCTCACCCATGCCGGCTATGCCCATCGCGGCGCTTATCCGCTGGTCGTGACGGCGCTGCTGGCGGCGGCCTTCGTGCTGGTCGCGATGCGTCCCTCGGGAGCCGGCGCGCGCTCGCCTCTGGTCAAAGGGCTGGTGCTGGCCTGGGTCGGTCAGAACATCATGCTGATGCTGTCGGCGCTGCTGCGGCTCAAGCTCTATGTCGATGCCTATTCGCTGACCGAATTGCGGATGGCGGCCTTCATCTGGATGCTGCTGGTCGCGGCCGGCCTCGTCCTGATCCTCGTCCAGATCCTGTCGCAGCGGACGGTCGGCTGGCAGCTCTCGGCGAACGCCACCGCGTTGGCGCTGACGCTTTATGCCTATAGCTTCGTCGACACTGCGGTGGTCATTGCCAACTACAACATCCGCCATTCCTACGAGATGCGCGGCACCGGCCAGCGGATCGACGTGGCCTATCTCAGGGCGCTTGGGCCCGGCGTCATCCCGGCGATCGACCGCTACGCGCCCCGTATCGCCGCGGCCGGCAAGGCTCCGGCCTGTGCCCAATGGGGCTGGGCGCAGGAAACCATGGCCAACCGCCGCAACGAGCTCGCCCGGCGTCATCAAGCCGCCCAGATCGACTGGCGCGCTTGGAGCTTCCGTGACTGGCGCTTGTCGCGATATCTGGCTGCTGTTCCCGAGGCTACGTTCAAGGCGATTCTGCAAGCGCCGGCCGGTACTCCCGAGGAGAAGTGATGGCGCCGCGCATTCTCGTGGTCGATGACGACAGCCATATCCGCGACGTGATCTGCTTCGCGCTGGAGAAGGCCGGCATGGCCACGACGGTGGCGCGCGACGGCCTGCAGGCGCTCGATGCCGTCAGGCAAAGCGCACCCGACCTGATCGTCCTCGATATCGGCATGCCCGAGATGGACGGGCTCGAGGTCTGCCGGCAGATTCGCAAATCCTCGGAGGTGCCGATCTTGTTCCTCTCGGCGCGGGACGACGAGATCGACCGCATCCTCGGGCTGGAGCTCGGCGGCGACGACTATGTCACCAAGCCGTTCAGCCCGCGCGAGCTCGTCGCCCGCGTCAATGTAATCCTGAAACGGGTCCGCACCAGCGGAAGCGTCAAGGATAGCGAGCAGGCCCTGGCCTGGGGCGCCCTCAGCCTCGACCCCGTACAGCATACGGCCCGCTTCGATGGCAGCGAATTGTCCCTGACCGCCATCGAGTTCGCGATCCTGCGCATGCTGATCGCAAGGCCGCGCCAGGTCTTCAGCCGCAGCCACATCCTCGACCAGGCCTATGGCGGCGCGATCCACGTCTCCGACCGGACGATCGACAGCCATATCCGCAATATCCGCTCGAAGATGCTGAAGGCGGGCGGCGAGAGCGTGATCGAGACGGTGCACGGCGTCGGCTTCAGGCTCGGCCGCTGCGAGGCCTCGTCGTGACCGGGACGAGCAGGCCGATCGTGCGGGTGGCGTCGAAATGGCGCCCGAGCCTCAGCCTGATCGTCTTCACCATGCTGAGCGCGGTGCTGGCGCTGCCTTTGGTCGGGCTGTTCTTCTTCCGCATCTACGAGAACCAGCTCGTGCATCAGGCGGAATCGGAGCTGATCGCCCAGAGCGCGGCGCTGGCGGTGGTTATCGGGCAGGATCTCCGCAGGAACCTGCCGGCCGATACCCCACTCGGGCCAGCGGTTCCGCCCGACACGAGGCCGGAGGCGGCCGACGGGCTCGCGCCCGTGCTCCCCTCGCTCGATCTCGCCCGGGACCAGTTGCTGCCGCGGCGGCCGGAGGGACGCCCTGCGCCGCAGCCTGCCGCCGAGGCCTTTCGCGCCGCCGGCTTGCGACTCGGCCCGCTTCTGACCGAGACGCAGCGTGTGACACTGGCCGGTTTCCGGCTGCTCGATCCGCAAGGCGTTGTCATCGCCGGGCGCGAGGAGCTCGGCCAGTCGCTGGCCCATGTCGAGGAGGTCGCGGCGGCGCTGCATGGCCGGTTCGCGCCGGCGCTCAGGCTGCGCGTCTCCAAGAACGCGCCGCCGCCGCTCTATTCCTTGAGCCGCGGTACCGGCGTGCGCGTCTTCACGGCGATGCCGGTCGTCGTCGATGGCCGGGTCGCCGCGGTGCTCTATTCGTCGCGGACGCCGAGCAATGTCTTCCGCCATCTCTATGAGGAACGCGGCAAGGTCGTCGCGGCGGGGCTCTCGGTCGCGGCGCTGACCCTGCTGATCGGGCTCGCCTTCCATCGCGCGATCACGCGGCCGGTCAAGGAATTGATCGCCAGGACGGCGGCGATCGGCAAGGGCGACCGCAACGCCTTGCAGCCGCTCCGGCATCACGGCACGGCCGAATTCGCGACCCTGTCGCAGAGCTTCCTCGACATGGCCGGCGCCCTCAATGCGCGCTCGGATTTCGTCGCGACCTTCGCCGCCCATGTCTCGCATGAGCTGAAATCGCCGCTGACCTCGATCGAGGGCGCCGCCGAACTGCTGCGCGACGATGTCGAGGCCGGCACAGGCGGCATGACTGATGCGGAACGCCGCCGCTTCCTCGACAATATCGTCGCCGACGCGAGGCGGCTGACGGCGATCACCAACCGCCTGCGCGAGCTGGCGCGCGCCGAAGCGACGCCGACGGATGGCGCGACCACGCTCGGCCCGGTGGTCGAAGCGCTACGCAGCGCATTCCCCGGGCTGTCGATCCAGGCCAGCGGCGACTTGGCCATCCCGATCGGCATGTCCGCCGAGAATTTGCGGATCGTGCTGTCGCATCTCGCCGACAATGCCCAGCGCCATGGCGCCACCCGGCTTGCGGTCGACGCCGAAGGGCAGGGCGCATTCATCCGGCTGGATATCCACGACGACGGGCAGGGCATCTCCCCGAACAATCGCGCGCGCATCTTCGACAGCTTCTTCACCACTCGCCGCGACAGCGGCGGCACCGGCATGGGCCTCGCCATCGTCAGGGCGATGCTCGAAGCCCATGGCGGGGAGATCTCGCTCGCCGACAGCGAGCAGGGCGCCTGTTTCCGCCTCGTGCTTCTTCGGCAGGATCAAGCGTAGAGCGACACGATTGCCCGCTCTCAGCTCTCCACCCCGGCAAGCATCCGTGTCAGCGCTGCCGACGACATCGGCTTGGCCAGCGGGAAGGACTGGCCGGCCCAGAGCAGGGTGAAATCGTCGCGGCCAGCAGCTTCCGCGGCGCTGCGCAGCGGCCCCAGCGCCGTGCCGGCGGTCGGGAAGGCCGGGGCGAGCTCCGAGATCGGGCCGAGCTCAGTCATGGCGCGGTTGACGATGCCGCGCGCCGGCCGGCCGGTGAAGAGGTTGGTGATCGCGGTCGGCCGCTCGCTCATGCCGAGCGCCTTGCGGTAGATCGCCGAGATCTTGGCCTCGGCCTCGGGCGTGAACAGATAGGCGGTGCCGACCTGGACGGCAGCGGCTCCCAGCGCGAAGGCCGCTTTCACGCCGCGCCGGTCGGTGACGCCGCCGGCGGCGATCACCGGGACGGAGACCGCATCGACAACCTGCGGCACCAGCGAAAATGTGCCGACCTGCTCGGAGATCCGATCGTTCAGGAAGATGCCGCGATGGCCCCCGGCCTCGGCCCCCATGGCGATGACCGCATCGACGCCGTGCTCGGCGAGCCAGCGCGCCTCCGGCACGGTCGTGGCCGAGGCGATCACCTTGGCGCCGGTGCGCCTGACGCGGTCGAACAGCTCCGGCGCGGGCAGGCCGAAATGGAAGCTGACGATCTCGGGACGATACTCCTCGACCACGCCTGCCAGGCCTGCGTCGAAGGGCGTGCGCCCGCTCGGCGTCTTCGGCATGTCCGGATCGAGCCCGGCTTCGGCATAATAGCCGTCGAGGCGCTTCAGCCAGGCCGCCTGCCGGGCAGGATCGTCGGCCGGGGGCGTGTGGCAGAAGAAGTTGACGTTGATCGGCCGGCGCGTGCCGGCCCGCACGGTGTCGAACGCGGCGCGCAGGCCTGCCGCATCGTATTGCGCGCCGGCCAGCGAGCCGAGGCCGCCGGCTTCGCTCACGGCGATCACCATCTCGGGCGTGCTCGCAAGGGCCATCGGGCCCTGGATGATCGGCAGTTCGATGCCGAACAGGTCGAGCAGCTGTGCTTGTGCCGTGCTGGTCATGATCGTTCCTCACAAGGGCCGAACGGGCAGCGGCCAATCTCCGCCGCGGCCCGCCGAATTCAAGGGGAAGCTCAGCGCATCCGCAGTGCAGGATTGAGCGGGCCTCGATTGAAGATCGCCGGCGACGAGACTAGCTCGCCGCGCGTCGCTTGCGGTACTCCGGGACGGGCAGGCCGCCCCAGCCCCAATTGTCGAGCTCGACCTCCTCGATCACGACGAAGGTCGCATCGAGCGGCTTGTTCATCACATCGAGCAGGAGCTGGCTGGCGCCGGCGATGAGTTTCGCCTTCTCCTCGGCGGTGGCGGCGCTCCGGCCGGGGCCGGAGCCTTCGCGGGTGATCTGGATCGTGACGATCGGCATGGAAGCCTCCTTATGGTGCGGAACGCGGGTCAGTGGCCGGCGCTCTGGCCGCCATCGACGTGCAGGATCTCGCCGGTGACGAAGGGCGCGCTCTCCAGGAAGAGGACGGCGTCGACGATGTCCTTGATCTCGCCCATCCGCTTGACCGGATGCAGGTTGGCCAGGAATTCATGCGTCTGCGGCGCGTGCATGGGTGTCTTGATCACGCCGGGCGAGACCGCATTCACGCGGATGCCCTTCTGCGCGTATTCGATTGCGAGCGCCTTGGTCGCCGAATTGATGCCGCCCTTGGTCAGATTGGCGAGCACGGTCGGCACGTCCGCGACCGCATGATCGGTCAGGCTGGTGGTGATGCTGACGATATGGCCCGAGCCCTGCTTCAGCATCGCGGCGGCCGCCTGCTGGGTGATGTGGAAGAAGCCGGCGAGATTGGTCGCGATCTTCGTCTGGAAGTCCTCGGCTGTGTAGTCGGTGAAGGGCTTGGCGATGAAGATGCCGGCATTGTTGACCAGCGTGTCGACACGCCCGAAGCGGGCCTGCGCCTCGCGGACGATCCGCTCGGCGGTGGCGGGATCGGCGATGTCGCCGGGGACCGCCAGGATGTCCGGGTCGCTGCCCTGTGTGATCGAGCGCGACGTCGCGACGACACGATAGTTGCGGTCGCGGAAACCCTTGACCAGCGCGGCGCCGATGCCCTGTGAGGCGCCGGTGACGATGGCGACCTTCCGTTCGTTGCTCATGATGTTCCTCGTCTTTTCGACAGCGAGCGGAAGTGCCGCCGTCCGGCCCTCTGGCCTGGTGACGAGGAATCTGGAGTATCTCGCAGCGCGGCTGAATACCCGATGTTTGGCAATCATTCTTCCGTCAAGCGGAAGAATGATATGGGAGGATCAGATCGCGACCGCCTCGGCTGAAAGCCGCGCGAACTCGGCGCGCAGCCGTGGCACGGCGAAATCGAGGAAGGCCCGCACCTTCGGGACGCTGGAGCGGCCCTGCGGCATCACCAGGTTGACCGGCCGCGCCGGCGGCTCGGCATCCCGCAGCAGGAGCTGGAGCGCGCCATCCTGGACCTGCTCGGCGACGTGGTAGGTGAGGAGGCGAGTGACGCCGAGCCCGCCGAGCGCGGCCCCCCGCGCCGCGCGAACGCTGTTGACGACGAGCCGCGGCTTGAACTGGACGGAGCGCGGAACCGACCCGCCCTTGGCGGGTGGAAAGGTCCAGGCATCGCGCCCGAAATCGGTGCAGGCGATGATGCTGTGCTTGGCGAGGTCGCTGGGCTCGTCGATGCGCGGATGCTGGCTGAGATAGCGCGGCGAGGCGACGGTCACCAGCCGGACCTCGCCGCCGATGCGGATCGCGGTCATCGCGGAATCCGGCAGGTCGAGGATGCGCAGGGCGATGTCGATCCCTTCCTCGACCAGGTTGGCGCCACGCACCAGCAGGACGAGATTGACCGATACGGCGGGGTAAGCCTCGATGAAGGCGTCGATGATCGGGCGCAGGATCTCCTCGCCGCTGATCGGCGGCGCCGTGATGGTCAGGGTACCGCGTGGAGTGGCCTGCTCGCCGGCGCCGACCGCCTCGAGCTCCTGCAGGTCGGCGAGGACGCGGCGGCAGACGCTGGCATAGCGCTCGCCGGTTTCGCTCAAACGGATCGAGCGGGTCGTGCGATGCAAGAGCGGTGCGCCGGCCTGCTGCTCCAGGAAGGCGACGGCCCGGCTGACGGCGGCCGGCGAGCGGCCGAGCAGGCGCCCCGCCCCGGCGAGGCTGCCCTCGTCCAGCGCGGCGATGAACACCTTCATCGCATCGATTCGATCCATCCGGCCGGCCTCGGAAATCCCCTGGCGCCTAGGCTCGGTCATTCCGGCAGGCTGTCAAGCGTGGGGAAGGGCAGGTCCTGCCGCCACCGTCAGGCCGGCTTGTGCGGCAGTGCCAGACCGTAGCCGTCGTCGCCAGGCTGCTCTTCGGACTTGCGCAGCCTGGTGTCCCTGAGCTCGTCGGCGGCCTCCAGGATCGGATAGGCGATCGAGGTGATGTGGCCGTGGATGCGCTTCAGGTCGCGCAGCACGTCGAGATGGATCGAGGAGGTCTCGAGCGACTGCGTCACCCCGCTGCGCAGGCGCTCGTAGTGCTTCTCGGTCGCGATGCGCTCGGCGAGACGCATCGCGCTCTTCTCGTCGAAGAGCTGGCGGGCGAGGCCGATGTCGCGCGTGGCCAGCACGTTGAGCGCCAGCTGCAGGCTGTGGCTGACCCGCGCATGGAAATCGCGGATCTCGGCGAGGCCGTCTTCGGAGAAGCGGTAGCGCTTGCGGATCTTCTTCTCGGCGAGCTCGCGCAGGTTCTTGTCGATGATGTCGCCGATATGCTCGAGATTGGTGGTCGCCGTGATGATCTCGAACAGACGCCGGCTGTCCTCCTCGCCGAGCGGACGGCGCGAGAGCTTGACGAGATAGAGTTTGATCGCCTCGTGGATCGTGTCGACGCCGTCATCGGCGGCCGCGATCTCGCGTGAGAGGGCGAGCTTGTCCTGCTCCAGCAGGGCCTGCAGGTCCTTCAGCATGGCGCCGACGCGGTCGCCCAGATGCAGCGTCTCGCGCATTGCGCTGGCGAGCGCCTCGGGCGGGCTGTCGAGCAGGCCGGCGTCGAGATAGAGCGGCCGGATGCGCTGCTCGGCTTCGGGCTTGGCCGGGGTCAGCCGCGTCACCAGCGCCGCGATCGGCTGGATGAAGGGCAGGAAGGCGAGCGCGCCGATGATGTTGAGCGCCAGATGGATCTCGACCGCCAGGCGCGACGGATCGTGCGACAGTGCGGAGAACCAGGCGGAAAGCGGCTTGGCGAGCGGGATGACGAGAAGCGCGATGATGACGCGCGTCAGTAGGTTGGCGAGCGCGACGCGGCGCTGGACCACCGGCGCGCCGAGCTGGTCGAGCACCGGCACCAGCGCATTGCCGAGATTGGCGCCGACGATCAGGATCAGCGCGGTCGGCGCCGGGAAGAGGCCGCCGGCCCAGAAGGAGGCGATCAGCAGGACGATGGCGAGGCTGGAATGGGTCAGCCAGGTCGCGGCGACGGTGATCGCGACGGCGAGCAGTGGCTCGCTTGCCAGCGCCTCGAACACCGAGCGGAAGATCGGCGACTGCGCCAGCGGGGCCGAGGCGGTCTTGAGCTCGGCCAGCGAGAGCAGGATCAGCCCGATGCCAACGATCAGGCGGCCGATATTGCGGGCGCGGTTCATCGCCTCGTTGGCGAGGTAGAGCGCGACACCGACTGTGAGGCAGGCGCCCCACAGCCAGCCGAGCTCGAATGAGACCAGGAAGGCGGCGAGCGCCGTGCCGACATTGGCGCCGAGCAGTACGGCGAAGGCCATGGGTAGCGCGATCAGCGCTTGGCCGGCGAAGGAGGAGAGCAGCAGCGTCGTCGCCGTCGAGCTCTGCAGGATCAGCGTCACTACCGCCCCGCTCGCCATCGCCGAGACGCGGTTGCCGGCAAAGCGCGCCAGTCCCTGCCGCAGCGATGGGCCGAAGGCCCGCGTCGCGCCTGTCCGCACCAGCCTGACCGCCCAGATCAGCAGCGCCACCGAGCCGGCGAGGTGAATCAGGATGGCGGTGGTGCTCTCGGCGGCGTTCATCGTGGGGAGGGCGCTCCTTCGGCGGGAATCGGAGGGGTCAAGCGGGGGATCATGCCGCAAAACTTGTTAGCCGTCTTATAAAATCGGCGACGGAAATGGTCTACTTCTCTCTCGTCTGCGCTGTGAAATGGAAGACGGTCGTCGCACGCTCAAAAGCGCAATAGCCAGCGGCCGTGGCGATCCACGACAACGCTGGCAAGTCTTCTTCCTATCCGGTCAGTGTGGAAGAATTGCGGTCACGGCCAGCGCGGATGGCTAGCGCGTGCTGACTTTCCACGGAACCGCCCTCGTCATCCCGGAGCTGCGCGCTTTCGGCGCTCGCCCAGGATGACGGCGTGGTTCCGAGCAGAATCCGAATGCTCTAAGCGGCCGGAGCAGGTTTCAGCTGGATTTGGCCGCCAGCGCCGCACGCTCGGCTGCCATCGCCGTGATCAGGCGCGGATAGGCTTTCTGCATCGCTTCGCGGAAGGCCTCGAACGGCATGTCGTCGTGGTCGCCGCGGTCGAGCACATAGTCCATGTGCTTGCGCCCTTCGGTATCGAAGGGCTGGAAGATCGAATCCGTGCTGCCGTCGAAATCGAGCGGCTCGACGCCGAAGCGGGCGCAGAAGGCAAGGTCGAAGGCCGGCGTCGCCTTGACCCAGCGGCCTTCGAGATAGAGCAGCGTATAGGCGTGCCAGCGGAAGACGTCGGTGCCCATCAGTTCGAGGATGCGCGGCGAAGCGAGGTGGTTGCGCACGTCCGCAAAACCTATTCTGGCCGGAATGCCGGCGGCGCGGCAAACCGCGGCGAGCGTCAGCGCCTTGGGCACGCAGAACGAGCCCTTCGCCTCCAGGCAGCGCGAGGCGACGAAGATGTCGCGCTCGATGCCGAAATAGCGCAGATCGTAGGGAATCGCGTCGCGGACGGCGTAGTAGAGCCGCACGGCGCGGTAGCGGTCGGGACCGGTGCCGGCATGCCGCTCGACGAAGGCGCGGATCGCTGGCGCATTGGCATCGATGAAGGGCGTCGCCTTCAGCGCTCCGGCGAGCCTGTCGTCGCTCATCGCACCCTCCATCTACACCCCGCCGCGCCGATGCTGCAGCCGCCAGGCGATCTGCGGCAGGCGGTCGGCGCCGAAGAAGCTCTCGCCGTCCAGCGTCACGAAGGGCACGCCGGTGATATCGGCCGCGCAGGCTTCCTCGATCGCTTCGGCAAGACGCTGGCGGCCCTCGCTGCCGTCGATCATGGCGCGGATCGCCTCCGGAGTCTCGTTTGCGAGGCAGGGCAGGGCGGCGAGCACGGCCGGGTCGGTGATATCCTCGCCTTTGGCGAAGAAGGCCTCGAAGATCTCGCTGGCGAGACGCAAACCGTCCTGCGGCTTTGTCGCGGTCCAGCCATGGTAGAGCCGGCCGGCGAGATGGGCCGAGATCTGCAGCGGCTCGGGGATACGGAAGGGCAGGCCGAAAAATTCCGCGGAGCGCGTCACATCCTCGAGGAAATAGCGGCGCCGCGCCGGCTTCTCCAGCGGATTGACGACGCCCTGCTGCCTGAACACCGCCCAGAGCAGGATCGGCCTGAGCTCCAGCGCCCGGTCATACTCTTGCGCCAGTCGCGCCAGTGGACGAAGCGCGAAATAGGAATAGGGCGAGGCGAAATCGAGATAGAGGCGCAGCGCTCCCGGCATCGATCAGAACCGGAAGACGCCGTAGCCGGGCGGCCCGAGCGGGGCGTTCAGCGAGGCGGAGATCGCCACGCCGAGCGCATTGCGGGTGTCGAGCGGGTCGATGATACCGTCGTCCCAGAGCTCCGAGGTCGAGTGGTACGCCGAGAGCTGCTCCTGATAGGCCTTGCGTGTCTCTTCCCAGAGCTGGTCGATCGCGCTCTGGTCGACCGCGCCGCCATTGCGCTTCATCTGGTTGGCCTTGACCTCCGCCAGCGTGTTCGCCGCCTGGTCGCCGCCCATCACGCCGATCTGGTGGTTCGGCCAGGAGAACAGGAAGCGCCCGTCGAAGGCGCGTCCGCACATGCCGTAATTGCCGGCGCCGAACGAGCCGTTGCACATCACCGTGAACTTCGGCACCCGCGAGCAGCTCTGCGCCATGATCATCTTGGCGCCGTCCTTGGTGATGCCACGCCGCTCGTATTCGCGCCCGACCATGTAGCCGGTGATGTTCTGCAGGAAGACCAGCGGCGTGTTGTTCTGGTTGCAGAGCTCGATGAAATGCGCGCCCTTGATCGAGGAATCGTTGAAGAGCACGCCGTTGTTGGCGAGGATGCCGACCTTGAAGCCCCAGATATTGGCAAAGCCGCAGACCAGGGTCGTGCCGTAGTTCGGCTTGTATTCATGGAAGCGACTGCCGTCGACGACACGCGCGATGATCTCGCGCATATCGAAGGCCTTCTTGATGTCGTCGGGCACGATCCCGTAGATCTCGGCGGGATCGTAGAACGGCTCTTCCGGCGCCTCGCGCTGCGCGTCCCAACGCGGCTGCCGGTCCCATTGCGCGACGATGTCGCGGCCGATCTCGATCGCGTGCTCCTCGCTGTCGGCCGGGTAGTCGCAGGTGCCGGAGACGCTGGTGTGCATCTCGGCGCCGCCGAGTTCCTCGACCGTGACGTCCTCTCCCGTCGCTGCCTTCACCAGCGGCGGGCCGCCAAGAAAGACCGCGCCGGTGCCGCGCACGATGACGCTGTAATCGGACAGCCCCGGAATATAGGCGCCGCCGGCCGTGCAGTGGCCGAAGACCAAGGCGAGCTGCTTCACGCCCATCTTCGACAGCATCGACTGGTTGCGGAAAATCCGCCCGCCCATATAGCGGTCCGGAAACAGCTCCGACTGGAGCTGCAGGAAGCCGCCGGCGGAATCGCAGAGATGGACGACCGGCAGCCGGTTCTCCATGGCGATGTCGAGGGCGCGGACGATCTTCTTGACCGTGAGGGGATACCAGGCGCCGCCCTTCACCGTCGGATCGTCGGCGCGGATCATCACCTCGCGGCCGGAGACCATGCCGATGCCGACGATCGAGCTGGCCGAGGGCGATTCCCCGCCATAGGCCATGTTGGCGGCGAGCGAGGACAGCTCCAGGAAGGGCGTGCCGGGATCGAGCAGCATCTCGATTCGCTTGCGCTGCGGCATCTTCTGCTGGCGGGCGAGCCGGTCGAGATCGCGCTGCGGGCGGGCGTGGCGCGCCGCCTCCTGCTTCGCCTTGAACTCGGCGACGAGGCGGCGGTTATGCGCCTCGTTGCGGCGGAAATCGGCGGAGGCGGTGTTGATCGAGGATTGCAATCTGGACATCGGGTCAGCCTTCCGCCGGAGTCGCGAGACGGGCGAGGACGGCATCCTTGTCGAAGCCTTCGCCCTCGCGCGCCGCGATCTCGGCGATCTCGCCGTCGCGCGGCGCATCGAGCTTCATCTGCAGCTTCATGCTTTCGATGGTGACGACGGTCTCGCCGCGCGCGACCTTGTCACCGACGCGCTTGTGGACCACGACGACCGTGCCCGGCATCGGCGCGCGCACGACATTCGCGCCGCCACCGGCCGCCGAGGCTTCCGCGGCATCGCGCCGGCGCAGGGCGAAGCTGCGTCCGTCCAGCCGGATGATCGCGCCATCGGCGCTACCGGCACGGGCGAAGGCGATGGGCTCGCCGTCCAGCGTGAGCGAGCGACTACCATCACCGGCTTCGTCAAGGCCTTGGACGACATGGCGGCGGCCATCGACCGAGAGGACGAGATGCGGCCGGCGCGCCAGGATGGTGACGTGGTGGACGGTGCCGTCGAGATCGAGCTTGAGGACCATGCTCAGTTCCTCCAGTGCCCGATCGAGGCGTGCGGCTCGGGCACACCGAGGATGAGATCGCGGAAATCGCGCAGGCCGAGCGCCGCAGCGATCAGGACCTTGTCGCGTGTCGCATCATCCGGTTCGCCGGCGGTCAGCGCTGCCTTGTGCTGGGCGACGAAGCCGGTGTGCAACTCGCCGGCAGCGAAGGCGGGGTGGCCGAGCACGCGGGCGAGATAGTCGATATTGGTCTTGACC
>Ga0209025_1001906_pt1 | contig 24292 bp, 14 predicted proteins | sample AraplaMF_Col_mLB_FD_184256 | JGI IMG/M metagenome (GOLD analysis project Ga0209025, IMG submission 184256) | Arabidopsis root microbial communities from the University of North Carolina, USA - plate scrape MF_Col_mLB (SPAdes) (version 2) | ecosystem: Host-associated > Plants > Roots > Endosphere... | reverse complement strand
AACGACTGTATGCAGCTGGCCGCGCACCAGAGGCGCTCCTCCTGGAACTGCAGCATCTGGTAGACAAAGCCCGAGCCTTCGCTGCCGATGAGGTAGCGCTGCGGCACGCGCACCTCGTCGAAATAGATCAGGCCTGTGTCCGACGAGTTCATGCCGATCTTTTTGATCTTCTTCGCCGCCTCAACGCCTTTGCGCAGTTTTCCCTGCTCACGCATGGGCACCATGATGAGGCTCTTGTTTTTATGCACCGGGCCTTCACCGGTGTTGACCAGCATGCACATCCAGTCCGCCTGCAGGCTGTTGGTGATCCACATCTTCTGGCCGCTGATCACATAGTCGCCGCCGTCCTTGCGTGCATGGCTTTTGATGGAAGCCACGTCGCTGCCCGCACCGGGCTCGCTTACGCCTACGCAGCCCACGGTGTCGCCGGCAACCGCGGGCGCGAGGAACTCGCGCTTGAGATCCTCGCTGCCGAAGCGCGCCAGCGCCGGCGTGCACATGTCGGTGTGCACGCCGATGGCCATGGGCACGCCGCCGCATTCAATATGCCCCAGCGTCTCGGCCATGGCCATGGCAAAGGACCAGTCCAGGCCCGCGCCACCGTATTCCTCGGGTTTGGTCAGGCCCAGCAGGCCCAGGTTTCCGAGTTTCTTGAAAACCTCGTGCGCCGGGAAAATTTCGGCCGCCTCCCATTCGTCGACATGCGGGTTGATCTCGGCGTCTATAAAGCGCTTGAGTGTTTTCTGGATTTCCAGGTGTTCATGGGTGTATTGCACGTTCGTCTCCTTTGTATTCTGTTCGCCCTGAGCTTGGCCTGTCCTGAGCTTGTCGAAGGGTCGAAGGGTTCTTCTTCACCCAAGAAGGCTTCGACGGGCTCAGCCCGAACGGATGTTTTACATACGCGCCACGCCAAATTGCAAGGGCCGAGGCTGCCGCGCCTGGGCCTCGGCGCAAATATCCAGGCACTGCGCAAGCACGGCGCGCGTGTCGCGCGGGTCTATCACGCCGTCGTCCAGCACCAGGCCCGAGGTGTAAAACACATCGGCCTGCGCTTCAAACATGGCGACGATCTTGTCGTACTGGGCTTTCGACTGAGCGGGGTCCGGCGTGCTGCCCTTGCGCGCCAGGGCCGCCTCGCTCACGATCTGCATGGTGCGCGCGGCCTGCTCGCCGCCCATGACCGCCGTTTTGGCGCAGGGCCAGCTGAACAGAAAGCGCGGCGCATAAGCGCGGCCGCACATGCCGTAGTTGCCCGCGCCGAAAGAAGCGCCGCACTGGATGGTGATCTGCGGCACCGTGGCATTGGTGACGGCCTGGATCATCTTGGAGCCGTGCTTGATCATCCCTGCCTGTTCGCTCTCCTTGCCCACCATATAGCCGGTGGTGTTCTGCAGGTAGATGAGGGGATGGCCCAGCTGGCACATCAGCTGGATGAAATGCGTGGCCTTGTTGGCGCCCGCCACGTCGATGGGGCCGTTGTTGCTGAGGATGCCCACAGCATGGCCGTTGATGGCCGCTTGCACGCAGACCGTGGCCGCACCGTACAGCGTCTTGAAGGGCAGGAAATCCGAACCGTCGACCAGGCGCGCAATCACTTCGTGCATGTCCAGCGGCTGGCGAAGATCGTCCGGCACCAGTCCGAGCAGTTCTTCGGCATCGAATCGGGGAGCGCGGACACCCTCACCCCTACCCTCTCCCCGGGGGAGAGGGAGAGAATCGGGCATCCTCCGCTCCCTCTCCCTCTGGGAGAGGCTTGGCCTGCCCTGAGCCTGTCGAAGGGGGGTGAGGGCCGTGCGGCCAACGATTTCGCGCGCCAGGCCCAGCGCATGCCGATCGTCTTCCGCCAAATATTCGCCCAGACCCGAAACCGTCGTGTGCATCTCGGCGCCGCCCAGTTCCTCCTCGGTCGCCACCTCGCCGGTGGCCGCCATCAGCAGCGGAGGGCCGGCCAGGAAGGCGCGCGAGCGGTTTCGCACCATGATGACCACATCACTCAGGCCCGGCATGTAGGCGCCGCCCGCCGTGCCCGAGCCGTGCTGCACGGTGATGACGGGAATGCCGGCCGCCGAGAGGCGCGCCAGGTTGCGAAACAGCGCGCCGCCCTGCACAAAGCCCTCGACCCGGTAGCGCATGAGGTTGGCGCCCGCGCTTTCCACCAGGTGCACAAAAGGCAGCTTGTTCTGCAAGGCGATCTCCTGCACACGCAGGATTTTTTCCAGGCCCATGGCCTGGACGGCACCGGCCTCTATCCCCGAGTCGCTGGCCACCACCATGCAGCGTACGCCGCCGACAAACCCTATGCCCGCCACCACGCCGCCGCCCGGGACCGATTGGCCTGCGTCTGTGTTGTCCTGCAGGTAACCGGCCAGCGAGCACAGCGGCAGCCAGGGCGCACCGGCATCGAGCAGCAGCGCCACGCGTTCACGCGGCAAGAGCTGGCCGCGCTTGTCAAAAGCAGGCCGGGATTTCGCCGACGCGGCCGCACTGCGCTCCTCCAGCGAGCGCAACGCTGCGATGCGTGCCAGCATGGCTTCGCGCTGTCGCATGGCCTGCGGCGACTGCGCATTCCAGGCCGACTGGAACAGCGTCATGGCTGCAAGCCTTTCGACGGTTTCCCTCGCGCGGCGTTGCCGGGGCTGTGGAGGAAAAGCGCCATCGCCGCATCGGTGAGGTCGTCCAGCGTGGCGGGCTTTTTCGGGTCAAACCATTGCACCGACCAGTTGAGCGCACCGAAGATCAAAAGGCGCGCCAGCTTGACGGGGCCCTTGAGCTGCCCCATTCGGGCCAAGGCCTCCAGCACGGGTTCCCAGACGGCTTCATAGTCGTTCTGCAATTTGGCCAGCAAGCCACGCTGCCGGGCCGTGATGGAACGCGACTCATACAGCATCACCGGTATGAAATCACTGCCGGGCCCCAGCAACACCCCGAAGTGGTTGCGTACCAGCAGCCGCAGCAGCGCCGGGGCGTCATCGGTCGACAACCCCGCGGATTGCAGGGCCGCGGCCTGGCGCTGCAGGGCGGAACGCATGCCCTCTTCCATCACGGCATGCAGCAGCGCGCCTTTGCTTTCGAAGTGATAGAAGGGCGAGCCGCTGTGCATGCCCACAGCGGCGGCGATGTCGCGCGTGCTGGTGGCGTCAAAGCCTTTTTTGCGGAACAGCCGGGCGGCCGCGTTGATGAGCTCCATGCGGCGGTTGCCGTCGTCGCGTTCATCCAGTGTTTTACGCGGCCGGCCGCGCGGGCGTTTTTCAGCGGCGGCGGGAAGCGTGGCGGAAGTTCTGTGAGCGCGTGCGGCAAGGCGCGTGCGCGCGGCGGGTTTGTCCATAAGGGCCGACCTTAGCAAAACCCATGATTTTTAGCAAGCAAGCGCTTTGCATAAATATCGTGGCCCCGGATCGCATCACTTCACTTGCGTGTGCCTCCCTTGCCGGTAGCGGGCGAACCCACCTGCGGATGTGCGCCCTGGATATGGGCCGCATGGCCGCGCTCAGCTGGCGCCCGGTTCTGGCTTTGCTGCAGCGCGGCTTTCTCCAGGCCGCTCAGGATGCCGCAATTACCAACACCCTCCCCGCTCGCGCACTGTTCGCGCAGCAGTTTCAGGTCTTTTTCCAGCGCCTTGAGCTCGCGTATGCGCGTGGCGACGTGGCTGATGTGTTCGTCCAGCAGGGCGTTCACGTTGGCGCAGCTGCCGGCAGGCATGTCCTTGAAGTTCAGCAGCGTGCGGATCTCGGCCAGTGTCATGTCCAGCGACCGGCAGTGGCGTATGAAAGCCAGGCGCTGCACATGGCTTTCATCGTAGATGCGGTAATTCGAGCCGGTGCGCGCTGCTTCGGGCAGCAAGCCCTCCCGCTCATAGTAACGGATGGTTTCCGTCTGGGTCTGCGCAGTTTTGGCCAGTTCTCCGATTCTCATGGCGACCTCCTTGAACACTGCCCAACATCCCTGTAGGGGTACTTGCCAAAGTCTCGCTTGACTCTAAGGCCGCTACAGGGTTTCCAATTAAGCCATGAAATCCGAAAAACACCTTGTTTCAGGCCTGGAAACCCCTACCGGCGACTGCTGTGGCAGCGCCCACGCCCCGCACCCGGTCGTGGCTGTGGCACCGGTGCCCTCAGGCGCCACAGGCCGGACATTCCGTATCGCCACCATGGATTGCAGCGCCGAGGAATCGGACATACGCCGGGCCCTGGAGCCTATCGCCGGCATACGCTCGCTGGGCTTCCAGCTGGGCGCGCGCACCTTGTGCATAGACGCCAGCGAGGAGGCCTATGCGCCGGCGCTGGAAGCCATCCGCAAAGCCGGGTTCAACCCCCAGCCGGCGGAGACCGCCACCTCGCACGGGCATGGGCATGGGCATGAGGGGCACGACCACACCCACGAACACAGCCACAACCATCGCCATGGCGGCGGCTTTGGCGGCGGCGCTGCCAGGCTGGTCGCCGCGTTGGTGCTGGCGGCGGGCGCCGAGGCCGTATCGTTTTTTGCCCCCGAATTGCTGGCCTGGAAAATCGCCGGCATGGCGGTGGCGGCAGCGGCGATAGCGCTGGCCGGCCTGGACACCTACAAAAAAGGCATGGCCGCACTGCTGCGCGGCAAGCTCAATATCAATGCACTGATGTCGGTAGCCGTCACCGGCGCCTTCCTGATCGGCCAGTGGCCCGAAGCCGCGATGGTGATGGCGCTGTACGCGATTGCCGAGCTGATCGAAGCCCGCGCCGTCGACCGCGCCCGCAACGCCATCAAAGGCCTGCTCGACATGGCGCCCGAAGAGGCGCTGATGCAAAGTACTGATGGCGGCTGGAAAGCCACGCCGGTCGCCGCCGTGCCGCTGGAGGCCGTGGTGCGCATCAGGCCCGGCGAGCGTGTGCCGCTGGACGGCGTCGTGACGCTGGGCAACAGCGCCATCAACCAGGCGCCCATCACCGGCGAAAGCATCCCCGTCGACAAAGAACCCGGCGATGCTGTGTTTGCCGGCACCATCAATGAAACCGGTGAGATCGAAATCCGCGTGACCGCGGCGGCCGGCAATACCACGCTGGCGCGCATCATCCACGCCGTCGAGCAGGCCCAGGGAAGCCGCGCACCCACCCAGCGTTTTGTCGACCGCTTTGCCGCCGTCTACACACCCGCCGTGTTCATCATCGCGCTCGCCGTGGCCGTACTCATGCCCTGGCTCGCGGGCCTGGCCTGGCAGGCGTCGCTCTACAAGGCGCTGGTGCTGCTGGTCATCGCCTGCCCCTGCGCGCTGGTGATCTCCACACCGGTCACTGTCGTCAGCGGCCTGTCGGCCGCCGCGCGGCGCGGCATCCTGGTCAAGGGCGGCACCTACCTCGAACAGGCGCGCGGGCTCAAGGCCGTCGCGCTCGACAAGACCGGCACCATTACCGAAGGCAAACCTCGGCTTGTGGACTGGCGGGTCTGGGGCAACGCCGACCCTTCACTCACCTCGCAATTCGCCGCAGGCATGGCCGCACGCTCCGACCATCCGGTCTCCAGGGCGATTGCGGCGGGCTTGGACGCCACTGCCGCCGAGGTTCAGGACTTCAAGGCCCTGCCCGGCCGCGGCACCTCGGGCAGCATTGCGGGCCGGCGCCTGGTGCTGGGCAACCACCGCCTCATCCATGAACGGGGTTTGTGCGGCGCCGAACTAGAAACCGAGCTCGCCCGCCATGAACAACAAGGCCGTACCGTGACCCTGCTGGCCGACGACACCCGCGTGCTGGCGCTGTTCACCGTGGCCGACACCATCAAAGAAACATCGCGCCAGGCCATCACCGACCTGAAAGCCCTGGGCGTCACGCCCGTGATGCTGACCGGCGACAACGCCGCCACGGCGCGCGCCATCGCCGCCCAGGCCGGCATCGCAGACGCGCGCGGCGACCTGCTACCCGAAGCCAAGCTTGAAGCGATTCGCGAAATGCAGCAGCGCTACGGCGCCACCGGCATGACCGGCGACGGCATCAACGACGCACCCGCGCTGGCCCAGGCCGACATCGGCTTCGCCATGGGCGCGGCAGGCGCCGACACCGCCATGGAAGCGGCCGACGTGGTCATCATGAACGACAACCTCGAACGCGTGGCCGAAACCGTGCGCCTGTCACAACGCACCCACGCCATCCTGTGGCAGAACATCAGCCTGGCCCTGGGCATCAAGAGCGTCTTCCTCATCATGGCCGTCTTCGGCACCGCCACGATGTGGATGGCGGTGTTTGCTGACATGGGTGCGAGCCTGATGGTGGTGGGCAATGGGCTGCGGCTGTTGCGCCGGGCCGGCACATCAGAATAAAACCGTCACGTCACTCTCGATCGCGATGCGACGTCCATCACGAGTTCGGCTGCATTTCCCATTACCTGCGGGGAACCCAGGCCAGGGCCCTCCCTTTGAAAGTTCCTGTGAGCCGCCAGACGCAATTCGAAGTCGGAGTCACTGTCCCGACCTGTGAAGTCCCAGGACTTCAAATAAGCGAGGAGTTCTTCCCGTGATCCATTTTTAATTTCCGATGCAAGTTTCATGATGAGAACTCCTTATGCCTGGAACAGCAACGATGGTGATTCAGTTGATCTGCCATACAGCTAATGCCAGTTGGCCGCCAGCACGGGCGCCAATGCAGTTTGCTGAGAGGCCGTCAAGCTCGTCTGGCCCATGGCCGGCGGTGCGAAGGAGGCCATAGCTTGCACCAGGTTCTCGACCTGAGTGTCCAGTAGAACCTTGCTATCACTGGTCTTGATCTGCTCGACGTGATAGGAGCTGCCTGAATACCAGTTCTGCACAGTGGCTTTGTCAGCCGTGCCGATAATGCTGACTTCGAGGTCGCTGCCGGTATGGCGGAACCATAACTGGTCGCTGGCGACACCGGCGCCAAAAGACAGCACATCCGTAGTGCCCGGCGTTGCATCGTTTTCCTGGACAGTGTCGGCGCCATAGCCCCGACCGAAGGAATACATGTCGCTACCAGCACCGCCGATCAAGGTGTCATTGCCTGCCTTACCATCCAGGAAATCGTCTCCGGCGAGCCCTGAAAGCTTGTCATAGCTCCCGACATCAATCAGGTCACCCAGCAAGCGGTCAGCACCGCTGGTGCCCGCTAGATCCATATCATCACGAACCGGTGCCACATTAAGGCGCATGGTGTAGGTACTTGAAAGCAAGGTGCCATCGCTGACCTGGAATCCAAAACTTGCGTAGCCATCACCGTTGGCGTTGGCAGCCGGCGTAAACTTCAGCTTGCCAGCCGCAATGTCCGTCGCCAGGATGGATTGATTGGCTCGCACCGCACTGCCGTTAAGCTGCAGGGAGCCGGCCCCGGGAACGCTTTTGATGGCCACATAGCGCAAGCTGTCACCGACGTCCGGGTCAGAAAAGCCGAAATCACTGACGGCAAAAACCTTGGCGCTGTCTTCGTTGAAGGTCAGCGTCTGGTTGGCGGACAGAGGCGCATCGTTGCTTGCGGTAATACTCACCATGCTCGAACCGATCACCGATTGCACGTCACCGCTGCCTTGCGCTGTTACCGCTCCGTCGCTGAACACCCAATCGATCTCGACTGATGCGGGCGGGTTGTCAGAGCGGTTGGAATAGGTCAAAGACGACAGCGCCAGATTCACCTTGTCCTGTGTGGCGTTGCTGTTGAAGGTGAGGGTCAGCACGCCGTTGGCATTGTTGACGGTGCCAATCGTCCCGTCTAAGGCCAGCTCGGCATTGATGACCTGCTGGCCCGGGATGGTTGAGGCCCTGAATGCCAGAGGGTAAGCGCCGGCAAACACATCGTCCGCATTGGCGCCACCGTGCCGGTAGAGGCTGATGCTGGCGCCAGCGTAGTTTCCTTGCGCGGCCAGTTCTGCATCAAAAATGGCCACCGAGTTGTCGAGCAGAACCGCAGCTGAGTTCTCGGCATAGGTAGCGCGGCCGTCGACCGTGTTCACCGCCGCAAAGGTGGTATCCAAGCTGCCATCTGCGTTGTAGCGGGCCAGCGCAAAGGCGGCTCCTTTCGTGTTGAAAGAGATTCCTGAAAGCAGAATCTTGCCGTCCGATTGCAGCTTGACGTCATAAGCTTGGTCCGCTTTTTGGGCAAAATCGGTGAGCACTGTTCCATTGGAACCAAAACCTGTATCCAGGCTGCCATCAGTGTTGTAGCGGACCAGGGAAAAGTCATTGCCCTTGGCCCCATTCTTGGAATAGCCGGCAGCCAGGATTTTTCCGTCGGCCTGCACGCTGATGCCTTGAAGATAGTCGCTGTCGCTACCCACGTCCGTCGTTAGCTTTCCATCTTCCGAGAAGCTGTTGTCCAGACGCCCATCGGCGAGGTATCGCGTCAGTCCAAAGTCCGTCCCTCCCACTGAGAATGTGTTTCCGACCCCGCCACCGGCCAGGATTCTTCCATCGGCTTGCATGGCTACGCTGAGTGCCCCGCTGCCGCCTCCTGTCGCGAATTTGGTGAGCAGCTTGCCGTCGCCGTCAAAACCGGTGTCCAGGCTACCATCAGTGTTGTAGCGCGCTATCGCAAAATCCGCGTTGCTAAAGCCGGCCACGACGACTTTACTGTCGTCCTGTACTGTCACGCTATAGCCCCAATTGTCCATCCCCATGTTGGTTATGACCTTGCCGTCACCATCGAAACTTGTGTCCAGGCTTCCATTGCTGTTGTAACGGGCCAGGGCAAAAGTGTGGCCTGTTGCGCCGTTGACGGTGCCTGCCAGCAGAATTTTTCCGTCCCGCTGGAGCGTGATGCTCTCGGCCCTGTTCCATCCGGTGCCGAAGTCCGTGTAAACCTCACCGCCTGAACCGAAGGTCGTATCCAGGCTGCCATTGCTGTTGTATCGGAGCATAGAAAAGACCGTATTGCTGCCCATGCTCTTGGCGCCGGCGACAATGATTTTTCCGTCGGCTTGTAGCGCCGCACTCATGATGTTGCCTGGCACCCTAGTGGTGACTTTGCCGTCGCCATCAAACGACGAGTCCAAGGTGCCGTCGGCCAGATAGCGGGCAAGCGCCACGTTGCTGTAGGCATTTCCGCCCCATCCAGAGTTGCCGGCAACCACAATCTTGCCGTCGGACTGGACGAGCAGGGCTTGGGCGTTGTCGTTGGTGACGCCATTATTGAAGATGCCGAAGTTCGTGGAGATTTTCCCCGAAGCCGCAAACGTCGGGGCGTCGTTGACAGCCATCAACATCAAACGCTGGGTAGCGGCCACGATGGCCGTCCCGTCGCTCACGCCGTAGTTCAAATTCACCACCCCGTTGTAGTTCGCATTGGGTGTGAAGCTCCAGCTTCGAGTTGTTGTGTTGAAGGCTGATAGGCCGCCATTGCCGGCGCTAAGGTTGACCACGGACAGGGTGTTACCGTCCCAGTCGCTAAAGCCGGCGAGCAGGCTGGCCTCGGTGATGACATAGGCCGTGTCTTCAATGCCTGCGCTTAAGGTGGCTTGGGCACCGGAGAGGGTCGGTATATCGTTGACTGGCGTGACCGCCACTGTGGCCCGGATGGCTGTGACGGATTCCGCCGCGCTGTCGTCTTTGGCAGCAACAGTAAAGGCACCGAGCGTGCCGTTGGCATTCGCCGCGGGCGTCCAATAGGCATTGCGGGCTGCATCCACGGTATTGTTGGTGGTGGCATTCCAGGCCATGGCCGTTGCGGCCGTAGCTCCTATGCGCAAGCTGCCGCTGCTGACAGATTTGATCACGAAGGCGTTCACCGTTCCATCGATGTCGGCCTCATTGCCTTGAGCTTGAAGCTGTGCCAGCGTGATTTGCGCTTCGTTATCTTCCGCTACCGTCACCAAAGGCAGCGCAAAGGCTGTCAGCGTAGGGGCGTCGTTGACGGCCGTCAGGAAAAAGCTTTGCGTGGTCGATGTGATCGCAGCGCCATCACTGACGCCATAATTTAAATTGACGGTGCCGTTGTAGTTGGAACTCGGCGCAAAGGTCCAGCTGCCGGTTGCCGCATTGAAGGCCGATAGACTGCCATTGCTGGTACTCAGGTTCACGATCGACAGCGCGTTGCCGTCCACATCGCTGAAGCCTGCCAGCAGGCTGGCTTGAGTGATCGTGTAGGTGATGTCTTCAGTGCCGGCCGTCAGCGCAGTTTTGGCGCCCGTCAATCTCGGTGCATCGTTGACCGCGGCTAACGTCAAGCTTTGCGAGGCATTCGTGATGACTGTGCCGTCACTGACGCTGTACGTCAGGTTGATTTTTCCGTAGTAATCGGGGCTCGGTGTAAAGGTCCAGCTTCCGGTGGTCGCGTTGAACGCTGACATGCTGCCTTGGCTGGTGCTAAGGTTGACAACTGACAAGGCATTCCCATCCGCGTCGCTGAAACCTGTCAACAAACTGGCTTGGGTGATGGTATAGGCAGTGTCTTCGGTACCTCCCGCCAGTACAGCCTTGGCGCCTGTCAGCGTGGGCGCATCGTTGACGTTGGCGACGGCCGCCGTCGCCGAGGAATTGACTGTTTCCGCATTGCCCAAGGCATCGGTATAAGAGGCTTTCACGCTGATGGTCTTGCCTACCTGGGCTTGGCCCAAGGACAGCGTCGCACCGGTAGCACCGGCAATCACCGAGCCGTTTGCCAGCCATTGATAACCCACCGCACCCAGGCCATCAGCGTCGGCCAACGTATTCGTTGCGGTCAGTGTCTGGTTCTGGGTGGATGTGCCGCTAATGCTCACTATGCCGGTGGGGGCATCGTTGACGTTCGCCACCGCCGCCGTCGCTGCGCTTGCGACGCTCTCCGCCGTCCCCAGGGTATCGGTGTAACTGGCTTTCACGCTGATGGTCTTACCGACTTGGGCTTGGCCCAAGGTGAGGGTAGAGCTGGTGGCCCCTGCAATCGCCGCGCCGTTGGCCTGCCATTGGTAAGTCACCGGACCAAGACCGTCCACATCGGCCAGTGTATTGGCCGCCGTCAAAGTCTGGTTTTGGGTGGGGGTGCCGTTGATCGTCACGGTTCCGGTGGGGGCGTCGTTGACGTTGGCGACCGCCGCCGTGGCTGCGCTGGTGACGCTCTCAGCCGCGCCAAAGCCATCGCTGTAGTTGGCTTTCACGGTGATCGCTTTGCCGACCTGGGCTTGGGTCAGCGCCAACGTCGAGCTGGTGGCGCCGGCAATCGCCGCGCCGTTCGCCGTCCATTGATAACTGACCGGTCCCAGGCCGTCGGCATCGGCCAGGGTATGGGTCGCCGTCAGGGTTTGGTTCTGGGCAACGGTGCCACTGATGGTTACCATTCCAGTAGGCGCATCGTTGACGTTGGTGACTGCCGCCGTCGCCGAGGAACTGACAATTTCCGCATTGCCCAAGGCATCCATGTAGGAAGCTTTCGCGCTGATGGCTTTGCCAACCTGGGCCTGGCCCAGCGCCAGCGTGGTGCCGGTGGCTCCCGTAATCGCCGCGCCGTTGGCCATCCATTGGTAGCTCACTCTACCCAAGCCGTCAGCATCCGCAAGGGTATTGGTGATGGTGAGAGTTTGGCCTTGGCTGGCCGTGCCGCTGATGCTCACTGCCCCAGTGGGTATGTCATTGACATTGGCGACCGCCGCGGTGCTTGCGCTGGTCACGCTTTCCGTCGTTCCCTGCAGGTCGGTGTAACTGGCCCTGACGCTGAGGGCCTTACCTACCTGTGCCTGGGTAAGGGTTAGGCTGGAATTGGTCGCGCCCGCGATGGCTGTCCCATTGGCCATCCATTGATAGCTGACCGTACCCAAGCCGTCTACGTCGGCCAGCGTATTGACCGCCGTCAAGGTCTGGTTCTGCGTCGGCGTGCCGTTAATGCTCACCGCCCCGGTGGGCGCATCGTTGGTCGCGGCCAATGTGATGCTCTGCGTCGCGAGGATAGTTGCTGTGCCGTCGCTGACGCTGTAGTTCAGGGTGACAATGCCGTTGTAGTTCGCGCTCGGTGTAAATGTCCAAGTTCCGGTGGTCGCGTTGAAAGCTGACAAGCTGCCGTTGCTGGCGTTGAGATTGACGACCGACAGGACGCCGCTCTCTACATCGCTGAAACCGACCAACAGGCTGGCTTGACTAATGGTGTAAGCAGTGTCTTCGGTACCTGCCCCCAATGTCCACTTCGTACCCGTCAACACCGGTGCGTCATTGACAGGCGTGACGTTGAAAATCAGAGTGTTGGGCGCGGTATCAAACACGCCGGACTGGTCCTTGACCGAGAAAGCCAAGCTGGCGTAGTTGCTGCCATTGGCATTGGCAGCCGGGCTGAACACTAGGCGGCCAGCGGCCAGGTCGGCGGCGCTGATGACTTGCGCTGCTGTGACAGCGATTCCGTTCAGCTTGAGGCTACCCGCACCGGGCAGGGTGTCGATCCGCACGGCGCTCAGACTGTCGCCGACATTGGCGTCCGTAAAACCCAGGTCGGCGGCGGCAACCGCGTAGCTGGCGTCTTCGCTGAGGATCAAGGTCTTGTCTGCGCCGCTGGGGGCGGTGTTCAAGGGGTTGATAAGCCAGCCAATGTCCCGCACGCTGCCATCCGCGAATTCAAACTGCTCAATCACAGCGCTGCTGATGGTCGGTGCGGCAAAACTCATGCTCTCGCCCGATGCCAGGGACAGCTTGATTTGGCCGTTGGCCTGGCTGACGCTGACCTGTGCGGCCGTTATTCCTGCACCGAACACGATGCGGTCGTTACCGCCGCTCTCCACAATGGCGTCCTGCCCTCCACCCAGGTTAAAGCGATAGCGGTCATCACCGTCCCCACCGTTTAAGACGTCCGTTCCCGCGCCGCCGTCGAGGGTATCGTTGCCAGCCCCACCGTTCAAAACGTCGTTGCCCGCCCCACCATTGATGATGTCGTTGCCACCGTTGCCCTTCAGGGTATTGGCATTGGCGTCACCGCTCAAAATATCGCTGTATTCGCTGCCGCTGAGATTTTCAATTGAGGTCAGCCACAGCACTGCCTTTGCCACGTCACTATCGACAGCCACGGCGTTGTCTGCACTGCGGTAGTAGCTTGAGCCTTTACCCGTTGCCAAATCAATACTGACACCGATATTGGCGGTGCTGCGCTTCCCGTCGAAGTTATCCTGAAAATCCAGCACGTCGGTGCCCTCGCCTCCGTTATAGATGCCGCCGCCGAGGTAGCCACCGAACACGAATGTATCGTTGCCCGCGTCTCCGTTCAGGGTGTTGGACAGGGTGTAGTCACCGGCACCTCCCTCTAGCATGTCGTCGCCGGCGCCGCCATTGATCAGGTCGCTGCCACCGCTACCGCCCAGTACGTCATTTCCCTCTCCGCCGCTGAGCGTGTTGTTTTCACTGTTCCCGATGATGATGTTGTCCAGTGCATTGCCGGTGCCGGTCAACGCGGTGGCATAAGGCAGCAATGTGAGGTTCTCAACGTTGCTGCCCAGGGTATAGCTGATGGCGCTGTTGACAGCGTCTATGCCTTCCCCGCTGGCCTCCATCACTTGATCGCCTGATGCATCTACAAGGTAAAGGTCCTCCCCGGTGCCGCCCCTCATCGTGTCATTGCCGGCACCACCGTTGAGCACATCGTTTCCTGCGCCACCACTGAGTACGTCGTTGCCTATGTCGCCGCGCAAAGTGTCGTCACCCGCCATGCCATTCAGCGTGTCGGAGCCGTCCTGGCCATTCAGGGTGTTCTGTCCGCCATCGCCCGTGATCACATCGTTGAGCACGCTTCCCACAACGGATTCAATGTTCACCAGCGTATCGCCGGTAGCTATGCCACCCAAGCCTTTACCTTGTGTGAGGTCGACCGTCACTCCTTGCCCATTCGCGCCCTTAGCCGCGTCGGGGTCGTTATAAGCAACGGTGTCCCGACTGTTACCTCCATCAATGAGGTCTCCACCGCCGAAACTCACGATGATGTCGTCACCATCCCCACCGTATAGCTTGTTAGCGCCCGCCCCCCCCACGAGAAAGTCATTGCCCGCCAAACCATATAGCGTATCGGCACCGTCCAGGCCATTCAGTGTGTTCTCTCCTCCATCGCCCGTTATCATGTCATTGAGTACGGTTCCGGTAACCGATTCAATGTTCACCAATGTGTCGCCGATGGCCATGCCGCCCAGACCCTTGCCTTGTGTGAGATCGACGGTCACACCTTGTCCGTTTAAACCCTTAGCCATGTAAGGGTGGTCATAGAAAACGGTGTCCTTGCCGCTTCCCCCATCCATGAAGTCCACACCGTCGTAGTCCGTGAAAAAATCGTCGCCATCACCGCCGTACACTCTGTTGATGCCTGACCCCCCAAAGAGATGATCGTTGCCTGCACCGCCATTCAAGATGTCGTTCCCGTCGTCTCCACTGAGAAAATTGTCTTTGTTGTCACCGGTCAGGTTGTCGTCATATCCTGACCCTTCGATATTTTCAAAGTTAACAAATACGTCTCCGGTCAGCTGGACACCGGTCGCAACACCTGTTGCCAAATTGACGGTTCCCGCTTGCGATAGAAGCAATGTGTCTATGCCATCTCCCCCGTCCATGAAATCAACGCCAGCCCCGCCGTCAATCATGTCGTCGCCCGCGCCGCCATAAATCTGGTCAGCACCAGCACCCCCCTTGAGCACATCCGTGTCAACGTCGCCATACATGCGGTCGTTGCCATCGCCACCCTCCAGCCAATCAAGACCTGCGCCACCGTCAAGCAGATCATCACCTGCTTCACCACGCATAAAGTCGTCGCCATTACCACCCCTCAGGGTGTCATTGCCTTGCCGGCCAAAAAGATAGTCATTGGCACCGCCGCCTGTAATGGCGTCAGCCCCTGCGCCACCAACATATGCCACCAGGGTCTCTGCCGCGCCATCTTTGCCCGTATAAAGGGACTCTTCAGCCTCCGTCAGGATCTGTTCCTGCAGATACAACTCGACGCCCGACGTTGTGCGTATGGCGGTATTAATCTGGCTCAGGCTTGCGCCGAGTTGTTCACGATGTTCGGCCAGAATGCCGCCCATTTGCCGCCAAAACTCCGCCGTGCTTTGCCCCGCGTGGGTGGCGTAGGTTTGGGCGCGCGACAACAGGGTTGCAAGGGTGTCATTGAGGGTGATCTTGTCGGTGCTGAAGTCGTATTCGGCATGGCTGAAAACGGACTGCAATGGTCCTTGAATCAGCAGCCGGTTCAGAATCATCTGTTCGATGCCGGCCCAGGCTTTTTTCAAGCCCAAGGAGGCTTGTTCACCGACCATGCTACTGCTGTCGCGCTGCGCCCAGGCCACGCCGGTGAATTGCTCCAGAAAATCCACCTTGCGCCCATCCATGAAATTGCCCTGCGCAACTACGCGTGAATTGGGGTCATGATCATGAACCCCCGCCCATTCGAGCAAGATGGTATCCACCCGCGCCGCAGCGCTGTCTAGTTGGTTGGCCTTGAGGCTGGCGAATTGGGCTACTTCCTGCTGCAACGCAGGCTTGTCTGTCATCGCTAGATGCAGCGAGGGCAGGCTGCCGTAACCCCGGGACAAGGGCAGCATCAACGTTTGAAGATTGAGTTTTACCTGAGCACCCGCCACCTGGCTTTGCGCACCCAACTGCCATGTGTTGAGGTTGTCGTTCAAGAAGTGAACGTCAGCGATCTCCCGGGTGACTATTGCACCCGAGGAGTCCCTCATCTGGAAAGTGGTGGCGCTCGAGAGGTAGTTTTCTTCGGCGTACTTGCTGGTGATACCGTGGCTACTGGCGTAAGGGCTTTCTAAATAGGGCTGGTCGTTCAACGAGATGCTGAGGATGCCGGCGCTATCAAGGCTTATCAACTCGCCCGCGTCTGTGATGCCATTTTTATTTTTGTCTTTAAGCAGTTTCAGCTTGCTGTAGTCTTTGTCGCTGGCGGTAATCTTGCTGTCCCCGTTACTGTCCCACTTGCGCAGCTTCTGAAAGGCGGGCATCTCGTCATCACCGAACAGCTCGGTGATGTTGTCGATTTTTCCATTGCCGTTGGCATCGTAGGCCAATAAACCGTCTTGCCCGTTACTCCAGCCCACGCGCTCGGCAAAGTTATCGTTGTCGATATCGAAGTAAACGTTCTCTTTGTAAGCGTGGGTCAGGTCGGCGGCGACGCCATCCCCGTCCAGGTCTAGGATCAGCGGGCTGATCCAGTTTTTTGCGCCGCCCATGTAACTTACGGAATCGAAGGCACTACCTGACAATCCGAACGATCCATCCGTGTCCCAGCCCGAGTTCCAACCCGAGTTGTAGAGGCTGTAGGCGCGATCATTGCTGATGCTGAAATCAGCACTGTTGTTGATGTAGTAATAGTCTTGGAGGCCAGAGCTGAAGTGGTAGCTATCTAGCCCGGCGTTGTTTGTGCCGGTGCCGGTAAAACCACCGCTGTCGAATTGGCCGCTGTCGACAAACCCGAGTTGTTCCAGCCGATTGCTGATTTGTGCTTCGCTATAGATGCTATTGGTGCTGGTATTGCCGCCAAAGAGCTGTGTACTCTGCCCATTCGCATTTGCGGTCAGCACACCGCTATTGTTGCTGTAGCTTAGTTGACCTGCGTTGTAGTAAATGTCATTCCCGTCCATGCCCACAATGAAGCCGGAGCCATTAGCATCCACTTGGGCAACCATTCGACCTGAATTGAGGTCATAAACCTGCTTTGATGTGCCGGCATCAAAAGCTATGGTGTTGTTTTGGGCAACACTGTAATTGCTGCCGCTTGCCACGGGGTCACCAAACGGATCATTGAGTTGGTAGTTAGTGAAATTTGTAGAGTTGTTTGTGACCGCTGAAATTTTGTAGCCTGCGCTAGCCCCTTCGTTTGTGAGCATGAAGTTTTCGGTGGTGTAGACATCACCAACGGGTCGCCCACTTTGATCAAGGGCAGTGATGAATTTTTTGTCATCACCGGCATTGCTAATTTTGTAGCCTCCCGTTACGGCATCTTTATTGGCAAGCGGAGCCTCCCTGATGATAATTTCACCTGTCACCTTGTTCTCTGTGGTGGTGATCCATTTTCCGGTAGTGGTATCAGGCCTAGACCACGAGAAAGTACCGTTATCAGGATCGGCCGTATATATCACCCCATCGTTGTATGTGCGTACTGTGCCGTTCTGCCCAAAGCGACTTTCGGTGTAGGGCAATCCATCCCCATTTGCGTGAGGGTTCTGGACATTTGTATATGTTGGATCGGAAGCTTTGATCCCATCCCAGAGTTTTGCAGTGGAAGCATTAATTTGCTCCGATAGACTGCCCTGCACTGTATTGCCAGGCTTGTACTGATTGGTGGACACCAGGCCATATTGAAGGTTTATGCTCTGCGGCAGCATATTGTTGAACACGTTACCTGCAAGTGGAGTGGGGTATATCTCACCAGCAGCCAAGACACCTCTTGCAAAGTCGGTGCAGACATTGGACTGAGAGCCAATAGAGCCAGCCAGCCGCGGGGACAGCACCGACGGAAGGCCGCTTAGCCCGTTGTAGTTGTCAGTCGTGTCGACTGCTACAGTGGAAGCATAGTTCAGCATATTGCCGTATTGACGTTCGGATACAGCGAAGGTGCGTGACCAGGTGGCAGAGTGTTCTGTTAGTGCGGCCGTCTGCGGATTTATCTCGGTTTTTGAATCATCACGCACCGTGCCCGGCCCATAAGCACCATGCACGATTGGATAGTAGCCAATCGTGATATCGGGTCTGCCAGACGCACGTAGGGTAACAAAAGCATGGCCCACTTGGGGGGTGCCATTCTCAACGCCACCAGTTGGAAATGTTTTAACGGTTATGCTGTAGTCCGCCATGTGAGACTCTCCTGAATTTCAGTGGGTGTTGAATTGGGCTTAACGGACTAAGTAATCTTGAAGTCGCGCAATGCGGAAGATGGTTTTCCCCGTATTACGGTCGACAACCAAAATTGCATACGGGTCCGGGTAATGCTGCAAATCCGCAATAAATGCCCCGAGGCATTCGGGGCGCTTATCCAGAACCTCCGAGCTGATGGCAGAAGACCTATGAAATTCCAATCGCAGGGGACGAGCGTCGCTTTTGTATGTGGACTCAGAAGGACTGATGGACATGGAGTTAACTTCAGTAGTGCGGCAGCTGAATTGGTCCATCTGTGAAATCTTTGGGGAGTAAACAGGTGGTGCTTTACCTTGTCCCCAAAGTCGTTCAAGGAATACATAGCAATACGCAAACAACAACATGGAGAGAACAACAACCACTGTTGTGTTGATTTGCTTATGATGTTCGGCACACCAGAGCCATTGTTTTTTATTCAACATAGTTTTTATCAAGAAATTACCGGGTTAAATAGTCTTGGAGATGAGCGATGCGAAAAATGGTTTTCCCCGTACCGCGGTCGACGACCAACAATGCATAAGGCCCGAGGAAGTGCTGCTTATCGGCTATGTATGCCCCAAGGCACTCGGGACGTTTTTCTAAAATCTCTGAACCGATCACGGTTGAAGAATGGTTCTCAAGCAATACAAATTTGGCATCGCCTCTTTTCAGAGGGGCGGGTACATAATTTCGCAGATCGCCTTGCAGCTCTCGCTTTTTCTGCACTGATGGAATGAACATTGCTCCAACGTCTTCAGTCTGGCAGTTGAGCTTTGCCATCTGCGAGATTTCAGGATGAAATTGGGTTGGGATTTTGTTATCCCACCAAAATCGCTCAAGGAATACATAGCAGTACACCAACAGCAAGATAGAAAGAACAACTAGGGCCGCTGTTCTTATTTGCTTGTGATGTTCGGAACACCAGAGCCATTGATTTTTAGTAAGCATTTCACATTCTCATAAAAATAATGAATTTGAAGCCTTAGGAGGTCAGAGCTACCAACAGGAACGTTTGGGTGTCAAGTTGGGCATCCCTTGAGCACTCCTATCAGCACGCTGCGAATGAGAAGCTTCTTATTCCACCACTTCACGGCTGCTTTAGGTTCCTCATCACTCATATAGCTTTCCTTTGAGTTTCTTTCGTCATGTTTCACTTTTTTGAAATGGGGAGATGCTGCTCAGGGGTTTCCCAAGTTGTGCTGGCTTAGAAACTCCCATGCCTGCTGATTCACAAAAGGCGCGATGTCGTAGTACCAGTGGTTATGGTCGTTCAATACGTAGAGGACCGTGGGGTGGCCTTGAGATGCAAAGGCTTGCGCGGATTGCCTAACCTGGTCGAGGGGAAAAAGGGTGTCTTGCGTGCCGACGAAGATTCCCACCGGAATTCTTCTTTGTGCCTGTGCGACCAAGGCATAGTCCGCAGGGGCGTTGAACTGGCCGGCGTGCAAGGCCGTCGCGGCAAAAATCCCGGAGTACAGAATAGAGAGGTAAAGCGCGTAGTTGGCGCCCAAAGAATGACCGAACAGGTAAAGCCTTGCTCTGTCGATTTTGTGATGCTCGTTGGCATCCTGAAGGACTGCGTTCAGGAATTCGCGTCCATCCGCTTCCATGCTCCATCCCTTGTTGAGCCCATGCGGGCCTATCAGTATGAGATCATGGCGATCAGCGATGGCTCTCCATTTTTCGACAAGAGAAACGCCGCTTCGCTGGGAGCCGTGTAGCAGCAGAATTGCGGGGCGAGGCTGACCACTGCTACTGGAAGGGGCGTAGACCTGGTAGCTGCGCACTTGCCCTTTGACGCTGACGCTGTATGTCGTTTGGCCCACGGCATCTTCAACATAATGCGCGTTGTACCGTGAAACCGGAGTTGGAGGAGTCAAAGTGACTGTCTTGAGTGCGCTGCCGGCTTCACCGGTATGGCCGGATAAGGCGGCGAACAGCGCTGAAGCGAACAGCCAGCGCCAATGCGCGAGACGGTGATGTCGAACAAATCTCAAGGCTTTCGCTCCTGGATATGACTGTCACAAAAAATCGTGAAGTTCATGAGGTGACTTATAAAAAAAGCTGCAGGCCTTGAAGGTCGCCCATAAGCAACCGCTTGGCCCTAGGTATTCAGGCGCTGGTGTTCGAGTGGGTCGATTAGAAAAGATGAGGGCTGCGCCGTCTACGGTACTTTCGTACCTATTTCAGTTGCGGCGAAGCGCTGTTGCCTCTGCCCATGGGGGTCGCAGGGGATGTGCTGCTTTTTTCAGAGAATTTTTGCACCCATGCCAAAACTCTCTTCATGAGCGACCGCTGCAGCCGCCAATGCCGCGCGGTTGCTGCAGCCGGTCTTCACAAGAATCCGGCTGACCTGATTCCGGACGGTGTTCTCCGACAGATGCAGCAGTGCCGCAATCTCGGCGTTGCCCTTGCCCTGGCTGATATGCGACACCAGTTGCCGGTCGCGTTTGCTCAGCGCCGCATAACCACGTGCCAGCGAAGTGCTATTCCGTTGATGAACCTGAACCATCCGCGTAAAAGTTTCATGCAGCAATGGAATCAAGTGCTGAAAGGTGCCGCTCAGAACCGTCTCATTGAGTGAAGGCAGCCGATGAAAGCTGAAATAGGTGGCAATGCAACGCTCCTGGTCCATGACACCGTGGGCGGCGGCATTTCGCAAATCATGCATGCGAAAAGACGCCAACCAGGAGGCGGGGATATAGGCCTGAGGCGCCTCGGCGTCAAAAAAGACGGGGGCCTGCTGCTGATACCAACGATGGGCCAGCGGCGTATCCATATGCCCTGACGGGTTGCGAATGGCCTCCAGGTGCGAAACCGGATAGTCAACAGTCACCACGTAGTCCAGGGAGACACCCACGCCGTAAATTCTTCCATGCACGCAACACAGCGAGCCATGCGGCAAGAGCGGGCGCACATGGTCCCGTGTCCATTCCTTGAAGTCATCGATACTTTTCAGGAATGTTGCTTCACGTCTGCAAACCTCAAAAAGCTCTGGGGCGATACCCGATCCATCGGCGTTGTCATGCATTTTTGTCTCCATTTAACAAGTGCATCTCTGACTAAAAATTTTGCTTTGACGTGGGCTACTGAACCCGGTGCGGTGTGGATTGCTTTGTCTTCGGGGTTGCGACATCTCAAAAATCACCGTCAACAGGTGTGGTTCTTTAGATGACGTTCTTGTAATCGGGCGTCGGCCTGGGAGCCCCCCGTGGCACGACGAGCGGTCCCGGAACAAGCGCGGGATAAATCCGCAGCCGCAGTTCCTGGCTGTTGTTGGGGAAGAAGCCTTCGTACACCTCCACCCGCTCATTGCGAAACATCAGCTGGATGCTTTTGGTGGGATAGCTTCCGTTAAGCCTGGATTTGAGGGGTATGGCCAGTTCATGCCTGCGGCCGCCGGCGATCCACCTGAGTCGCATGCTTTCGGGAACAGCTTGCGCGATGGGGGAGGCAAAGCCCCGGCACTTGGTGCTGCCGTTCTCCATGGCGCCAGGAGCGAGTGTTTGCACCACCCAGCTGGCGGCCCCATAGTTCACCTCGATCTGGGTTACGGGTGTGCTGTCCAGGTTGCAGTAGTAAACGTGGTGCAGCAAGGGCTGCTGGTTTGTTGCGCAGCCCTGAAGCCATGTGATGCAACCGGCAATCAACAACAGCACGAATGCGCGGCGCCGGTTCGCTGTTCCGGAATGCTTGTTCATGGTTGCTCCTCGCAAGCTTTTTTTGCCGGCATGCGATTGCACTGGCCTGGCACCACCCGGAGCCAACCATTGGCATCGAGCGCCAGGCAGTCGTCCTGCGGGACCAGGATGCTGACGTCTATGGAGAAGTGCTTCACAGGCGGCTCCAGAGCCGAAGCGCGTGGGCGGCGCAGTTCGTAACACAGCGTGAATTTCTCCAGACGCTGGTTTGGTGGGGTCGTGGCTGACGTGTTGCCGCTGGCCTTATCGTTTGATGGGGTGACTTGATGGCTGGAAGGTGCAGACGTGTGGGTTGCGGTGGCGCAGCCGGCCAGGATCAGCGCCATGCTCGTCAGCACCACGGTCGCTGTAGCACGGATCGGAGGTTTTCGAATTTTCATCAGGCCCGCTCCCCCAAGCTGCGCATCGGACTGGGTGCTGGTCCAGGCGCCGGGCAGCCTGCCAGCGCCAGGTCCAGCTCGGTGACCAGAGTGCTGGCGGGTGTGAAAAGCGGGTACCTCGCCTTCACGTCGCGAATGACGCGGCCCAGGGCTTCGTCGGCGGTTTTGCCGGGCAGCCAGCCGTTGACCAGCAAGGTGTCCAGGTTGTTGCCGCCGTTGTCGCTCATCGCTGCGGAGACGAGATACAGGGTTGGCATGGGCTTTCGGGGGCTGCCTGGTTTGCTTGCGAGGCAGGCGCCCGGTGGCAGGACGATGTCCGTTACGGTGGTTTGTGCGACCGAATACCCTGTGTATTTCTCCTGCACCAGGCGCGTGAAGATGCCGGTAGCTTCGTCGACGCTGGCCGCCGGTTGTACGGAGTGAACCAGCCTGAAGGTGAAGTCCTGAACGCCTTCGCGCAGGATGGCTGAGATCAGGTAATGCGTTCTGGGTGTTGCCTTGGCGGAGGGATTTTTCTTGCCGGGCGGCTGGGTTGCGCCGCTGGTGCCTGAAAGGCCTAGGCCTGCGCTTATTCCCAGACAGCCCGCTTGCGCGAGCCAGGCTCGCCGGGATGTGACGGCTTGTTTGCCGTTGGTGATGTTTTTCATGGCTCCCTGTTCCTCGAAAACTCCCGTCTCTTTGCCCGATGAAAAGCACTCTTGGCGATAACGCCTGGTAGGGGAGATGTGTTGCTGGCCAGTGCTGCTTGCCGTGTGGCCGGCTTGGCTTTGACTAGCGAGGCTGAACGGTATGCGAGCCTGTCGGGGCGGGCCGGACAGATTGTCCGCACACGGCTAATGTTTGTTGGATTTAGTCGAAACCGGCTTGTTCAAACCCGGTCTGTGTTCGCGGACACCGCCTACTGCCGAAAAATGGTGCGAGGTATTGCCTCAGCAGTTGCAGCATGGCAATGCCGACGAACAGTGTGACGGAGGAACCGACCAAGAAAAAGCTGAATTGCGGCGACAAACACCCGCCCTCTAAAAAAAACGGGCCCGGCTGCGCTTGACGCAACCGGGCCCGCTTTATGGATCTTCAGTGATTGTTCAGTGAGCGCTCAGCGCTCCACCGTCTTGTTCCAGCGCGCGTTCCAGGCCGGGCGGTTTTCGTTGATCGCATCCCAGTCCACGGCGATGGCGGTTTTCATGTAGTCGTTCATCTGGCTGACCAGCGCCGCGGCCTTGCCGGTGGCCTTGGTCTTGGGGTTGGAGGGGATCTGGTCGCCGAACTCGAGCGCGGCGGCCTGGGCTTCGGGCGACAGCAGGTACTGGGCCAGCTTGTGGGCCAGCGCGGGTTCGCTGTTCTTGGCGATCACGCATTCGCCGACGGTCAGCACGGCCGAGCCTTCCTTGGGCTGCACGTATTCCACGGGCAGGCCTTTGTCCTTGAGCACGCCGACGGCCGTGGGCGTGAGCGGGAACATGGCGGCCTCGCCGGTCTGCACCATTTCAGCGAGCTTGGCCGAGCTCGGGATGTACTCGAGCACATTGGGGCCAATGGTGGTGGGCCAGGCCTTGAAGCCGGGCTCCACGTTCTTGTCGTTGCCGCCCTGGATGCGGTTGAAGAGCAAGAAACCGTGCAGGCCGAAGGTCGAGGAGGACAACGACTGGAACACGACCTTGCCTTTGTACTTAGGGTTGGCCATGTCCATCCACGAGGTGGGCGGCGCCCAGCCTTTTTCGGTGAACATTTTCTTGTTGTAAGCGATGCCGGTCATGCCGATGTTGACGCCGGCAGCCATGTCGCCCTTGAAGCGCGCGGTGGGGAACAGGTCGTTCAGCGCGGGGGTGGCCTGCATTTTTTCGCACAGGCCCATGCCGATGGCGCGGTACATGATGCCGTCGTCCAGGAACATCACGTGCATCTGCGGGTTGTCCTTGTTGGCCTGGGCCTTGGCCAGGATGTCGGAGGAAGTGCCGGGCACCACCACTACCTTGACGTTGTTGGCCTTCTCGAACGCACCGAAGACGTGCTCGGTATAGGTTTTTTCCATGGTGCCGCCGTTCATGCCGATGTACAGCGTCTTGGTTTGCGCCATGGCATTGCCGCCGGCCAGGCCCGCGGCAAGAACGGCAAGCGATACCGCGGTGGTGCGGGCGGTCAGGAATCGTGGGGAGGTGTTCATGGAAAGCTCCTGGTGGCGTGGGTGAAGGAAAAGGAAAAAAGGAAAAGAAAAAGCCTAGGCAACGGTGGAAAGGGAAGTTGAAGAGGCAGGCCCGGTGGTTGCCGCACACGGGCTTGCGGAAAAACGTTGAATCGAAAAAGCGTCAATCGGCGTGGCGCTGCGGCCTTCGCTGACCAGGTCGGCCAGCACCGCGCCCACACCGGGCCCCAGCTGGAAGCCGCCGCCGGCAAAACCGAATGCATGAATCAGGCCCGGTGTGGTGGCGCTGGGGCCTATCACGGGCAGGCGGTCCGGCAGGTAGCCTTCG
>Ga0209025_1001898_pt1 | contig 24376 bp, 23 predicted proteins | sample AraplaMF_Col_mLB_FD_184256 | JGI IMG/M metagenome (GOLD analysis project Ga0209025, IMG submission 184256) | Arabidopsis root microbial communities from the University of North Carolina, USA - plate scrape MF_Col_mLB (SPAdes) (version 2) | ecosystem: Host-associated > Plants > Roots > Endosphere... | reverse complement strand
CAGCTCGTGGACTTGATGTAGATGGTGTAACGCACGTATTTAACTTTGATATCCCTGAAGATGTAGAAAGTTATATTCACCGCATTGGCCGAACAGGACGTGCAGGTGGATCAGGTCTTGCAATTACATTCGTTGCAGCGAAAGATGAAAAACATTTAGAAGAAATTGAAAAAACGCTTGGTGCACCACTGAAAAGAGAAATAATTGAACAACCGAAGATAAAACGTGTAGATGAAAATGGAAAACCGGTACCAAAGCCAGCTCCAAAGAAATCAGGTCAATATCGTCAAAGAGATAGCCGTGAAGGTTCAAGAAGTGAATCAAGACGTGATTCGAGAAATAGCTCAAGAAGTGATTCAAGAAATAGTTCGAGAAATGATAACAATCGATCATTTAATAAGCCAAGTAATAAAAAAGGTAGTACAAAACAAGGTCAGCAAAGACGTGGCCGTTAAATAGTTATTATTCTAAAAGAGCCGCAAAGCGTTGCGGCTCTTTTTTGTTTTTATACAACAATATAGGAATAAGCGATACTAAGAAGTAATTTCGAAAATTTCATTCACCGTATTGAAAAATGATTTTCAAAATACATAAAGGAAATATAATGTAGTTTGTTGTATATGTACGATAGTAGGAAACTTTTTACTCACTAAACATATAATTAAATTAGACCGACAGTCGGTCTAGTGGGAAGGAGAACGTGAATGCGCATTGTAAAGGAGTATGAGGAGCGTAGAAAGGAAATTTTAGAAACTGCTGAACGTTTGTTTATTACGAAAGGTTATACGAAAACAACAGTAAATGACATTTTAAAAGAGATAGGGATAGCAAAGGGGACGTTTTATCATTACTTTAAGTCGAAAGAGGAAGTAATGGATGAAATTATTATGAGGATTATTAAAGAAGATGTTGCAAAAGCGAAAGTAATCGTCTCTAATCCAAATATCCCAGTATTAGAAAAGTTATTTCGAGTTTTGATGGAGCAATCGCCAAAATCAGGAGATATAAAAGATAAAATGATTGAGCAATTTCATCAACCAAATAATGCAGAAATGCATCAAAAAAGTTTAGTACAATCCATTATTCATTTATCTCCTGTATTAGCAAAAGTTTTAGAGCAAGGAATTGAAGAAGGTATATTTTCTACTCTATACCCGCAGGAAACGATTGAATTATTAATTTCCTCAGCGCAAGTCATATTTGATGATGGGTTATTTCAATGGAAACCGGAAGAAATGATGAGAAGAGCCAAAGCTTATATCAAAATGATGGAAGTATCTGTTGGGGCGAAAGAAGGATCCTTTAATTATATGATGGAGGTTTTAATGAAACAGAAATAATATTTTTCTGTTTGTTTATTATAGACCGACAGTCGGTCTAAATTAAAGGAAGGATGTGATTATGATGTCTATTAGTATACAACCTTCGATGAAAGATTTTTATTTAATGGTTAGTGGGCAAATTATTACTATTTTGGGTTCAACACTTTTACGTTTTGCCCTATCTTTATATGTATTAGATATAACAGGGCGTGCTGATATATTCGCAGGATTATATGCGGTAACGAGTATTCCGTTTTTGCTAGCCCCTCTCGGCGGAGCGATAGCAGATCGTTTCAATCGTCGTAATGTAATGGTTATTTTTGATTTTATAAACGCTGCGATTGTAATAAGCTTTATAGTTTTGTTATTTACTGGATCTGTATCTATTTTATTGATTGGAACAATTATGTTTTTACTAGCAGTCATTGGTGCAATGTACTCACCAGTTGTAATGGCAAGTATTCCGCAATTAGTTCCAGAAAAAAAGTTAGAACAAGCGAACGGTATCGTAAATGGTGTGCAAGCATTATCTAATATAGTTGCTCCTGTATTAGGAGGAATATGGTACGGCATAATTGGTTTGAAAATGCTCGTAATAATAAGCTGTCTTGCTTTCTTTTTATCTGCGATTTTAGAAATGTTTATTAAAATACCTTTTATAAAAAGAGCGCAAGAAAGTCATATCATACCGACAATTGTAAAGGATATGAAAGATGGCTTTGTATACGTTTTAAAACAACCATTTATTTTGAAATCTATGCTTTTAGCCGCATTACTAAATTTAATACTAACACCGCTATTTGTTGTTGGTGCTCCAATTATTCTACGAGTAACAATGGAAAGTAGCCACACGTTATATGGAATCGGAATGGGATTGATCGATTTTGCAACTATTTTAGGTGCGTTATCAATAAGTTTTTTTGCGAAAAAGCTACAGATGAAAACATTGTATTACTGGATGATTTTAATAGCTTTATTAGTAATACCAATGTCACTATCAGTTACGCCATTTATTCTTAATTTAGGAAACTACCCACCATTTATCCTCTTTATACTTTCTTCTATTCTAATTGCAATGATCATGACGATTGTATCCATCTATGTGATTACTGTAGTTCAAAAGAAAACACCAAATGAAAACTTAGGAAAAGTAATGGCAATTATAACAGCTGTATCTCAATGTATGGCACCGATTGGGCAAGTTGTTTATGGTTTTATGTTTGAAGAATTTAGTATGAAAATTTATTTACCTATATTAGCTATTAGTTTCATAATGATATTAATAGCGGTTGTGACGAAGAAAATATTATCGAATGAAGGGAACTAGCTTCATATGATTAGGAGAATATTAAAAAGCGATTTCTCTCAAAAAAAAATGATAATTACCATTTTATTTATGTTTATCATGCTATCGAGTCTTTTAATGGCTAGTGCCTCAAGTAGCGTTTTACAACTATTGAACTCAATGGATCAATTGTTTAAAGTATCAAGCGCACCTCACTTCGTACAAATGCATGCCGGAGAAATAAACCAAAAGTCAATTGATTCATTTGTAGCAAAAACTCCTTTTGTAAAAGAACAGCAAACGGCTGAGATGGTTCAAATAAATGGATCTAACATTTTTATTAAAAAGAAAAATCACGCAGAACATAATAGTGTAATGGACATTAGTTTCGTTAAGCAAAATAGTAAGTTTGATTTTTTATTAGATTTAAATAATAAAGTGGTCGATGTTAGGAAAGGGGAAATAGGTATACCCATTTATTATATGCAAAAATATAATTTGCGTATGGGAGATAAAATATGGGTTGTTAAAAATAATAATGAACTAGAATTTACTATTTCAGCATTTGTTCGTGATGTTCAAATGAATCCATCAATTGTTAGTTCAAAACGGTTTGTAATAAGCAATGAAGATTTCGAAAGAATAAAAAGAAATTTTGGAGAAAGCGAATATCTTATTGAATTCCAGCTAACAGACGTAGATAAAATAAATGAATTTGAAAATTTATACCAGTCATCGAACTTACCCCAAAAAGGTCCCTCTATTACGTATGCACTCTTTAAAACACTCAATTCATTAACAGATGGAATAATAGCCGCCGTACTTATCATAATAAGTGCATTATTAATGTTAATCGCAATGTTATGTATTAGATTTACGATCATTACTTCGATGGAAGAAGATTATCGGGAAATTGGTGTTATGAAAGCTATCGGCATTACAAGTAAAGATATTCAAAAACTATATGTAACAAAATATGTTGTTATTTCAGCTGGTGGATGTATATGTGGATATATACTTTCACTATTTGTTACAAAGATATTCACTTCTAATATCACTCTTTATATGGGGGCGGCAGATAAAAGTATTTTACACAATGTTGTGCCATTAATAATCACAACATTGTTATTTTTAGTCGTTATCCTGTTCTGTCGTATCATTTTGCGGAGTTTTAGGGAGATTACAGCAATAGATGCTTTACGATCAAGAGATAAACTAGGGAAAAGAAAGATTAGAAACTCCTTTTCACTCAATCGATCTAAATTTAAAAATGTAAATATATTTATTGGTATACAAGATGTTATAAAAAGATTTAAGTTATATCGCGTATTAAGTATCGTTTTCATAATAGCCGTACTCATGATTGTTGTACCAGTTAACTTTTTATATACGATTCAGTCACCGAAGTTTGTAAATTATATGGGAACAGGAAAAAGTGATATTCGAATAGATTTACAGCAATCTGAAAATATAGAGAAACGATTTAAGGATGTTATTTCATATTTGCGAAATGATGCAGAAGTAGAAAAATATGCAGCATTTGTAACGAGTACATTTAAAATGGTAAACGCTGATGGTACACATGAAAACTTAAATGTAGAAGTGGGAGATTTCACTAAATTTCCATTAGACTATATTCAAGGTATGGCACCAAAAACTGAAAATGAAATTGCTCTTTCTTATATGAACGCAAATGAATTAAAAAAGAATGTAGGGGATAAAATCATTTTATTTGTAGATGGGAAAGAGAAAACGCTAACTATTAGTGGTATGTATCAAGATGTAACGAATGGTGGGAAAACAGCTAAAGCGAGTTTTTCTTATAATAATGAAAATATATTATGGTATGTAGTAAATGTAGATTTGAAGCCTACTGAGGATTTGCAAGAAAAAGTGAAGGAGTATAAACACAATTTTCATTCAGCAAAAATAACAGATACGGATGATTATTTAATGCAAACTTTAGGAGAGACAATTAAACAATTAAGACTCGTAACTCAAGTGGCAATTTTGATTGCGATATTGATATCAGTTTTAATTACTGCAATGTTTTTTAAAATGTTATTGGCAAAAGACTCCTCCCAAATATTAATAATGAAAAGTATTGGTTTTTCTAGCAAAGATATTCGTATACAGTATATAACACGCTCTATTGTCATTGTATTATTAGGCATTGTGACAGGGACATTTATAGCTGCTACGTTTGGTGAGATGTTAGTAAGTTGGTTGGGCTCATTTATGGGAGCAGCTCATATAAAGTTTGTCGTGAATCCTATCGTTTCTTATGTAATATGTCCAGCTATATTATTTATATCTGTGACAGCAACAACACTTTTCAGTAGTTTTACTATGAAACAGACAAACGATGTAAAGCCAAATGGAGAGTAGGGGGTGTGTAACTTGAACAAAATTTTAGAAGTTAAACAATTAAACAAAAAATATTCCATAGATGGAAATGCAACTTATCATGTGCTAAAAAATATAGATTTAGAGATTTATGAGGGAGAGTTTGTATCGGTCATGGGGCCTTCGGGTTCTGGGAAATCGACGTTACTATATACGATTAGTGGAATGGATCAAATATCATCAGGAAGTGTGAAAGTTGATAGGAAAGAAATATCATGTATGAAAGAAGAAGCGTTAGCCGCATTGCGCCTTACTGAAATAGGATTTATTTTTCAGCAGAGCAATCTTCTTAGAAATTTGAATTTATTTGATAATATTATTTTGTCCGCTTATTTAGCGAAACGTGAGAGTAAGAAAATAGTAAATAAGCGTGCTCTGGAGCTAATGGAGAAAATGGAGATAAGTGATATAGCGTCTCATTATATAACCGAAGCATCTGGAGGCCAATTACAAAGGGTCTCTATATGTAGAGCACTCATCAATAATCCGAATATTATTTTTGCAGATGAGCCAACTGGTGCTCTAAATTTAAAATCAACAGAAGAAGTAATGCAAATATTATTAAATATTAACCGTGATGGGACTACAGTTATGTTAGTGACTCATGATGTAAAGGTAGCAGCGAAAACAGAAAGAGTTCTTTTTATGGTGGACGGAGAAATTGTTAGTGAAATACAGTTAGGTAAGCTTAGGAACGATGATTTAAAAGCACGAGAAGAGAAGTTGTTAAAATGGTTAACTGTACTTGGATTTTAAAGATAAAAACTCCTATTGAATGTAGGGGTTTTTCTTTGTCTGAAAGTTCAAAAAGATATATAATAATTTTCTGACTATTAAGTTTTGGAGGGATACAAATGAAAAATGAAACGTTGCACACACAAGAAGATATTATTAAAATGCTTGATTCATTATTAAGACCGGCAGAACCATTTTGGAATGAATTTTATGCGAATAGAGAAAAAGATGTTCCGTTTTTTGAAAATGTTCCAGATGAAAACTTAGTTTCATATATACAAAAAAAGTGGGTTTCAAAAGGAAAAGTACTAGAACTTGGATGTGGTCCGGGTAGAAACGCAATTTATCTAGCAAATGAAGGATTTGATGTAACAGCAGTGGATTTATCTATAGAAGGGATTAATTGGGCGAAAGAAAGGGCATTAGCAAAAGGGGTAAAAATTGAATTTATTTGTGATTCAATTTTTAATTTAGAGGGTCAAAATGAATTTGATTTTGTATACGATTCGGGCTGTTTACATCATATTCCACCGCATAGAAGAATAAATTATGTGAATTTAATTAAAAACTCATTAAAATCGGGTGGTTATTTTGGATTAACATGTTTTGCAGCAGGCGATTTAGATGAGCGAAATGGATCAGAAATAACGGATTGGGACGTATATAGAGGATGGAGTCTACAAGGTGGTCTTGCTTATTCGGAAGAAAAATTAAGAGAGATATTTAAGGGATTTGAAGTGATTGAAATTAGAAAGATGAAGCGAATTGAACAACCAAATACAATGTTTGGAGAATCATTTCTTTGGACAGCATTATGTAAGAAGAAATAAGAAAGTAGATAATTGACAAACTCATCGTTTTTATAGAAAATATACTTGATAGAATGTATGTTCGGTTTTGTTGGCCGATGTATATTTTTCATAAATACATAACAAGGAGCTGTCGCTATATGAGTAACACAAATCAAAAAATTACTACGTTTTTAATGTTTGAGGGAAAAGCTGAAGAAGCGATGAATTTTTACACATCACTATTTGATCAATCAGAAATTGTAAGTATCTCTCGCTACGATGAAAATGGACCTGGTAAAGAGGGAACTGTAATTCATGCAACTTTTACGCTAAATGGCCAAGAGTTTATGTGTATTGATAGTTATGTAAAGCATGAGTTTACATTCACTCCAGCTATGTCACTTTATGTAACTTGTGAAACGGAAGAAGAAATTGAAACTGTTTTTAATAAGTTAGCACAAGATGGAGCAATTCTTATGCCTTTAGGTGCCTATCCATTTAGTAAAAAATTTGGTTGGTTAAATGATAAGTATGGTGTGTCTTGGCAGTTAACGCTTGCTGAGTAAAGATTTGAAAAGAAAAGCGTAACCTATTTATAGTTACGCTTTTCATTTTAAGAATTTTGCTGGCCGAATCTTTTCCCCAGTTTAGCTAACAATTCAGGTTGATCCCCTTGGCTCATTATAACTTCAATAAAGATAAGTTGATTCTTATTAAAACTTATTTTAGTTAAGACTTCTACTAACTCTATTTCATTTTCTACTTTAAATGTTTGGCTTTTTTCTTCTGTTCCGAATATGTTTGCTAGTTTAGTGTAATCCCACATTTGTATGTCATTATACGGTTGATTTTGACCGTGAATCGCACGTTCAACAGTATATCCATTGTTATTGATTAAAAATATTATCGGTTTTAAATTTTGACGTAGTATAGTCGATAACTCTTGAACAGTTAATTGGAAAGAACCATCACCAATAATTAAAATGTTACGCCGCGATAAATTAGCGAGCTGTGTACCAAGTAGAGCAGGTAATGTATGACCGATCGATCCCCATAATGGTTGTGCTACATATGTAGTGTTGTTTGGTAAAGGGATAGCGGAACTACCAAAGAAAGGTGTTCCTTGTTCTGCAATTAAGACATCGTTTTCTTTTAAAAAATGATACATTTGTTGCCAAAATCGTTTTTGCGTAACGATTTGTGCTTTTGGAATGAACTCTTCGGTAAATAAAGATGATTCAGAAATAAAAGGCTTAATTTCAAGAACTTCCTCGCTGCGATGTTCTATTGAATCACTCAAATGTTGCAAAACATCCTGCATTATAACTGGTCCGTATTTTTTATCAATAATTTTCACAGTAAAGGGATGGATTTCTATCACTTGCTCCTTCGTAAAACCTTGTGTAAAGCTGCCGGTAATAGTATCAGTTAATTTCACACCAACACTAATAATACAGTCAGATTCATCAATTCTTTTTCGTAAGTATGGAGAACTAACATCACCAGTATAAATCCCTATAAATTGTGGGTGTTTTTCAGGGAATATTCCTTTACCCATACTTAACGTTGCGATAGGAAACCCAGTTTTTTCTACGAATTGAAGTAAATATTCTTCCGCATGAAAACGATTCACTTCAAAATCAGCTAAAATAACAGGTTTTTTGGCACTGTTTATTTTTGAAGTTGCATGTAGAAGCATTTTATCCAGCGCTTCTTTATTACTTAAAATCGGTTTATGTAAAATTGGTTCTGTAGGTCTATTAATTGGCTTATTATACACATCAATTGGCAAATTAATATGAACAGGACGTTTTTCATTCCAACATGCACGTAATACACGATCAATTTCCTCAGCAGCATGCTCAGCTGTTACATTTGTTTGTGCCACAGTAATTTCTCGATACATATTGGAAAAATGATCGAACTTTCCATCACCTAACGTATGATGAACGAGTGCTCCATTTTCCATTACTTTTGTTGTTGGTGTACCTGTGATTTTTATAACTGGTACGTTTTCTGCATAGGAGCCAGCAACTCCGTTTAGGGCGCTTAATTCTCCAACGCCGAAAGTGGTAATAAGAGCTGCGATTCCGTTTATGCGAGCGTATCCATCTGCTGCATATGCAGCATTTAATTCATTACAATTGCCAATTCACTTTAGCTTTTCATGTGCTAGTACATCATCTAAAAAAGCCAAATTATAATCACCAGGGACACCGAAAATATGTTCAATTCCTAATTCGCTTAGTCGGTCTAGTAAATATGTACTTACAGTATATTGCATTTTCAAGTGAATCATCTCCTAATTGTGCAATGAATATTTCAATAGACTAAAGAAGTTCCAATGCGTTCATTAAAATATTGATTACTGGATTGTGGTATAATTTACATACAGGGGGAAAGTAGATGACACAACATAAAGAAGAACAGATGAATGAAGCATTAGCACTATTTTACTTTGCATATAAAACATTTACTGAAAAGCCAGATGAAATTATAAAAGAGTATGGCATACAAAGAGTACATCACCGAATTTTATTTTTTATCGCACGTTTTCCAGGAATAAGTGTAAATGAATTATTATCACTATTAGAGATAAGTAAACAAGCTCTTCACGGACCACTACGTCAACTTGTGGAAAAGGGTTTAATTGAGAGTAATGAAGCTATACATGACCGCCGTGTGAAACAGTTATCTTTAACAGAAAAAGGTGCCGAGTTAGAGAAAAAACTGAGCGATGTACAAAGACAACAAATGGGTGCCATTTTTTCAAAATTTGGTGAATCGTGTGAAGAAAATTGGCATCAAGTTATGAATGAGATGGCAAATAGCCGATCAGGTTTTGATGCTTGGATATCAAAACGGGAAGTTGCAATCGATCAAAAATAATACGAAATATATCTGTTTTATAGTTTGAAAAAGAACAAATTTTATCCATACATTTGGCAACTATGGATTGGTCATAGAGTGGATGGATAAAAAGATGCATTACTAGATACTTTATACGTGTACGCAATGGAACAATAAAATTCACATTTCCGAGAGGGGAATTATTATGATAAAACTTGTACTTATTCGTCACGGACAAAGTTTATGGAATCTTGAAAATCGCTTTACTGGATGGACAGATGTAGATTTATCAGAGAATGGATTAAGTGAAGCGAGAGAAGCAGGAGCAATATTAAAGAAAAACGGATATACTTTTGATGTTGCTTATACATCTGTATTAAAACGAGCAATTCGGACGTTATGGATTGTACTTCATGAGATGGATCTTGCCTGGGTCCCAGTACATAAATCTTGGAAGCTAAACGAAAGACATTATGGTGCATTGCAAGGATTGAATAAAGATGAAACTGCGAAAAAATATGGTGAGGAGCAAGTTCATATTTGGAGAAGAAGTATTGATGTAAGACCACCTGCTCTTACTGAGGATGATCCTAGATATGAAATGAATGATCCAAGATATAAAGCACTTAAAAAAGGTGAGTTTCCATTGACAGAATGTTTAGTGGATACGGAGAAAAGAGTACTTGATTATTGGCATTCAGAAATTGCGCCATCATTAAAAAATGGTGAAAAGGTAATTATTTCATCGCATGGTAATACGATTCGTTCGCTAGTGAAATACTTAGATAACCTTTCAAGCGATGGTGTTGTTTCATTAAATATTCCAACGAGCATACCACTTGTTTATGAATTAGACGATGATTTACATCCGATTCGTCATTATTATTTAAGTATGGATGGAGAAGTACCTGAAGGGGAAATTCCAAAACATATTTCTTTTTAACATGAAAATTTGAAACGCACGCTTGTCTACATATACAATGTAGATTCAGGATAAAGTGAAACTTTAATCAGTCGGGCTTTTATGGACAGTTGATCCACCAACAAACTTCCTTGCTTTCTCTGAATTTTGAGGTGGGGTCTTACTGCCCGTTAATGCGTGGTAAAAGACGTGGCACCTTCTAATGTATATGCGGTATAGCTAAATTTAGAAGCTTGTCCACGTCTTTTGTCATAAAAAGAGCTGCTTGTGCATGTAATGATATCGTGAGTATTTTTTGAATGGAGGGTGATATGATTGGTGAGCTCTAACATTCGATTCGGCTTATTTATTTTAGCAATCGTTTTTCTAGTTCTTGTTTTCTTTTACTGGAGAAATGAAGAGTTGTACGAGGAGAAAAAGCAACGTATTAGAAAGACTTGGTATGGATTGTTTATCATATCTGTCACCGTGTATTTCATGATAAAAGGAATCGATTTAACCCTCTGGAAAAATCTTTTAATGTTCACTGCAATGGTTATTTTCGTTGATATCGCATTTATTTTAACACCTAATATTTCAGAAATATGGGGAGCGAAATTTAGTGATATCGGCAAGACTGTTCAATCGATAAAACGGTCATTAATTGCTTCTAAAGCAAGAGGAGAAATATACACAACAATTATTCAAAATGTCAATCCAGCAGTATTCGGTACAATGGAATGGCATTCGGAAGAAGAATATACAAAAAGTTTAAACGCATTTTTAGATTCGTATGGGGAAAAGATTGGAGCGAAAATTGTTGTATTTGAAGCTGCAAAGGAATTAAATACAAATTTTCGTGGTATTCGATCTCAATTTAGTACTATCGTTCCGTTAGAGTACATTGAGCAATTAAATGAGCAGAAAGCGGTGCAAGTAGAAAATGTCGGAATTATACCAGCAAAAATAGTGAGTGATGTTTTCATTGTTATTGATGGGAAGAAAAATAATCTGCAAGATCGGGATTTTGAAAATGTATATAATTTAACAATACATCATAGTTATTTTATTAAATAAGGACAGGATTTTCTTCTGTCCTTTTTACTTATACATAAAGGGAAAGCAAATTAAGACAAACTTGTATAAATTCGGACAATCATTCCTACACTAGTAGGTAGAGGTGATTGTAGTGATAAAAGATTATGACAATGATTTTTTTAAAGAAGATAGTGAAGATACAACAGATTTCTCTTTAATAAAAGGAGATACTTTGCAGCAAGTAGAAGAATTAGAAGAAGAATTAAAAAGAAAATGATACGTGTACACCCTGTCTGCATTTGCTATATAATATAAATAAAAGGTTGTATCTTTTTGAAAAGGGGGAGAAGAGATGGCTGAAGTAAATGTACAAAAGTCTTCATTTTTTAAAGAAAAAAAAGAAGAACCAAATACAGATTTCTCTCTTGTGAAAGGTGCATTAACGGAAAATATAAATCGTTTAGAGAAATTAATGAATAATAGTACTTCAAAATATATGAAAGCAAAAAAAACGAAAGAAAATGCATAGTGCATTTTCTTTCGTTTTTTTATAGGATTAAATATTTAACGCGAGGATTTTAAAGTATGAAATAGAAAGGGAAACTAACGAATCATGGTATAATGATAAAAGACTTACATATTATTTTGTCATTTTGAGAGGAGCTTAAAAATGTATTCTACTTTAGAACAATTAACAAAGCACCCTGTATTTTATCATTTTGCAGAAATTTCAAAGATTCCTAGAGGATCTGGTAATGAAAAGGAAATTAGTGATTATTTAGTGGGCTTTGCAAAAGAGCGTAATTTAGAAGTGATTCAAGATGAAGCGATGAATGTCATTATTAAAAAAGAAGCAACTGCTGGTTATGAAAATGTACCAGCTATTATTATTCAAGGTCATATGGATATGGTATGTGAAAAAAATCAAGCGACTGTACATGATTTTGAAAAAGATCCAATTGAATTACGAATTATTGGGGACATGTTATATGCAAATCAAACAACTTTAGGTGCTGATAATGGTATTGCAGTTGCGTATGCAATGGCTTTATTAGATTCAAAAGACATTCCACATCCAGCACTTGAAGTAGTTATAACCACTGAAGAAGAAACAACAATGGGCGGGGCTTTCGCTGTTGATTCAAATCATTTTGAAGGAAAGATCTTTATTAATATTGATTCTGAAGAAGATCATAAATTACTTGTAAGTAGCGCAGGTGGTGCGAAAGCTGTTGAAACAATTCCAGTAATTTGGGATGAAGCGCCAGCGAATATGGATGCATACCGTCTATATGTTGGTGGTCTAAAAGGCGGACATTCTGGTATGGAAATTGATAAACAACGTGGTAATGCGAACAAAGTATTAGGACGAGTATTACATGATTTATCAGTAAATATTCAATTTGGTTTAAGTGAAGTTCATGGCGGATTAAAAACGAATGCAATTCCGCGTGAAAGTGTAGCTACAATTGTATTACGTACAGAAGATGTAGAGAAAGTAGAAGAAAAACTATTATCATGGACAAGAGTATTACAAGAAGAAATGCGTGCTGTTGATCCAGATGTTCATGTTACACTTACAAAATTGGATGAGAAAGTAGAAAAAGTATTTGCTAAAGAAACACAAAAGCAGCTTATTTCATCATTATTCTTAATTCCGAACGGCATTCAAAGCATGAGCATGGATATTAAAGGTCTAGTAGAAAGCTCAACAAATTTAGGCGTTATTGAAACGTTGCAAGATGAAATTAAATTACGTAACGAAGTGAGAAGTTCTGTAAGTAGTTTAAAACAACATGTTGCAGATGAAATTAAATGTATTGCCGAATTAGTTGGTGCAACATTTGAAATAGAGTCAGAGTATCCAGAATGGCCATACAATCCGAATTCACAAATTCGTAATTTGTTTGAAAAAGTGCATCAAGAAAAATACAATAAAGATGTTGAAATCTTTGCTGTACATGCAGGAATTGAATGTAGTGTATTCGTTCAAAAGATGCCTGAATTAGATGCAATTTCATTCGGGCCAGATATATTCAATGTTCACACTCCAGATGAACATATTAGTATTTCTTCTGTTGTGAATAACTGGGGATTCTTTGTTGATGTAATGAAGGGGACAAAAGAATTAGCTAAATAATTTTGATGAAAGAACAGTAGCCTATAAAACTTTATAGGCTACTTTTTTGTATAGAGTTTTATTAGAAATTCATTTTTACGTTAGCATTTAATTTTTGCTTTTATTTCTAGAGGAGATTGTACCAAAGATTGCTCCAGATATTGCTCCGATTAAAGTCATAAAAATAGCACTCCATGCTGCAAATGACATTATTACACCTCCACATAATAAATTATTGTTTCTTAGCCTTTTGAATAGAAATGATAATTGCAACAACTATTAAGAAAATAAGAGGAGACCAAGAATAGAAAGACATGTAATATTCTCCTTTCAATATTAATTTTATAAATTAGTATAAATAAATTATCGCATTTTTAAAGAGTAAACATATAAAATATGCAATATTGCATATTGAATTGTAAAACTTATAGAAGTGGAAACAGTTATTGAATAAAAATGCTAATTTATAAAGAAAGTAAGAATTTTTTTAAACCTTAAAAAGGGCAAACAATCAAAAAGCTCCTCTATCTTATATAAGGTAGAGAAGCTTTTAAAATGATTTTTGTCTAATAAAAATGTATCCAATATTTTTTTGCTGATGAGATAAATGTAAATTATTTTGAGATTTTAAAGCTGCCTCCATAATAATAATTTTCTCCAAGTTTCATAACGGCTACATATGTTCCTGGATTATAAACCTTAGTAATAGGTGTTACAAATCTACCATAATTATGTTTTAAACCTGAGTCATAAATGGTTTTATATCTATGCAAGTTTATTTCATTATTTTCATTTTCACTCAATTGATATATTTTTACAATACCAGTATCCTTACCACCAGTATATATAGTAACATCGAATGTATCTCCATGCTTTAACTCACCAACTGCTAACTCTTCTATAAAATCTGCATTATGATGTAATAAAAAATAGCTTTGCCACCGCCAATTATCTAAAATTCGTGATTCTTTTTGTGTAAGTTGCGATTCAGCAGACACAGGTGTGATTGTACTAATTGTATTTGAAAATAAAAATCCTCCAACAGTCAATGCACCAATAATTGTTGATTGCCTTAAAAGTTTCATGTTCTAAACCTCCTATTTACTTAAGGATTCAGAAATCGTTTTTGTGAAAAACTAGCTGTGAAATCTAATGGATGATAATATCTTCTATAATCATATTAACATTTATTGATTTATCAGACAAATTAATAAATAATAAAACTATATCGAGGGAGTGAAGGCTAATATAAGAAAGAAGTTAGATGTATAGCTAAGAAATCTTTATTATATGTAATTGGGATTTGTTATTTGAAAACTCGATTGTTTTAATGCTGAAATTTCAATTCATAATTCAAGTTTCAGTACATAATTTTACAATTTGACTTATATAATTTATCACGATATGATTCCTTTATAATAAAAGAAAGGCTTGAAGATAATGATTCGTCGTTTGAGAAAGCTAAAAAATGTAGCAGTCGTAGTAAGCTTCTAAGTAAATAGCAAAATATATAATACTTAGAAGCGAGGAATAAAGTTATGAAGCATCCATTATTTAATCATTGGTCAGAAACAAAGTATATAAAAGATATAGTAACAAATCCACTCATTGAGGTAGGAGAGTACTCCTATTATTCAGGTTATTATGGTCATCAAAATTTTGAAGATGGCTGTGTAAGGTATTTGTGGGGGGATGCTAAGTCCCGAGCGCTGTTCAATCCAATTGAACAGATGGGATGGCATCTTGATAAACTCATTATTGGGAACTATGTTTGTATTGCGAGTGGAGTAGTCATTTTAATGGGGGGTAATCACAATCATCACTCAGAATGGATTACAGTATATCCATTCGCTGAGCAAATTGAACATTCATATGAACCGAAGGGCGATACAGTCATTAAAAGTGATGCTTGGATTGGAATGAATGCTATTATTATGCCTGGCGTTACAATCAGTGAAGGTGCAATCGTTGCAGCGGGATCTGTCGTAAGTAAAGATGTTCCGCCGTATACAATAGTTGGTGGAAATCCTGCTAAGGAAATAAAGAAACGATTCACTGATACAGAAATGAAAATGCTAATGGAAATGCGTTGGTTTGATTGGGATAGAGAATTAGTTGAGAAGGCAATGCCGCTTTTATCTAGTTCATCTATTGAATTATTATATGATTTTTATAACAAGGAAGTAAAAAATAGATAGATCTGTGAGGGAAACTACATTCTATATAGGATGTAGTTTTTTATTATAAAAAATTAATAGTCTAGACTAAGGAAAATTCATTTCTGGTATGAGTATAGTAAATAGCTGAATTCAATAATTAAAATCCTTGATAGCTAATAAAACCAGTGTGTCTCGATATTTAATCGGGATACACTGGCTTTATTTTTTGTAAATGTGGAACAAACGCATTATTTAGATTGTCTATTCATTGTAATCCTAAAAAATATGAAAGTACGGATCATTTTGAAAAATACAAAGGTATGAAAAATAGGGATGCGTGTAGGAATACAAAGTATCAGTGTGCCTAAAAGTATGAGATGGTCTATATGAAAGCGATCCTAACGTCTTATATGTATATAGAATTTGATAAAACTATCTATTTTTATAGGAATTATGCTAGAATAACGGTTTTTTTGAGTACAAAGATATTGGAGGTAAGAGAATTGAAAGGTATGTTTTACAAAAAATTCATTGTAATAGTAACAGTGCTTACACTATTTTGTAGCATAGTTGTTACATCTGGGAGCGCATCAGCGGAAACAGTCCCTATTTTAGACGTAGAAGCAGGATCAGCAATTTTAGTAGAAGCGAATTCCGGAAAAATTTTATATGAAAAAAATGCGGATGAATCACTAGCAATTGCTAGTATGACAAAAATGATGAGTGAATACTTAGTTCATGAAGCGGTGGATAAAGGAAAACTTAAATGGGATCAAAAAGTTAAAATCTCTGAATATGCATATAAGATTTCACAAGATCGCTCATTATCAAACGTTCCATTAGAAAATGGTGGCTCTTATACAGTAAAAGAGTTATATGAGGCAATGGCAATTTACTCTGCAAATGGTGCAACAATTGCTTTAGTTGAAGAAATTGCTGGAAAAGAAGCCGATTTCGTGAAAATGATGAATGATAAGTCAAAAGAGTTTGGAATGAAAAATTATAAATTTGTAAACTCTACTGGCTTAACAAACTATGATTTAAAAGGACATCATCCAGAAGGGACAACTCCAGACGAGAAAAATAAAATGTCCGCAAGAGATTGTGCGATTTTAGCACAACGTCTCGTTCGAGATTTTCCAAAAATGTTAGATACAGCAAAAATACCCAAAAAAACATTCCAAAAGGGTGGCAAGTATCCAATTGATATGGTGAATTTTAACATGATGTTAAAAGGTTTAATAAAGCAATACGAAGGTGTAGATGGGTTGAAAACAGGAACTACTCCAGAAGCCGGTGATTGCTTCACTGGTACAGTAGAAAGAAACGGTATGCGTCTAATCTCTGTAGTAATAAAAGCAAACTCTCATACAGCACGTTTTGATGAAACAAAGAAATTATATGATTATGGATTTGCGAATTTTGAAGTGAAGAATATCTACGGAAAAGATTCAGTAGTAAAAGGGCATGAAACTTTGCGAGTTGCAAATGCGAAAGACAAAGATGTAGTAGTTCAAACGAAGCAAGCTGTTTCACTTCCAATGCCAAAGGGCAATAAAGATGTTTATAAAAAAGAATTTAAAGTATCGATTAAAGAACAAGAAGCTCCTATTAAAAAAGGTGTAACAATAAGTAAAATGATTATCTCGCCTAAAGATAATACAGATCCTGGGTTCTTATCAGGTAAATCATTACAAATAGACCTTGTAACAAAATCTGATGTAGAACAAGCAAATTGGTTTACACGTTTTATGCGTAAAATCGGATCTTTCTTTAATGGTATGTGGGATAGTGCGGTTGATATAGTAAAAAGCTAACATGAATTTGTTTCCATAAATTAAAAAACGCTATTCTTTTTGTAGAAATATACAGAAAGGATGGCGTTTTTTATGAATCTTTCGATTTAAAGGGTTCAGGTGCAAGGTTAGTTTCATAAAGTTACATGATGAAAAACCACCCACTATTCCATCAAATGACAATAAAAAATTAATATCCGGTACGTATTTCTGTAATTAGATTTTATAAAAATTTAATAAAATCTTTTCTTTGTATTAAATATTTTGTTTTAAATTATGTATATAAAGAAATGGAGGTCAAATTAACTTTGTACTGCTTATATTAGGAATTTAAAGAAACAATATGTACAATTCTCCCACTACATTTGTATAGTGGCTTTTATGAACAGTAAAATTTACAATTTACAAGGAGAACATTTTATGAGTAAGAGAATAAAAGAATTAGATTCCATACGAGGGTTAGCAGCACTTACCGTGGTATTTGGACATTTTTGTTTAATGCTACCATCGTTGCCTAATTCTATTAAATTTTCCCCGCTTAGGATTTTATGGGCGGGTGGAGAAGCTGTAATCGTTTTTTATGTACTCAGTGGTTTTGTGTTATCTATGGCACTTTACCATTCAAAAACAAATTATTGGGGATATTTAATTAAGAGATTTGTAAGAATCTATATCCCTTATTATTTTTGGATAATCATTACCTTTGCTTTATTTATTTTATTTTCACCGTATGAAGTGGTAGGACTACGGGATTGGTTCTATGATAGGTGGCAAGGTTCTATAACAAAATTAGATATTATAAACCATTTTGTGCTTCTTAATAACTTTTTTACGGAAAATTATAATCCAGTTATCTGGTCATTGGCTCAAGAAATGCGTATATCTATTGTGTTTCCTTTCTTATTCCTTCTTTTTTATAAACTGAGTTGGAAGAAAACGATACTATTTGCTTTGAGCTTTTCTTTAATTAGTGTTTTTCTTAATATGTTGCATATTGGGAAAGCTGAGGGGTTTTATAATGGTTATGCTGATACACTGCATTTTACATCTATGTTTATGGTTGGGATGTTACTTTTTAAACATCAGGAAAAACTTATCTACTCATATAGGAATATGAAAAAAATTAATAAAGGATTTCTTATTGCACTAGGGGTTATTTTATATTTATATTCCATTTTAATTTATGGTATTTCCCGTAATGATACTACTTTCTTATTAAAAGATTGGGGTGTCGTAATGGGTGTTAGTATATTTATTATAATGGCCATGAGTAACCTAAAAGTAAAAGCATTTTTAAATAAGAGTGTGTTTGTATATTTAGGAGAAATTTCATACAGTATCTATTTGTGTCATTTTCCAATCATGATGGTACTATTTAAACTTTTGTATACAAAGATATCTATCTTATTCCTTCTTACTTTGTGCATTACAATGACACTCCTTTTTTCTATAGTTTCGTATCATTTAATCGAAAAGAAATGTATCAACTGGGCAAAACAAAGAACAACAAATTTTTTGAAAAAAGTATAATGACTAGAGAGATTTTATCTCTTTAGTCATTATACGAATATGACCGATTCCTAAGTATATTGGGAATCGGTCAATTTTGGATTCTAAATGTAAATATAGTAAAGTGGAATATAATTGAAATCAAAAAACACTTAGAAATAACAATTACGTTGTGAGCTATTGTATAGTATAGATATGGTTAAAAATAAAGGGGGACTACATATGTGGAAGCGATTTGTAGCGATTGGTGATAGTTTTACAGAGGGAATAGGGGATGAAGTAGAGGGAATTGCATTAAAAAGCTGGGTAGATCATTTTGTTCAACTGTGTGAAAACGATATAGAATATGCCAATTTTGCAAAGCGTGGGTTAGTAACTAAAGAAATTCGCTCGCAGCAATTGGAAAAAGCATTAACTTTTAAACCAGATTTGGTTAGTCTAATTGCAGGTGCAAACGACGTTTTAAAAGGACGTTGGAATCATAATGCATATAAGAATGATATGGAATTTATGATAAATACATTAAGTAAAACAGGTGCTGATATTATGATAGCAAATCTTCCGGATTTTACAGTAAGGCTTCCTTTCGCTTCTGAAAAAAAACAAATAATAAAGGAACAATTATTAGAGGCAAATGATGTTATATGTTCACTGAGTAGAGAGTATAAGCTTCATCATGTTGACTTTTGGAGTCATCCTTTAGTTAATGACAATACGCTTTGGTCTAAGGATTTAATTCATCCAAACTCAAAAGGATATGTAAAAGTTGCTGAATTGATTTTTAGTAGTGTGCTTGTACAGAAGACAGAATAATAGTTTGCAATGTAACGAATACCATATTAATTGTATTAAGCTATATTTTTTAGTAAATGGAGAGGACTAAAAATTTAACAAACAAAGCGTATCTACACTATTTTTCTACAGAAGTGTACAAATGCAGAATCATAAAGAAAGATCACTTATGGAAATAGGTGGTCTTTATACGTTTTTATAACTAAATTAATATATAATGTATTGCTAAAAATTTCGCATTACATAAAAATTAAGTTCTCTTATAGAAAAACGGATTTTATATTATCTTAAAATATATTACATTTTACAAAAAACTCGTAATAATGTTATATAATAACATATTTGAATTATTTTTCGGACATTTACCCTAATTGTGAATAATGTGTAATTTTTTTGAAGTATAAATGTCCAATAAATTAAATAGGTGATAAGTGCGGAAGTATTAATACTATATTATTCAATATAATTGTTTGGTATGATTTGTGGATTTGGTTTTTTATCCAAATTTTTTTACTCGAATATTAAACCTTATTAATATAGTAGGTGGAAAAGTTGTGTGATAGTATTTGATATAGAAAAAAGCCAGCGCTGAAAAGGATGTGATTTGAATGTGCAAACAACTGTAAATGATTATATTAAGGTAATGTTTAGTTGTTATTAGTGTAAAGAAAATTCCTTCTCTTTCAAAGAATTCATCCATTGAATAAAGTTAATTCTGCCATACGTATCACATGAAATGAAACGTTTTTAATAACATTTGGATATATTTCAATATACTTCCGATACTATAACAGATTAAAAATTTATCTATTGGAGGTATATAATGGAATATCCATTTCGTAACTTAGTATTTGAAGGTGGCGGAGTAAAGGGAAGCGTTTATATCGGTGCCATCCGTGCACTAAATGAAGAAGGGATTTTACCAGAAATACAACGATTTGGAGGGACTTCAGCGGGAGCGATTACTGCATTACTTTTAGGTCTTTCCATTCCATTCGCAGATCTTGTAAAAATCCACAAAGACATGAATTTCAAAGCGTTTAAAGATGATGATTTTTCGATTGTACAAGATAACATTCGTTTATTTTTTGATGGTTTTGGTATCTAAAAAGGGGGTTTCTTTACTGAGTGGGTAGGAAACATCGTTGAAAAGTGGACAGGGAATAAGGATACAACCTTTCAGCAGTTGTATGACAAAACAGGAAAAGACGTGTTTTTCCAAGGAACGAACGTTTCTACACACCAGCTTCGTACGTTTTCTCGCGAAACGACACCTGATGTCCCGTTAGTAGCTGCTGTGCGGATTTCGATGTCGATCCCATTCTTTTTTAAATCTGTGGAATGGGATAAAGATTATTATGTAGACGGAGGTGTACTCGATAACTACCCAATTCGTTTATTTGATCGGAAAAGTTTTGTGAATAAAGAAGAACACTTCACGACCACAGATACGATTGACGAGGTTAATAAACTGGTAAGCAATACGGAGGATTATTCTACATTAAGAAGCTTACACACGAAATACAATGCATCTTTCTTTGATCCTGCAGATGAAATTGTCTACAACAAAGAAACACTAGGTTTCCGTTTAGAATCTCAGGCCGAGATTGCCATGTTAAAACAAATCGCAACTTCAACAGAACATCATATTGGCCATTCTCTTATTCATTTTGCATGGAATTTGTCTCAAACCATGATCAAAGGTCATGAGAGCGGAAAAACAACCAAAGAAGATGCTGCCCGCACTGTATTTATCAATACATTCTTTACGCCGTCGTTTAATTTTGATATCACAGAAGAAGAAAAGAAAACACTCATGAATTCAGGTTATACTTCGACTAAAGACTATCTACATCAGTTTAATACGTCTGAAGTAAAATTGTTTAATCGACCATAAAGCCGAGTGCAATGCACTTGGTTTTTTTCAATTACCCTGTAAATTTGCTGTTTTTTTAATTGATTATACAATATTCTATTTACTATTCTTCAGTGAAAATCTTAAAAAATAAATTTTTAATCATTGGAGTATCCTCAGTAACAAATATTTACAACTGTAACTGAATTCTCCCTTGATGTTCCACCTAATGTGGTATCTATTACTACACCATATACAGTGAAAATTTGAACATATGCTGGATATGCAACATGTCGGAATGTTTACATTTAATCTATCATTTATTTACATCTCTCCGTATTACAACAAAACTGTCATACATTTTTACTTAAATTTAATTGAAAAACAGGATGATGGAGAAGAGAAGGTAAATATATAAATAAGAAGATAGTATATATATAGGGGGGAACTAAAAATAACGAAATTCATTTTATATAGAAAAAACCAGGATGATTTTAAAAAGTTATCCTGGTTTTTTCTTGAATACACATAATTATCCATATTTCATTAAGTTAATTTGAGCTAATTATAAGTTAGCAGAATTTTTATCTATTCCAGCCTTGATAGTGTTAATAACAGTATATAATTTGTAGAATTAGTTTATAGAAATTATAAAACTATTTTTCATTAGATGTATCTAATTGATGATTGATTACAGTGCTGGACTTATTATTTATAAGTATATAAATCCAACCTATGAATGATAGAATTACTGGATAGAAAATCGCCCAACCACTAAATGAGTATACAAAAATACATATAACTAGAGACAGGAAGGCCATCCACCAACCTATATCTGTAACTTTTAATAACTTAAGAGCAGCTAGCATTGTAAAAATATATGAGGTAATAAAAATTACACTAGGGCCTTTTAGAAGCATCTCTAAATTTGGTCGTGCTATACCATAAAAAATTAAAATACAACTAAAAATTCCGCCTAAAACTAGCAAAACCCTAGTTGGATTTTGGGATTTAGAATGTAATTTAGTAAAGAAGGAAGGGAAATGTCCTTCTCTAGCTTGGGCGTAAATCATTCTTGAAAAACCTGCAATGAATCGCCATCGTTATTTGGAACGTATCCTTTATGTTAAGATTGGTAAAAGAAGTTCGTTTTTTTTGACAATTAATATTAATGCGAGTTATGTAATCAATATACTTAAATGGTTTTATATTTCATTTATGTATTTCTTTTCGTCTGAATGAATTATTTATTACAACAGGTTTTCCGTCCAAAATAAAATGTTCTAAAAAAGGACAATATAAGTATCTTTATAATGATTTTCTAATATAATCAAGGTGTTAATGAAAGGAAATCTGTGCTATTTTTAATTTTTTACTAACTAATACAGCTTCAAATAAAGGACACAATTGCTACATGCTAAGTGTAATTTATTATCCATTCAAGATTCTGTTTATTCGATCTTTCTAAAAATAAAAAAAGATTAAACTCATAAATATACAAGTTATAATGAGGGCGTCTAGAGATAGTTTATTACCGCTAGATAAAATATCAAACCTAGTTTTGGTGCAAAAATTCTAAAGACCTTACAAGTAACTTTCTTAAATTGGACATACTGATATGATTTGATTTGATTACTCTACAAAGGATGTGTAATTAGAAAGGAAATTTATTTAACATCAAAAGAAAGCGTTAACAACGAGAATTTGTTTTGAATTAATTATTCTAATAACTTAGTTTCAACTGCAATTAAAATCATAAATTATGGGGGTGCATATATGAACATGAATGTAGCATCTATTAAAGAAAAAAAGGTTGTTAAATACAAAAGTTGTTTTGATGTGATTGGGCCCATAATGATAGGTCCTTCAAGTTCACATACTGCAGGTGCTTTGTCTATTGGAACAGTTGCTAATAAATTATTTCAAGGTCTTCCAAAAAAAGTTGTGGTAACGTATTATGAATCATTTGCTGAAACCCATAAAGGTCACGGAACTGATTTTGCAATAATTGCTGGTATATTAGGCTTTGCTGCAGATGACAGTAAAGTGCCAGATGCTATTAAAATAGCAGAATCTAAAGGGATTGACATTACTTTTATTGAAAAATCAGGTGATAGTCCTGCCGGTCATCCAAATACGGCAGATGTATATGTAGAGGATGACAGTCGAAGTATTAGAACGATGGGTATTTCGGTCGGCGGTGGATTGATTGAAGTCAAATATGTTGAAATTGATGGATTTAGCTTAGAACTGCAGGGGCCATTGCCAGTTGTTATTGCGATTTCAGAAAGAGCTGACTTTGAATTTGTCTTACGCAGGATCTTTAAACAATATGATGTTGAAATTAACAACTTTCATAGTTTGAAAGATAAAACAAAATATTTATATGCATTCGCTTTGGATTCGCTATTGCCTGGTAATGCTCAGGAGGAATTAGGGAATTTAAGCAATATAGCTAATCTTATTATTCTTTAGTTACATTAAGGAGTGAAAAAATATGTATATGGCCATAAAAGAAATTGTGGATGCAGCTAATAAAAGACAAAAGCCAATTTATAAATTAGCAATTGAACAGGAAATCGAACAAACTAAAATTTCTTATGAAGAAGTTTGGAGTAAAATGGAACGAAATTTAGCGACTATGCAAAATGCTATAAATAAAAGTATCGAGGGCGACGGTGTATTTTCTCCTACCGGTTTAACCGGAGGTGATGCAGTTAAAATTAAAAACTATCGAGAAAATAGGAAAACTCTTTCTGGAGATTTGATGGTGTTAGGGATTCAAAGTGCTATCGGTGTTAATGAAGTAAATGCTGCA
>Ga0209025_1001895_pt1 | contig 24398 bp, 23 predicted proteins | sample AraplaMF_Col_mLB_FD_184256 | JGI IMG/M metagenome (GOLD analysis project Ga0209025, IMG submission 184256) | Arabidopsis root microbial communities from the University of North Carolina, USA - plate scrape MF_Col_mLB (SPAdes) (version 2) | ecosystem: Host-associated > Plants > Roots > Endosphere... | reverse complement strand
TCGTTCGGGATGGTGATCAGCGAGTCGCAGTGGTGGCTCAGTTCCTCGATGCCCTTCAGCGCGACCTGCATGCGGCGACGGCCTTCGAACGGGAACGGCTTGGTCACCACGGCAACGGTGAGGATGCCCATCTCCTTGGCCAGCTGCGCCACGACCGGGGCTGCGCCCGTGCCGGTGCCGCCGCCCATGCCGGCGGTGATGAACACCATGTCGGCGCCGGTCAGCGCGTCCATGATGCGCTCGCGGTCTTCCAGCGCGGCTTGACGGCCGACTTCCGGATTCGCGCCCGCGCCCAGGCCCTTGGTGACGTTGCTGCCCAGCTGCAACTGCAGCTTGGCGCCGCAGTTCTTGATCGCCTGCGCGTCGGTGTTGGCGGTGATGAACTCCACGCCATCGACGTTGCCGCTGACCATGTGCGCCACGGCGTTGCCGCCGCCGCCGCCCACGCCAACCACCTTGATGACCGCGTTCGGGGCCATTTTTTCAACCAGTTCGAAATGTGCCATGTCGTCGTCCTCGTTATGTAGTGCTAGTTATTTGCTGCGTTTCGAATCGTTGTGTTGCCGGAACCGCAAGTACCGCTTCATCGCCTCGCCTGCCCTCGCGATCCGGGTCCTGCCCGGATCCGGAACCGGCGTCGGCCCATGCCGCGTCGATTCCTTGAAAACCATTCCTTCGCACCGCGCCGTCAGAACTCGCCGCGATACCAGTTCTTGAGCTTGCTGAAGAAACTTCCCGCGCGACCGGTCGGAATCACCGGGCGCCGCGGGTTCTCGATCTGGCTGCCCATCAGCAGCAGGCCGACGCCCGTCGCATGCACCGGATTGCCCACCACTTCGCCCAGACCCGTGACGTGCTGAGGAATGCCCACGCGCACCGGCATCTGCAGCATTTCCTCGGCCAGTTCGACCACGCCTTCCATCTTCGCGGCGCCGCCGGTCAGCACCATGCCGGCGCGAACGTGCTGTTCGAAACCGCTGCGGCGCAGCTCGGCCTGGATCATTTCGAAGATCTCCTCGTAGCGCGCCTGCACGGCCTGCGCGAGCGACGCGCGCGGCATGCGGCGCGGCGGGCGATCGCCGACGCTGGGCACCTGGATGGATTCCTCAGCCGTCGCCATCTGCGCCAGCGCGCAGGCGTAACGGACCTTGATCTGCTCGGCTTCCGGCGTCGGCGTGCGCAGCATGTGCGCGATGTCCTCGGTCACCTTGTCGCCGGCGATCGGCAGGCTCGCGCTGTGCGCGATCGCGCCGCCGACGAACACCGCGATGTCGGTCGTGCCCGCGCCGATATCGACCAGCACCACGCCGAGCTCGCGCTCGTCGCTGGTCAGCACGGCCTGGCTCGATGCGAGCACGCTCAGGATCAGGTCGTCGACCTGCAGGCCGCAGCGCTGCACGCACTTGCTGATGTTCGCGGCCGCCGACTGCGCGCACACGACCAGATGCGCATGCACTTCGAGGCGCACGCCGGTCATGCCGACGGGATTGCGGATCCCTTCCTGCGAATCGTCGAGCACGTAATCGCGCGGGATGGCGTGCAGGATCTTCTGGTCGGCCGGGATCGCGACGGCCTTCGCCGCTTCGAGCACGCGGTCCAGGTCGCCGTAGGTCACCTCGCCGTCGCGGATCGGCGCGATGCCCTGCGAGTTGCGGCACTGCACGTGGTTGCCCGAGATCGACGCGTAGACCGAACGGATCTCGCAGCCGGCCATCAGCTCGGCTTCCTCGATGGCGCGCTGGATCGACTGCACCGTGGATTCGATGTCCACCACGACGCCGCGCTTGAGGCCGCGCGATTCGTGCGAGCCGATACCGATCACCTCGATCGGGTTGCCCGGCGAGTATTCACCCACCAGCGCCACCACCTTCGAGGTGCCGATGTCGAGGCCGACGATCAGCGACTTGTCGCCCTTCCGATTCATAACAACACGCTCATGATTGTCCCTGCTGCTGCGGTACTGCCGCCGGCGCCGGCACGGGCGCCCACGTCAATGCAAAACCATTGGTGTAACGAAGGTCGGCAAGCTTGAGCACCTGCGCCTGCTGCGAGAGCAGCTGCGGCAACAGGCGCACGAAGCGCGACAGGCGCGCACGCGCTTCGCTGCGACCGACCACGATGCGCGCGCCGTTGTCCAGGCCGAGCGTCCAGCTGCCGCGCGCATCCATTCCGACTTCGCGCACTTCAAGACCGATCGGCGCGAACATCGCGCGCGACTCGTTGTAGAGCTCCACCACTTCGCTCACGCGCGCTTCCGGACCGCCGAGCTGCGGCAGGCCCTTCGGCACGTCGATGCCCGTCGCCGGGAACAGCCGGCCCTGCTCCGACAGCAGCAGGCCACCGCTCCAGCGTGCGAACGGGCGATGTTCGTATACGGTCACTTCGAGCACGTCGGGCCAGCGCTTGCGCACTTCGGCGCGCTCGACCCACGGCAGCTTCGAGACCGCATCCTGCGCACCCGCCAGGTCCACCGCGAAGAAGCCGCGCTGCGCGTACGGCAGCAACGTCTTCTGCAGCAGCGCCCCGTCCACGCGTTCGAACTCGCCGGTCGCACGCAACTTGGTCAGCGGCCAATGGGCAGCGCCGATCCAGCCGTTGAGCACGGCGACCACCGGCAGCGCGACCAACGCCAGCGCGAGGATCCATCCGACGAGGCGAAGCATGGCGTTCACGCCGTTGCACCTCCAAGGTCGGTGGCGTCGGCAAGGCTGGACTCGAGCACGCGCCAGCACAGTTCATCGAACTCGATGCCGATCTGGCGCGCGGCCTTGGGCACCAGCGAATGACTCGTCATGCCCGGCGCGGTGTTCACTTCCAGCAGGTAGAGCTGGCCGGTGGCGCGATCGCGCATGAAATCCACGCGACCCCAGCCGCGGCAGCCGGCGGCGACGAACGCCTGCGCGGCGATGCGGCCGATCTCTTCTTCCTCTGCGCCCTCAAGCCCCGGACACAGGTACTGCGTGTCGTCGGAAATGTATTTGGCGTGATAGTCGTACCACTCGCCCTTCGGGACGATGCGGATCGACGGCAGCGCGATGTCGTTCAACACCGGCACGGTGAGTTCCTCGCCGACGATCAGCTGCTCCATCAGCATCTCGCCCGGGTAATTCGCGGCGAGTTCGACGGCGGCATCGAGGTCGGCATCGCTCAACACGCGCGACACGCCGACGCTGGAACCTTCGCTCGACGGCTTGATGAACACCGGCAACCCGAGTTCACGCGCGGCCGCGTGCACGTCGGAACCCTTCGCCAGGCGCACGTAGCGCGGCGTCGGCAGGCCGATGCTGAGCCACACCTGCTTGGTCCGGATCTTGTCCATCGTCAGCGCCGAACCCAGCACGTTCGAACCGGTGTACGGAACGCCGAGCGCTTCGCACAGGCCCTGCAGCACGCCGTCTTCGCCGCCGCCCTTGTTGCCGTGCAGGATGTTGAAGACGCGATCGACACCGCCTGCGCGGATCGCGTCGATCAGCGCGGGAATACCGTCGACCGCGAACGCGTCGATGTTCCGCGAACGCAGCGCTTCGAGCACGTTGCGGCCCGAATCCAGCGACACTTCGCGCTCGGCGCTGGTGCCGCCCATCAACACGGCGACGCGGCCGAAGGCCGCCGGATCGGTGATCCGGACCGGGCCAAGCTTCGCCGCTGCGGTGTGCGCGCTCACTTCTTCTCTCCGTTGGATGCGTTGGAACCGTTGAAACCGTTCGCGGCGATCTGCTGCGCCGCATAGCCGATGTCGCCCGCGCCCATCATCAGCAGCAGGTCGCCATCGTTGAGGACGTCGGGCAGCACGCTCGACAGTTCGGCGGCACCGCTCACCACGACCGGATCGATGCGGCCGCGCGCGCGGATGGCGCGCGCCAGCGACTTCGCATCGGCACCGGCGATCGGCGCTTCGCCGGCCGGATAGACCTCGGTCAGCACCAGCACGTCGACGGTGGACAGCACCGCGGCGAATTCGTCGAAGAGGTCGCGCGTGCGGCTGTAGCGATGCGGCTGGAACGCGACGACCAGGCGCTTGTCCGGCCAGCCGCCACGCGCCGCGGCGAACACCGCGTCGAGTTCCTTCGGGTGATGGCCGTAATCGTCGACCAGCTGCACCGTCGCGCCCTTCGCGGTGGTCGGGCTGGCAAGCAGGTTGAAGCGGCGACCGACACCGGCGAAGTTCTGCAATGCGCGCGCGATCGCGTCCGCCGCCACGCCGAGCTGCCATGCGACAGACGCCGCGGCCAGCGAGTTGAGCACGTTGTGGCGGCCCGGCAGCGCGAGCGTGATCGGCGTGCGCGTCGCATCGGGCAGGCACAGCGTGTAGCGCATGTTCGGGCCATCCTGCTGCACGTCTTCGGCGCGCACGTCGGCGTCATCGCTGAAGCCGTACGTCATCACGTGGCGCGGCGTCTTTTTCGCCAACGCGGCGACTTCCGCATCGTCGATGCACAGCACCGCCAGCCCGTAGAACGGCAGGCGATGCATGAATTCCTCGAACGCCGCCTGCACGCGCGCGAAATCGCCGCCGTAGTTCTCGAGATGATCGGCGTCGATGTTGGTGACGATGGCGATCTGCGGGTTCAGGCGCAGGAAACTGCCATCGCTTTCGTCGGCCTCGGCGACGAGCCACTCGCCCGTGCCAAGACGCGCATTGGCGCCGGCCGCGAGCAGCTGGCCGCCGATCACGAACGTCGGATCGATCCCGCCTTCGGCCAGCACGCTGGCGGCGAGCGAGGTCGTCGTGGTCTTGCCGTGCGTGCCGGCCACCGCGATGCCGCGCTTGAAGCGCATCAGCTCGGCCAGCATTTCCGCGCGAGGAACGACGGGGATGCGCTGCGCATGCGCTTCCATCAGCTCCGGGTTGTCGGGCTTGATCGCGCTGGACACCACGACGCAGTCGGTGCCCAGTACGTTCGCCGCGGCGTGGCCCTTGTTCACCGTGACGCCGAGCGACGCCAGGCGACGCGTGACCGCGTTGTCGGCGTTGTCCGAACCCGACACCTGGTAGCCCAGCGTGCACATCACCTCGGCCAGGCCGCTCATGCCCACGCCGCCGACGCCCACGAAGTGGACGCGCGGAAAGGCTTTGGCGAGGTCGCCGGTGTGCTGCAGGCGGCGACGCAGGGCCGTACTCATTCGACTTGCTCCAGAACCAGTTGTGCGACGCGTTGCGCCGCGTCGGGCTTGGCGATCGCACGCGCGGCCTGCGCCATCTGCAGCAGTGCGCCGCGTTCGCCGAGAATTTCGAGGGTGGCCGACAGCCGCTGCGCGAGATCGCCCGCCGTGCCCTGCGGCACGAGGTGCGCCGCGCCGCGATCGACGAGGTATTGCGCGTTCTTGGTCTGGTGGTCGTCCACCGCCTGCGGGAACGGCACCAGCACGCTGCCCACGCCGACCGCGCACAGTTCCGCGAGCGTCAACGCACCCGCGCGGCACACGACGATGTCGGCCCACGCATAGGCGGACGCCATGTCGGCGATGAACGGTTCCAACGACACCTGCACGCCCGCATCTGCGTACGCGCGCTCGGCTTCCTCGCGCAGCTTCTCGCCGCACTGGTGGCGCACTTCGCACTGGATGCGGCCGCGCAGGCCGGCCACGGCCTTCGGCACGGCGGTGTTCAATGCACGCGCGCCCTGGCTTCCGCCGAGGACGAGCAAGCGCAGCGGACCATTGCGGCCGGCGAATCGCAGTTCCGGCGGCGCGACCGCGGCGATCTCGGCGCGAACCGGATTGCCGACGACTTCCTCGTTCGGGAACGTATCCGGGAAGCCGGTCAGCACATGCCGCGCGAAACGCGCGAGCACGCGGTTGGTCAGGCCCGGCGCGCGGTTCTGTTCGTGCACGATCAGCGGGATGCCGGCGAGCTTCGCCGCAAGTCCGCCCGGCCCCGCCGCATAGCCGCCGAAGCTGATCACCGCTCGCGGCTGGCGTTCGCGCAGCGTCTGCATCGCGGCGTGAACCGCACCGATGAGACGGAACGGCGTCGCCAGCAGCGTCGCGACGCCCTTGCCGCGCATGCCGCGCACCGCGATGGTGTCGATGGCGATGCCATGCTGCGGCACCAGGCGCGTTTCCATGCCGCCTTCCGCGCCGAGCCACAGCACGGGCACGTTGCGTTCGCCCAGCGCCTTCGCCACCGCGAGGCCCGGGAAGATGTGACCGCCGGTACCGCCGGCGAGGATCATCACCGGATGCAGGTCGGAGTCGGTGGTCGCATGCATCATGCGATCCTCCCCAGCGTCGGCTCGACGCGCTGCTGCAGGCGGCTGGTGCCGCGCGATGTCGCGGGCGCCGCCGAAGCGACCGGCGCGGGCTTGCGCGAAGGCGTCGGCGTGGCGTTGGGCGACGGCGCACCCGAATCGTTCGCCGCCGACGGCGGCGACGCGATGTCGTTGCGCACGCGCGCCACCTGGCGCTGTGCGCGGTCGAGTTCGTACGACACGCGCAGCAGCAGGCCCAGCGCCATGCAGGTCATGATCACCGAGGAGCCGCCGTAGGAAATCATCGGCAGCGTCAGGCCCTTGGTCGGCAGCAGGCCGAGGTTCACGCCGATCGACACGAAGCTCTGCAGGCTCATCCACAGGCCGATGCCGAACGAGCAGTAGCCGGCGAAGTGGCGGCGCATTTCCACGCACTTCAGGCCCAGCCAGAACGCGCGGCCCGCGAGGCCCGCGTAAAGTCCGACCACGACGCACACGCCGAGGAAGCCGAATTCCTCCGCGATCACCGCCATGATGAAGTCGGTGTGCGCTTCGGGGAGGTACGACAGCTTCTGCACCGACGCGCCCAGGCCCACGCCGAGCCATTCGCCGCGGCCCACCGCCATCAGCGCGTTGGTCAGCTGGTAACCGGTCTTGAACGGGTCCTGCCACGGATCCAGGAACGAGGTCAGGCGCACGACGCGATAGGGCTCGGCGATGGCGATGACCGCCAGCACGGGCAGACCGATCAACACCGGGCCGAACATGCGCGGCATGTTCACGCCGCCGAGCACGAGCATGCCGGCGGTGATCGCCAGCAGCAGCGAGGACGAACCGAAGTCCGGCTGGAGCAGCAGCATCATCACCAGTCCGACGGCGACGCCGATCGGCTTGAGCATCGCGCCCCAGGTCGCGGTCACTTCCTCGCTGTAACGCTTGAGGTAGCTGGCGAGCCAGACGATGTAGAGCAGCTTCACCGCTTCCACCGCCTGGAAGTTGGAGAAGCCCAGGTTCAGCCAGCGCCGCGCGCCGTTGACGGTGCGGCCGATGCCGGGCACGAACACCGCGATCAGCAACACGAAGCACACCAGCAGCAGCCACTGGTTGTGCTGTTCGATGGTCTTCAGTTCCGTACGCATCACCCACACCGCGCCGACCAGGCCGATGGCGAGGAACACGACGTGGCGCGTGAGGAAATAGAACGGGCTGACGTCGTGGCCGTCGGCAACGCCTATGGACGCCGAGCCGACCATCACCACGCCCAGGCACGCGAGCGCGCACGAGATCCCGAGCAGCCACGGGTCGAAGTGGCCGCCGATCGCGTCGAGTCGTGTTGCCTGGCGCGCGGAATCGCTCATCAACGTACCTTCAGCGTGGCCAGGCCGATGAGGACGAGCACCACCGAGATGATCCAGAAGCGCACGATCACGCGCGGCTCGGGCCAGCCCTTGAGCTCGAAGTGGTGGTGGATCGGCGCCATGCGGAACACGCGCTTGCCGGTGAGCTTGAAGGACGCGACCTGGATCATCACCGAGAGCGTCTCGATGACGAAGATGCCGCCCATGATCACCAGCACCAGTTCCTGGCGCACGATCACCGCGATGGTGCCCAGCACGGCGCCGAGCGCGAGCGCGCCGATGTCGCCCATGAACACCATCGCCGGGTAGGTGTTGAACCAGAGGAACCCAAGCCCCGCGCCGGCGATCGCCGCGCAGATGATCACCAGTTCGCCCGCGCCCGGCACGGCCGGGATCTGCAGGTACTTCGAGAATTCGGCGTGGCCCGACGCGTACGCGAAGATGCCCAGCGCGCACGCGACCAGCACGGTCGGCATGATCGCGAGACCATCCAGACCGTCGGTCAGGTTCACCGCATTGGAGAAACCCACGATCCAGAAGTACGCGATGGCGACGAAACCGATGCCGGCCAGCGGCAGCGCGATCGACTTGAAGAACGGCACGTAGAAGTTCGTCGCCGCCGGCACGTCGGCGAAGTACCACAGGTACAGACCGGCGCCGAGGCCGAAGATCGACTGCAGCAGGTACTTCCAGCGCGACTTCAGGCCGTTGGGATCGCGACGCACGATCTTGATCCAGTCGTCGTACCAGCCGATCGCGCCGAACGCGAGCATCACCGCCAGCACGACCCACACGTACTTGTTGCGCAGATCGCCCCACAGCAGCACCGAGGCCATCACCGTGAACAGGATGAGCGCGCCGCCCATCGTCGGCGTACCCGCCTTGGAGAAGTGCGACTGCGGGCCGTCCTTGCGGATCGGCTGGCCGCCCTTGAGCTGGCCGAGTTTGCGGATCACCGCCGGGCCCCACCACAGCGACAGCGCGAGCGCGGTCAGCGCGCTGAGGATGCCGCGGAAGGTGAGGTAGCTGAAAAGGCCGAACAGGCTTTGTAGTTGTTCGAGCCAACGCGTGAGTTCAAGCAGCATGGGTGTCCCCTTCTTGCGGGCCCACGAGCGCGGCCACGATCCTGTCCATCGCGCTTCCGCGCGAGCCTTTCACCAGTACGCGCACTCCTTCGCGCAAGTCGTTCCTGAGCACGTGGATCATGTCCGCGTGCGTTTCGAAGTGCGTGGCGCCGTCGCCAAAGGTCCGCGATGCGGCGGCGCTGTAGGGCCCCAGCGTGAGCAGGCGGCGGATGCCGGCGCTCTTCGCGCGACGGCCGGCTTCGGCATGCATCGCTTCGGCATCGGCGCCGAGTTCGCGCATGTCGCCCAGCACCAGCCACGCTTCGCCGCCACCGGCCGCGAGCGTGTCGATCGCCGCGGCGAGCGAGCCCGGGTTCGCGTTGTAGCTGTCGTCGATCAGCACCGCGCCGCTGGCGAGGCGATGCGTGACCAGACGACCGGCCACCGAGCGCGCGGCGTTGAGGCCCTGCACGACCTGCTCCAGCGTGGCGCCGACGCTCAACGAAAGCGCCGCAGCGGCGAGCGCGTTGCTCACGTTGTGACGACCCGGCAACGTGAGCGACACCGCGGCCTCGCCCTGCGGCGCGACAAGCGTGAAGTCCGACCCATCGACCGTGGCGCGGATGTCGCGCGCGGTCATCTCGGCGCTGGATTCCAGGCCGAAGCGCAGCAAGCGGCGGCCGTGCGCGCGTTCGGCGAAATACGGCGCGAATGCGTCGTCGGCGTTGATCACCGCCACGCCCTCGCCCGGCAGCGCATCGTAGATCGCGGCCTTGGTGTCGGCGACGCCGAGCAGGCTGCCCATGCGTTCCAGATGGCCCGGCGCGATGTTGTTCACGATCGACACGTCCGGACGCACGATGTCGGTGAGGTACGCGATATCGCCCGGCTTGCCAGCGCCCATTTCGTAGATTGCGAACTGCAGGCCTTCCGGCGCGTCGAGCACCGCCAGCGGCAGGCCGATCTCGTTGTTGCGGTTGCCCGGCGTCGCGTAGGTCTTGCCGACGTGTTCCAGGATCGCGAGCGTGAGCGCCTTCACGCTGGTCTTGCCGTTGCTGCCGGTGATCGCGACGACCTTGAGCGCTTCGCCCTGTTTGATGCGTTCGCGATGCACGGCGGCGGCGAAATCGGCGAGCGCGCGTTCGGTATCGGCAACGACGATCTGCGCGATGGACGTTTCGACTTCGCGCGACACCAGCGCAGCGGCGACGCCGGCCTGCGCGGCCTTCGCGACATGGTCGTGTCCGTCGAAGCGCTCGCCCTTCAGCGCGACGAACAGCGCGGCGCCGCCGGCCGGCAGCGCGCGCGTGTCGGTCGCGATGGCATCGACCGTGCGGTCTTCACCGACGAGGCGGCCGCGGGTCATGCGTGCGATGTCGGAGAGCGTGCGCGCTTTCACTGGCGGGCCTCCAGTGCTGCACGCGCCACCTGCGTGTCGTCGAAGGGATACTGCACGCCCTGGATGTCCTGATACGGCTCGTGGCCCTTGCCGGCGATGAGCACGATGTCGTTCGGGCCGGCGATGCCGACGGCATGCGCGATCGCCGCGGCGCGATCGCGCTGCACGGTGACGCGGGCGGCGTCGATGAAGCCAGCCATGATGTCGGCCACGATGACGTCGCCGTCCTCGAAACGCGGATTGTCGTCGGTGACGATCACCACGTCGGCATGCTGTTCGGCGATGGCCGCCATCTGCGGACGCTTGCCGCGATCGCGATCGCCACCGCAGCCGAACACGCAGATCAGCTTCGCCTGTACGTGGGCACGCAGCGACGACAGCGCCTGCTCCAGCGCATCGGGCGTGTGCGCGTAATCGATGACGACCAGCGGCACGCGGCCGTCGCCGCCGAGGCGGTTCATGCGGCCGTGGATCGGCTGCAACGTCGCGAGCGTCGCGGCGACCTGCGCCGGCTCATCGCCCAGCGCGAACAGCACGCCGGCCACCGCAAGAAGATTGTCGACGTTGAAGCGACCCAGCAGCGGCGACTGCACCGGATGCGATTCGCCGTCGGCGACCAGGTCGAACCCGATGCCGGCGTTGTCGAAACGCAGGTTCGTCGCCTGCACCGTCGCATTCGCATCGCCGCGCGAACTCACGCCGATCGCGCGCACATCGTGCGGCAGCGTGGCGATGAGTTCGCGACCGAACGCGTCGTCGAGGTTGATCACCGCCGCCTTCAGGCCGTTCCATGCGAACAGGCGCGCCTTCGCTGCGCCGTAGGTCGCCATGTCGCCGTGGTAGTCCAGATGATCGCGCGTGAGGTTGGTGAACACCGCGACGTCGAAGTGCACACCGTCGACGCGGCCCTGGTCGAGCGCGTGCGAGCTGGCTTCCATCGCGATCGCCTGCGCGCCGTCGTCGTGCATCTGCGCGAGCAGTTCGTGCGTCTGCAGCACCAGCGGCGTGGTGAATCCGGTCGGCACGACCTGACCATACAGGCCCGCGCCGAGCGTACCGACGCTGCCGCTGACGATGCCGCGCGCATGCCACGCCTGCGTGAGCAACTGCACGGTCGAGGTCTTGCCGTTGGTACCGGTGACGCCGACGACGGTCATCGCGTCGGTGGCGCGCCCGTGGAAACGATCGCCCATCTCGCCCAGGCGCGAGCGCAGTCCCGGTACGGCGATGGCGTCGTCCGGCGCGGGAAGATCGTCCGGTGCCGGCGGTTCGAACAGGATCGCGGCGGCACCGGCCGCGCGCGCCTGGTCGACGAAGCGCAGACCGTGCGCGCCGAAGCCGGCGATCGCGACGAACGCGTTGCCCGGACGCACCGCGCGGCTGTCGAGCACGAGGCCGGTGATCGTCAGTTCGGGCGGAATGCCCGCGACGTCCGGCAGCAGTTCGGCCAGCGGCATGAGGCGGCTCATCGCGCACCTCCCGGCGGGGTGACCATGCCGACCGGCGATGGCAGCGCGGCCGATGCATGCGTCGGCGCCGGCAAGACGACGCCGGACGGCTTACCGCTGGCCTTCGTGCGCTTGGCTTCGGCGGCGGCCTGCGCGGCCATCCACGTGTCGATGTCGTCCGGCGCCACGTCCATCAGGCGCAGCGATCCTTCCATCACGCTCTTGAACACCGGGCCGGACACGAAACCGCCGAAGTAGCCCTTCGCCGGATCCGGATCGTTGATCACCACGACCATCGAGAAGCGCGGGTTGTTCACCGGCACGACGCCGGCGAAGAACGACACGTAGCGGCGCGAATAGCCGCCGAATTCGTTGAACTTGCGCGCGGTGCCGGTCTTGCCGGCGACGTGATAGCCCAGGATCGCCGCCTGCGTGGCGGTGCCGCCGGGCTCGGTCACGGTCTGCATCATGCGCATGATGGTTCCGGCGATGGCCGGGTCGAGCACCTGCACCGGCTCGTGCCGCTCGCCCTTCACGAACGTCGGCGCGATCAGCTTTCCGCCGTTGCCCAGCGCGGCGTAAGCCTGCGCGATCTGCAGCGGCGTGGCCGACAGGCCATAGCCGTAGGACATCGTCTGCTTGGTCGTGCCGCTCCAGCGCGAAGGCGGCGCCAGCACACCCGAGGACTCGCCGGGGAATCCGCTGTTGGTCTTGTGGCCGTACCCGAAGCGCTTGAGGAACTCGTAATACGTCTGGTTCGGCACCTTCGCGACGATCTTCGCCGCGCCGACGTTCGAACTCTTGGTGATCACGCCCGTGGTATCGAGCACGCCGTAGTTGTGGTGGTCGGTCGTGCGGTACTTGCCGTTCGGCATCCAGCCCGGGTTCGTGTCGAACTTCGTGTGCGAGGTGATCACGCCCGCTTCCAGCGCCGAGGCCACGGTGAGCGGCTTCATCGTCGAACCCGGTTCGATCACGTCCGTCACCGCGCGGTTGCGGTGCGTGTCGGGATTGCCGACGCCGACGGCATTGGGGTTGTAGGTCGGCAGGTTCGCCATCGCCAGCACTTCGCCGGTGGCGATGTCGAGCACGACGGTCGAACCGCTGCTGGCGCCGGTGCGTTCCAGCGCGGCGCGCAGTTCGCGCATCGCCAGGAACTGGATGCGGCGGTCGATGGTGAGCGTGAGGTCGCGGCCGGGTTCGGCGGCCTTCACCAGGTCCACGCTTTCGACGATGCGGCCGGCGCCGTCGCGGATCACGCGCTTGGCGCCGGGCTTGCCGCGCAGCCAGTCGTCGAACGCGAGCTCCAGGCCTTCCTGGCCCAGGTCGTCGATGTTGGTGAAGCCTAAGATGTGCGACATCGCCTCCCCTTGCGGGTAGAAGCGGCGGAATTCGCGCTGCGAGAACACGCCCGGGATCTTTTCGGCCAGGATGCGCTTGGCTTCGTCCGGATTGATGCGGCGCTTGAGGTAGACGAATTCCTTCCCGGAGCGCTGGCTGAGCTTGCGCGTGAGCGCATCGGGCGACACGCCCAGCGCCTTGGCCAGCTGCGGAATGCGCACCGGGTTCTTCAGCAGTTCCTGCGGGTTGGCCCAGATCGATTCCACCGGCGTGGACACGGCCAGCGGCTCGCCGTTGCGGTCGGTGATCATGCCGCGCGAGGTCGGGATCGGAATCTCGCGCAGCGAACGCGCATCGCCCTGCTGGCGATAGAAATCGTTGCTGATGACCTGCAGGTCCAGCGCGCGGCCGACCAGTGCGATCGAGCACAGGCCCAGCGCGCCGCCGACGAGGATCAGGCGGTTGCGCAGGTTGTACGAGGCGCGACCGCGGTTCTTGTTGCCGCGATCCCCACCCCCGAACTTGTCGCGCAGCGCGAGCACGGCATCGAGCGGACCGCTGCGGCCCTGGCCGTTGCGGCCCGGCCCGTTACGGCCCGTTCCACCGCGCGAGTTGCGGGATGCGCCGTTCATGGACGGATCACCACGGTTTCGGCGCCTTCGGGAAACTTCATGCCGAGGCGGTCGCGCGCGACCTGGTCGATGCGGTTGCTCTCCGACCACGTCGCCTGTTCGAGCTGGAGGCGGCCGAATTCGATGTTGAGTTCGTCGCGCGAGCGCTCCAGGCGGCTGAGCTGGACGAACAGCTGGCGATGTTCATGGCGCGCCTGTACGACGGCCAACGCCGAAACGACGTTGGCCACCACCAGCACGCTCAGCAGCAGACGCAGGACGCTCACAGTCGCGCCTCCATCCAAGCCGGGAATCGGGTGCGGGGAAGACTCGCTCGCCGGAGATCCGGCTCGCCGGGCGCCCTCGCGTTCCGCCGGTCTCCACGGCCCGTTTCCGGCTGTGCCGTGTCAGAGACGCCATCCGATGCGTTCGCGCCTTCCTCGTTCCCGATTCCCAGCTTCTCCGCCACGCGCAGCACCGCACTGCGGGCGCGCGGATTCGCCGAGGTTTCCTCGTCCGTCGCTTTCCGTGCCGAGCCCAGCGCACGCAGGACCGGCGTGAAGGCCACTTCCACCGGCATGCGGCGGTTGGCCGGCGGCGCCTTGCTGTGGCGCGCGATGAACTGCTTGACGATGCGGTCTTCCAGCGAGTGGAAGCTGATGACCGCGAGCCGGCCGCCGGGCTTCAGGCGCGCCAGCGCCGCGTCCAGGCCGGTCTCGAGATCGGCCAGTTCGCGGTTGATGAAGATGCGGATGCCCTGGAAGCTGCGCGTCGCCGGATGGATCTTCTGGTCGCCGCGCGGAACCACGGAGGCGATCAGGTCGGCCAGCTGCGCGGTGCGCAGCAGCGGCTGGGCGTCGCGACGCGCCACGATGGTGCGCGCGATCTTCCGGCTCATGCGCTCCTCGCCGTAGGTCCACAGGACGTCGGCGATCTCGCGATCGTCGGCGCGCGCGAGCCACTGCGCCGCGCTCTCGCCGCTGTCGGGATCCATGCGCATGTCCAGCGGGCCATCCTTGCCGAAGCTGAAGCCGCGTTCGGCGACGTCCAGCTGCGGCGAGGACACGCCCAGGTCGAACAGCACGCCGTCCAGGCCGGAGGCGGTTTCGTTCCAGTGCGCGAGTTCGGCGAAGCTGCCACGGAAGACCGCGACGCGGGCGTCCTGCGCGAAATCGCGCATCGCCACCGCAATCGCTTCGGGGTCCTTGTCCATGACCAGCAGGCGGCCTCCCGGGCCAAGTCGTTCCAGCACGCCGCGCGCGTGACCGCCACGCCCGAACGTGCCGTCCAGGTACGTTCCATTCCCGCGCACGTTCAGGCCGTCGAGCACCTGCGCGTACATCACGGGAAGGTGGCCGGATAGCGCGCCGCGCTCCATGCCACCCACCGTCACAGCTGAAGGTCGAGCAGCTCCTCGCTCAGATCGGCGTCAGAGATCGTCTGACGGATCTGCGCGTGGTGCGCCTGCTCGCTCCAAAGTTCGAACTTGTCGCCCATGCCCAGCAGCACGGCCTTCTTCTCGATGCCGACCGCGCTGCGGTGGCTGGCCGGGATGCTGATGCGCCCGTTGCCGTCGAGCTCGACGAACGCCGCGGCGCCGACGAGCTTGAGCTGCATGCTGCGGTTGACCGCCTTCGCCTTAGGCAGCGCATTGACCTGGTCGCGCAGCCGCTCCCACGCGGCCTGCGGGTACAGGTACAGCGAGCCGGACTCGAAGGGGTTGTAGGTGATGACCAGGCGGTTGTCGCAATCGCGCGCGACGGCATCCCGGTAGACGGTGGGTACCGCCAACCGGCCCTTGTCGTCGATCGTGATGGCGGTCTCGCCTTGGAACATTGCGCACCTGTTGGGGCCGCCTCTAGGCGGGCGGCTTGATCCTGGAAAACCACAAAAAACCCGGTTTTCCCTCAGATGCCCACCTTAGGCACGCCCCACAGGGTTGTCAACAAGTTTTAGGACCAAAATTCACCTGTCCCGTCAATGACTTGCGAAGAACTTCACAGGTTTGTTCAAGACTTATCCACTACCCATTGTTTCGTCTCAAATTTTGAGACGGGGCGGGTCTGCGATCCGCTTCATGGCGAACTCTCACGGCACTCCCTGCCGGATGCTGCTCCGCAGCATCGGACGACCCATCTGCGCCGTCGATGATTCCGAAGGAAGCAATCGTCAAAGACTATGGAGTCCAGCAACCGCTTCCCAGCGGTGCCCTCACGCCCGGGTTCCCGTCCAGGGCACGGGTGGGCGAATGCCCCACCCATTACCCATTGCCGTCCGAAGCAACAGCCCCCTTTAGTAAAGGGGGCGCGGCGGCAGCCGCGGGGAATTGGGGACATTGAGCCGGGGCCCAATGTTTTGCCGCGGCTGCCCGCGGCAGAACATTGGGGCGTTTCGACGCCGCGAAGCGGCAAGAAAAAGCGCGAAGTCGGCCGATAAGCCGGGTTCTGTCGTGGACAGTCATTCCTCTAGGCGCCGCGTCACCGCGACGCTCAAGCAACCTACCCGGAGACACCGCGGGCCGCGGCATAGTCTCCCTATTTGGTTTTGCTCCCGGTGGGGTTTGCCGTACCGGTCCGTTGCCGGACTCGTGGTGCGCTCTTACCGCACCGTTTCACCCTTGCCACGCACGTCTTGCGACGCCGTTCGGCGGTTTGCTCTCTGTTGCACTTTCCGTCGGCTTTCGCCGCCCAGGCGTTACCTGGCACCGTGCCCTGTGGAGCCCGGACTTTCCTCGGCATCCTTTCGGATGACGCGACTGCCTGGCCGACTCCGCGCCGGCATTCTACTGCTTCGCAGCGAATCGCCCCCAAAGTTTTGCTGAAGCAAAACTTCGGGCCCCGGCTTCAGGCTCCCAATTCCCCGCGGCTGCCGCCGCGCCCCCTTTACTAAAGGGGGCTGATTACGCCTGATGGGCCGCGGGGTTAGCCCCTCTCCTGCCGGCGACCGAAGTGCAGGGCTGAGAGGGGTGGGGTGAGGGTCGGGACGTGCGATGCGGTCGTACTGCCTCAACTACAGGCCGCGCGCCGCTCACCCTTCCGCGTTGTACAACGCCTTGCGCGGCGCGCCGCTCAGTTCCGCGGCGAGCTTCGCCGCCTGCGAGGGCTTCAGATACTCGGTGAGCTTCGCGTACAGCCGCTTGCCTTCGGCGATCGACGCGTCGGCATCCTCGCCGGCGCCTTCCACGATCAAGACAAATTCGCCTTTGCGCTGGTTCGGATCGGCGCCGACACGCTCGCGCAACTCGGCCAGGGTTCCATCGAGCACCGTCTCGAACAGCTTCGTCAGTTCGCGCGCGATCGTGCCGCGACGCGATTGGCCGAACGCGGCGATCAGGTCGTCCAGCGATTCCCCGATGCGATGCGCCGACTCATAGAAGATCAACGTGCGCACTTCGGCCGTGAGCCGCGAGAGGCGTTCGCGACGCCCCGACGCCTTCGCCGGCAGGAAACCTTCGAACACGAAACGGTCGCTCGGCATGCCGGCGACGCTCAACGCGGCGATCGCCGCGCACGCGCCCGGCACCGGCGAGACGCGCAAACCCGCGGCACGCGCCGCGCGAACGAGACGAAAACCGGGGTCGCTCACCAGCGGCGTGCCCGCATCGGACACCAGTGCGAAGCTTTCTCCCGACTGCAATCTCGTGACGAGCTGCGCAGCCTGCGCGTCCTCGTTGTGTTCGTGCAGCGCGATCAGCGGGCGTTCCAGCCCGAAGTGCGAGAGCAGCTGGCGCGTGTGGCGCGTGTCCTCGGCGCAGATCGCATCCACGGTTTTCAGCGTTTCCAGCGCGCGGGCGGAAAGATCGCCGAGGTTGCCGATCGGCGTGGCGACCACGTGAAGCGTGCCGGTGGCGTTCGGGCTGCCGGCTTTCGGGGTGCCGGAGGGAACGGCGGACTGGGGCGTATGCATCGTGCGTCTGCGGTGGGGCCGGGTAGAATCCTAACCGGTCCCTCAGGAACGCCGCGTCGCGGCACGCATGCAGATGATCCGAGCTTCGAACCGCTGGGCAATGAAGTCGATGTGCGCGGCCATGTTGGCCGCCATGCTGCTGGGCGGTTGCGCGACGGTGTCCACCACCGGCACCAAGACCTCCGAGCAGAGCCGCAACCCGACCATCGCCCAGGCCGGCGAGCTGGCGCGCAGTGGCGCAGCGCTCACGGGCGCCGCCCGCAGCGCCAACGACCGCGAGATCGAACGCCTGCTGGCCACGCTCGACAACGCCACGCTGTCGCGCGAAGCCGCGTCGCTGGCCGCGAGCGATCCGCTCTACAACCATGCCGCGCAGGCGCTGCTGCGCCGCGGCCTGCCGCTGCCACGCGCCTTCGATCGCACCGGCTGGAACTTCGACGCGGCCGGCCGCCCCGCCGCCGAACAGGACGGCTACCGCCCGCCGGTGAAGCTGGCCGTGCTGCTGCCGATGTCGGGCAACCTCGCCGTCGCGGCCGCGCCGGTACGCGACGGCTTCCTCGCCGGCTATTACGGCGAACCGCGCCGTCGTCCCGACGTGAGCTTCTACGACACCGCCGGCACGCCGGGCGGTGCGCTCGCCGCGTACGACCGCGCCACCGCCGAAGGCAACGACTTCGTGGTGGGCCCGCTCGGCCGCGATGAAGTCAACGCGATCTTCGCCAAGGGCGCGCTGCAGGTGCCGGTGCTCGCGCTCAATCGCGGCGATGGGGAACCGCCGGCGGGCAACGCGAGCTTCTCGCTCTCGCCGGAAGACGAAGGCCTCGCCGCGGCCGAACACCTGCTCGCCATGGGCGCCAAGCGCGTGCTGGTGGTGGCGTCGGTCGACGACACGCAGCAGCGCGCGGTCGCCAGTTTCCGCGAACGCCTCACCGCGCGCGGGGCGACGGTGACCGACGTCGCCGGCGAAGGCACCTCCGACTTCCTTCCCTTCGCGCAGAAGGACGGCGGAGTCGACGCCGTGTTCCTCGCCGTGAAGGGCAGCAGCGCGCGCCTGCTGATGCCCAAGCTCGCGATCGCGGGCCTCGCCGGCAAGCCGCGCGTGGCGACGTCGCAGCTGCTCTCGGGCACCGGCAAGGCGGAAGAAGACCGCGTGCTGGACGGCATCGCCTTCCCGACCGAAACCTGGACCACGCGCGGCGTGCCGGGCCTGCCGCCGGCGGCGATCGCAGGCTCGCAGCTCAACAATGCGAAGGGCCCGGCGGCGCGTCTGTTCGCCTTCGGTTTCGACGCATGGCAGATCACCGCCTACCTGCAGCGACTGGCCACCACCGCCGACGGCCACATCGACGGCGCGACCGGCACGCTGCGCCTCGACGGCTTCGGCAACGTGCAGCGCACGCCGTCGTGGTCGACCTTCAGCGCGGGCCTGCCGACGCCGCTGGCGGATGCGTCCCGCCGCTGACCGCCGCGCGCGAGGCGCGGCGGTGGAAGCCGCCGCGCGCGCATTCCTGATCCGCGCCGGACTTCGCGATGTCGCGGCGAACGCGAACTACCGCTTCGGCGAACTCGATCTGGTCATGCTCGACGGCGCCACGCTGGTGTTCGTCGAAGTGCGTTACCGCCGCGATGCACGCTTCGGCGGCGGTGCGGCTTCGGTCGATGCGCACAAGCGCCGCAAGCTGGTGCAGGCCGCCAGCGCCTTCCTCGCGCACCATCCCAGACACGCGAATGCGCGCTGCCGTTTCGACGTGGTCGAGGGCGATGGCGATCCCGCCTCGCCGCGCTTGAACTGGCTCAAGGATGCCTTTCGCGCCGACGAGTTCTGAACGACGCACAACGGCTCCGATTCCCGCGACTAAGGCGCCGTGCGCCTCCCGACCGCTTCGCTTACCGTCGGCGCACCACAGGGGATGAAAGGATTCAACGATGCGAACCAAGCTCCTCGCGGGTCTGCTGGCCTGCGCCTTGACGATGCTGGTGGGCGCCTGCTCGCAGAAGCGCGAACAGGCAGCCGATGCCGAAGCTGCAAGCGCTGCCTCCGACACCGCCGCCGCGCCCGCGGCACCTGCAGATGCCGCGGCGCCGATGGATGCCGCCACGCAGCTGGAATCGGCAGTGGTCGTGCAACCTTCCGGCGAGCGCCGTTTCATTCGCACCGCGAACGTCGGTTTCCTCGTCGACGACGTCTACCGCTCGGCGCTGGCGATCGAGGACCTGGTCGCGCAATACGGCGGTTTCGTCGCGAAGAACGACATCCAGTCCACTGTTGAAGATGTGGAGACGCGTCCCAGCGGCGACGGAAAACTCGTCGAACTGGCCACGTACACCGTGCGTGGCCGACTCCTGGTGCGCGTGCCGAGCGAGCGCACGCAACCGTTCCTGCGTGCGCTTTCGACGCACGTCCGTTTCCTCGACGGCCGCACGTACGAGGCCGCAGACGCGCAGTTCCTGGTGTTGCGCGAGCGTCTGGCGCAGGCGCGGCATCAATCGGCGCAGGCCGCGCTGGGCCAAATCGCCGCGGGCGGCGGCAAGACGGGCGAGCGCGTCGATGCTGTCTCCGCGCGCTCGGACGCGCAGGCGCAACGCGACGAAGCGGAAGTCGCACGCGCCGAACTGGAGGACCGCATCGCCTTCGCCACCCTCGACCTTTCGATGTACCAGTCGCCGCAGGTGCGTCGCACCGAACGTCTCGACGTCGATGCGGTGGTGCGCCGCGACGGCCCCGGCTTCTTCGCACGGCTCGGTCATGCGTTGCGCACGGGCTGGTACGGCGGACTGGAGGCGATCGTCTGGCTCTCGCTGCTCTGGCCGTTGTGGCTGGTCGTCGCGCTGTGCGTGATGGGCCTGCGGTTCTGGCGGCGCAGGCACTGACATGCCCACGGTCTTCACGCACGCCATCGTTCCGATCGCGGCCGGCATCGCGCTCGGAACGAAACGCGTACCGCCGCGCCTGATCGTCGCCGGCGCGATCGCCGCGATGCTCCCCGACGCCGACGTCGTCGCGTTCAAGCTCGGCATCGCCTACGCGGACGATTTCGGCCATCGCGGCGCGAGTCACTCGCTGTTCTTTGCCGCGTTGACAGGCGCGATAGGCGCGCTGCTGCATTGCCCGCTGCGAACCAGCGCGCCGGTCGCGGCGCTGTGGCTGTTCGGCTGCGTCGCCTCGCATCCGCTGCTGGATGCGCTGACCAACGGCGGCCTCGGCGTCGCGTTGTGGTGGCCGTTCTCGGATGCGCGCGTGTTCTGGCCCTGGCGGCCCATCGCCGTGTCGCCCATCGGAAGCGGCTTCTTCAGCATGCGCGGCGTGAAGGTGCTGATGTCGGAGTTCGCCTGGGTGTGGCTGCCCAGCGCATTGATCGCCGCGACGGGCCTTGCGCTGCGCCGGGCGGTATCCTCGCGTCCATGACGACGCTGCCGCACACGCTCGACTCGGAACTGCGCTCGCTGCTCGGCGATGCATGGCGCACCGACGAAAGCGAGCGGCTGACCTACGCCTACGACAACTCGCGCCGTCAATCGCTGCCCGACGGCGTGGCGCTGCCGACCACGCGCGAGCAGGTCGTCGGCCTGGTGCGAGCCTGCCGCGCCGCACGCGTGCCGGTGATCGCACGCGGACGCGGCACCAACACCACCGGCGCGGCCGTGCCCGTCGAAGGCGGCGTGGTGGTCTCGTTCGAACGCATGAACCGCATCCTCGACATCCGCCCCGGCGATCGCTGTGCCGTGGTCGAACCGGGCGTGCTCAACGGCGATCTGCAGGCCGCGCTGAAACCCCACGGCCTGTTCTGGCCACCGGATCCCACCAGCGCCGGCTATAGCAGCATCGGCGGCAATCTCGCGTGCAACGCGGGCGGGCCGCGCGCGGTGAAATACGGCGCCACGCGCGACAACGTACTCGCGCTGACCGCCGTGACCGGCACGGGCGAACTGATCCACTGCGGCACCGCGACCACGAAAGGCGCGACCGGTTACGACCTGCAACGCCTGCTCGTCGGCAGCGAAGGCACGCTCGCGCTGATCGTCGAGGCGAGCCTGCGCCTCACGCCCTCGCCGAAATCGCGACGCGCGTTGCGTGCGATCTATCGCGACGTGTCATTCGCCGCGCAGGCCGTCGCGCGGTTGATGGCGCAGCCGGTCACGCCGTCGATGCTGGAGTTCATGGATGCCGATGCGGTACGTCTCGCGCGCGATGTCGGCGGTGCGGACCTTCCGCACGATGCCGGCGCGCTGTTGATGATCGAAGCCGACGGCGACGCGCAGACGCTGCCGCACGACATGGAAGCGCTGATGCGCGCGGCCGACGGCGAAGGCGTGGTGTCGCTGGACGACGCGGCCGACGAAGCGGCGCGCGAGAAGCTCTGGGCCGCGCGCAAGGTGCTGTCGCCGTCGCTGCGTACGCTCGCGCCGGGGAAGATCAACGAAGACGTCGTCGTGCCGGTGTCGCGCATTCCACAGCTGGTCGATGGCGTGCACGCGCTGTCGCGCGAGTTCGATCTGCCGATCGTCTGCTTCGGCCACGCCGGCAACGGCAACCTGCACGTCAACCTGCTCTACCACCCCGACGATGCCGCGCAGGCCGCGCGCGCGCATGCGGCGATGGCGCGGGTGTTCGCGCTGACGCTTTCGCTGGGCGGCACGCTGTCGGGCGAACACGGCATCGGCCTGGCCAAACGCGAGTTCATGCCGCAGGCGATCGACGCGCCGACGCTGGCGATGATGCGCGCGGTGAAGGCGGCGTTCGATCCGGACGGCATCCTCAATCCGGGCAAGCTGCTGCCGGACTGAGTGCGGGCGCGCTAGAGAAACTGGTCCAGCTTGCGCATCACCAGCATCATCCCGACCACCCAGCACAGGATCACCAGCAGCACCGCGCCCCAGTTGCTGCCGATCCTGCCGCGCCTGCGCTGCACCCAGAAGCCTATCGCGAGCAACACCGTCGGCACGATGAAGAACAGCATGCCGACCAGGAACCTCGTGTCCGATTCCACGCGAATCCTCCTTGCCAAGGGGACTACCGACGCGGCCGCGACCGCCGGCCTGCGGGCCGATCTTACGCCGCGAATCAGGCGAAGTGCTGATAGCCGGCGCGGCCGGGCGTCCACTGCAGACCCCGCCCATCCATCGCGCGGACACCCTCGCCCGCCTCGATGCGGCCGATGCGCGCGACCGGCGTGGCGGTTTCGCGCGACAGGCGCTCGATTTCCTCGCGAAGATCGGCCGGCGCGGTGAAGCACAACTCGTAATCGTCGCCGCCGCTGGCCTGCAATGCATGGCGCGTGGCGTCGTCGAACGCGGCGCGCAGCGCGTCCGATGCCGGCAACGCTTCGAGTTCGACACGCGCGCCGACACCGCTCGCACGGCAGATGTGCGTCAGATCCGCGAGCAGTCCATCGGAGACGTCGATGCACGCATGCGCGACATCGGCCAGTGCGAAGCCGAGTGCGAGGCACGGCGTCGGGCGATCCAGGCGCGAACGAAGGAAGCCATCGCGCGCGACGCCTTCACGCCATTGCGCCAATGCGCCGGCCGCATCGCCCGGCGTGCCGCTGACCCAGATGTCGTCGTCGATGCGCGCGGCATCGCGGCGCAGCACGCGCCCGGGCGCGGCGAAACCGTGCACCGTCACGCTGATCGACAACGGCCCGCGCGTGGTATCGCCGCCGATCAAGGCAACGCCGTGCATGTGCGCGAGTTCGAGGAACCCGTCGAGGAAGCCATCCACCCAATCCGCATCGCCGGCGGGCAGCGACAGCGACAAGGTGCACCACGCGGGCTCGGCGCCCATCGCGGCGAGATCGGACAGGTTGACCGCCAGCGACTTCCAGCCGATGTCGGCAGGCGCGGTGTCTTCGGGAAAATGCACGCCGGCATTGAGCGTGTCGGCCGCGATTACCAGCAATCGGCCCGCCGGCACGTGCAGCAGCGCGGCGTCGTCGCCGATGCCGAGCACCACATCGTCGCGTGTGTTGACGCGACGACGGATGCGGTCGATCAGGTCGAATTCGTGCGCGCCGGCTTGCGAGTCAGTCACGTCACGCTCCAGCGCTGCAGCCGCTAGGCGCGTTGCCTGCGTCGCGGCGCTGCGGCTTCATCGCGGCCGCGGCGCCTTCACTTCGACCGCGCGCCAGTCGGCGGCGGCATGGTCGAGCACGCCGTTGACGTAGGTGTGGCCGTGTTCTGCACCGAAGCGCTTCACGCTTTCGATGGCCTCGTTGATGACCACGCGGTACGGCACGTCCGGGCGCATGCGCAGTTCGTAGGCGGCGATGCGCAGCGCGGCGCGCTCGATCGCGTCGACCTGCTCGATGTCGCGATCCAGGAACGGCTTGAGCGCCTCGTCCAACGATTCGACGTTCGCCTCGACGCCGCGCACGAGGTCTTCGAAGTACTCCAGGTCCGCCTGTTCCTTGGCCTGTTCGTGGGCGAACTGCGAGATCACGTCGCGCGCACTCGAGCCCGACATCTGCCACGCATAGACGGCCTGCAGGGCGCGGCGGCGCGCACGCGAGCGGGCGACGGGATCGATTCCATCCGGACGACGACGGTTCATGGCAATTGCCCCAGCAGATGACTCATTTCAAGTGCGGCCAGCGCCGCTTCCTCGCCCTTGTTGCCGTGCGTGCCGCCGGCGCGGGCCTCGGCGTCCTGGTGGCGCTCCACGGCGAGCACGCCGTTGGCGACCGGCATGCCGTAATCCAGTTGCACGCGCATCAGCCCGTCGGAACAACCGTCGGCGACCTGCTCGTAATGGCGCGTGTCGCCGCGCACGACGCAGCCCAGCGCGACCACCGCCGCGTGCTTGCCGGCCTTGGCCAGCCGCGCGGCGACGACGGGGATTTCCCACGCGCCGGGCACGCGGATGACGTCCACCGCGGACTCGGCCACGCCGTTCTCGGCGAAGGTCTGGCGCGCGCCGGCGACCAGCGTATCGGTGATGCGCGGGTTCCAGCGGCTGGCGATGATCGCGAATCGCGCGCCCTCGGGGCTGCGCAGGTCGCCTTCGTAGTGGGTCATGGGGCGTTCTTGGTGAAGGGCGGGGATTCTAACCTGTGGAACGAGATACCCCCTCCCCTGCGCGCA
>Ga0209025_1001889_pt1 | contig 24471 bp, 20 predicted proteins | sample AraplaMF_Col_mLB_FD_184256 | JGI IMG/M metagenome (GOLD analysis project Ga0209025, IMG submission 184256) | Arabidopsis root microbial communities from the University of North Carolina, USA - plate scrape MF_Col_mLB (SPAdes) (version 2) | ecosystem: Host-associated > Plants > Roots > Endosphere... | reverse complement strand
GGAAGTAGCCGCCCTTGACCGCGGGACGGTGGCCGGTGTTGCCGTGCTCGTATTCCTTGTCGGTGTTCCACGAGGCTTCTTCGGAATCGATCTTCACGAAGCAGCCCGACATGTCGTTCTTCCAGCGGACGCCGTCGAACACGAAGAATTCGGGTTCCGGGCCGAAGAAGGCGGTGTCGCCCAGGCCCGAGGCCTTCATGTAGGCTTCTGCGCGCTTGGCGAGCGAACGCGGATCGCGTTCGTAGGCCTTGCCGTCGGCGGGGTCGATCACGTCGCAGGTCAGGATCAGCGTCGTTTCTTCGAAGAAGGGATCGATGTTGGCGGTGTTCGGGTCGGGCATGAGCTGCATGTCCGAAGCTTCGATCCCCTTCCAGCCAGCGATGGACGAACCGTCGAACGCGTGGCCCGAGGTGAATTTGTCTTCATCGAAAGCCGAGACCGGCACGGTCACGTGCTGCTCTTTGCCACGGGTGTCGGTGAAGCGGAAGTCGATGAACTTGACCTCGTTTTCCTTGACGAGCTTGAGTACATCGGCGACGGTCTTTGCCATCAGTTTCTCCTGAGTTGGATGGTGGTTGGAAATACGGGAACGAAGGATGCAGTTTCTGTGCCATTGTCGCCTCATGGAATGAGGCTTTGGTGATGGGTACAAGCCTCAAAAACAGGCGGGAAATCACCAAATTGGTGCAATCGACATCAGCGCACCAATTCTGGGCCAAGCTTGGCATCAAAGGTGTGCAACCCTTCGATCAGCTGGGTATAGGCGGCATCGAGGCGATCCGGGTCGCCTTTGACGCCCAACTCGATGTGGCGGCCGTATTGGGGGTGGTCGACACTGGGCAGGCTGAACACCTTGATGCCGGCGTGCGTCTCCTCGATGGCCTGCATCAGGGGCGTGAGCGTGGCTTCCATCGCACCGAAAACGATCACCGACTTCTCGGCGATGGCATTGCGGGTGAAGAGATCGGCGTAGCGGCTGTCGAGCACCGACTCGATCATCGGCCAGGCCATGACCGGGAAGCCGGGGACGAAATGCACGTGGTCGACGCTGAAGCCCGGAATCTTGTTGTACGGGTTGCGGATGATCGACGCGCCCTGCGGAAACACGCCCATGTTGAGGCGGTGGATGTTGTCGGGCCGGTCGGGCTCGTAGACGACGCCCTGCTCGCGCGCCGTGTCCTGCATGCGCTCGCGGATCAGCAGCTCGGCTTCCGGGTGCAGCGCCAGCGACACGCGCAGGGCCTGGGCGGCGCACTGGCGGGTGTGGTCGTCGGGCGTGGCGCCGATGCCGCCGGTCGAGAACACGATGTCGCCCGAGGCAAAAGCGCGCTCGAGCGCGGCCGTGATGCGCGTGGGCACGTCGCCGACGTACTCGGCCCAACCCAGCTGCAGGCCGCGCGCGGCGAGCAGCTCGATGACCTTGGGCATGTGCTTGTCGGCGCGCTTGCCGGAAAGGATCTCGTCGCCGACGACGATGAGACCGAATGCGCGTGTCATGGTGAACCCCATTGAGAAAGAGCGGCCTGGTTGGCCTGCGCGGCCTCGAGGGCCGGTGCGCCGCTTTCGGCCGAGGCCAATGCGGCGGCACGCTGCGCGCGCAGTTGCGCCAGGGCATCGAGGCAATAGTGCGCGAACCAGAGCGCCGAAAAGGCAAAGACCAGTGTGTAGATCCAGATGGCGATCGGCACCAGCACGAAGAAGGCGGCGGCAAACAGCAGGCCGGAGGCCCAGACGATGCTCGGCGCGGCGCCGAGGTAGCCGCACAGCACGCCGATGCACAGCAGCGGCAGCCGGTGCGCGCGCATCAGCGCCGCCCGCTCCTCGGGGCTGGCGTGCTCCGCCAGCGCGTCGAAGCTCATGACGCGGTAGGTGAGCCAGCCCCAGATCAGCGGCGGCAGGATCAGCACCAGCGGCGGAATGAGCCAGAGCGGCATCGAGACCACGAGCGCCACCAGCGCCAGCAAGGTGACGCCGAGCGAGCGGGCCACGCTGCCGAAGAAGGAAGCCCCCTTCTTCTGCTCGAGTGAGGGAAAGCGGCGCTGGCCCACGAGCTGGGTCAGCGCCGGCGCCATGAGGCCCGCCACGACCAGCAGCGACACCACCACGATCAGCGGCGTGGCGGCAAACACCACCACCATCGACGCCAGCACGGAGGTGACGTCACCGGAGAAAAGGCGCCCGATCCAGGCCCAGAAGCTGGAGAGCAGCGGCCAGGCGTCGAGCGCACCGCGCGTCCAGGCCACCGCCGCGTCCCAATAGAAGTACCCGAGCACCGCCGCCAGCAGCACCATCAGGCCCAGCGGCAGCAGCGACAGCACGACCACGCGCGGCAGCATGCAGTAGGCGACCGCGCGCCAGAAGGAGTCGAGAAGCAGGCGCATGTGGGTTGCGAGGATAACGCCTCGGACCGCGCTCCCGGCGTTCAGCCGCGGCCGACCATGCGTTTCAGGCCCAGCCACTGCTGCGACCAGAAACCCCGGCCGTAGTCGCGCGTGCGCCCGGCCTCGTCGGGCTCGACCTGATCGCGGATGCCCGTGGGGTCGTAGCGGTCTTCGAAGTTCGCGGTGCGAAACAGCATGTCCCACCAGGGCAGCAGCACGCCGAAGTTGTGGCCGCCCAGCGTGCGCGCACCGTGCGACTCGTGGCCCAGGCCGATGCTGTGGTGCAGCCGATGGAAGCGCGGGCTGATCCACAGCCGCTCGCCGATGGCGCCGAAGCTGAGCCTCAGGTTGGCGTGCTGCAGGCTTTCGCTGAGCTGCGTGAAGGCCACGAAGGCGATGAACTGCCCCGGCGCCACGCCGATCAGCTGCGCCACGACGACGATCAGGGCGTCGTGGACGATGTCGTCGAGCAGGTGGTTGCGGTCGTCGCTCCACATGGTCATCTGGCGCTGCGAATGATGCAGCGAATGCAGGCCCCACCACCAGTTGAACTGGTGCTGGCCGCGATGGATCCAGTAGCCGACGAAGTCGAGCACCACGAGGTAGATGGCGAAGGCCACCCATGGCACGTCGGTCACGCCGGGCCAGACCTCGTCGAGGTGGAAGGTGCCCCACCCGGCCGTTCGCAGGCTGCCCATCGCATCGTCGAAGAAGGGCTGCAGCGTGAAGAACATCGCCAGCCGGAACAGGCCCAGCCGGTGGATCAGCGTGTAGAGCACGTCGATGCGGATCGCGTGGCGGTCGACCACGGGCTCGACCGAGCGCCAGCGCTGCAGCGGCCCGATCACCGCGAGCAGCACGATGATCTGGACGAAGCCGACCAGCAGCCAGCCGGTGGCGTCGAAAGCGTCCTCGGTCCAGCCGCCCAGGCCGACGGCATAGACCAGCGGCTGCACCGCCGTCTCGAAGAGCCAGCCCTGCAGCGCGGAAAAAACGTCCGTCAACCAGTCGATCACGGCAGCCGCCTCAAGAGTGGGATGCGATCCAGGCGCGGTAGTCGGGATGCTGGCGCAAGGTTTCGAAACAGAAACCCTTGGCCTTGAGGCCGACGATCAGCGGTTCGAGGTTGGCCGGCGCCCACGGGTCCTTGCGCGACCAGATGCCCAGGTGCGCCAGCAGGATGTCGCCGGGACGGATGGTGTCGAGCGCCTGGGTCAGCAGCTTCTCGTTGCTGAATTTCTCGCTCGGCAGTTCGTCGCCGAGGAAGCCGGCAGGCGCCCAGCCCACGTGTTCGTAACCGCAGGCCTTGGCCGCCGCCAGCAGCTTGGGCGAGGTCTTGCCGCCCGGCGCGCGGTACAGCGGCAGCGGCTTCTTGCCGGTGACGAGCGCCAGGCGCTCGGAGGCCTTGCCGATGTTGGCGCAGTACTCGGCCGCGGTCCAGCTGAACTCGCGGCCGGCGAATGCGCCCGCCGAGGGCTTGACGCGGAAGGTCGGCGTGGTGCCCTTGAGGTCGGCGCGCCAGTAGGTGTGGTCGTAGGTGTGCGAGGCGAACTCGTGGCCTTCGGCCGCCCTCGCCTTCCACCATGGCGCCCAGTGGTTGTCGAGGCTGTCGCCGTCGGTCTGGGTGCGCTCGGCGGCCGCAAAGAAGGTGACGCGGACGTTCTGCCGCTTGAGCACGTCGGCTACCAGCGGGGCGATGCCCATGTGGCCGGTGTCGAAGGTCAGGTAGACCGGCTTTTCGCAGGAGCCGCCCTGCGCCCAGGCAGCGGGCACCACGGAAACGGCCATCGCCAGCGCGATGGCCCGGCTGGCGCGGCTAGATGCGCTTGGCATGGTCCAGGGTCCAGACACCGTGGGGCGAGCGGCCGACGTTGATCTGGCGCACGACCTTCTGGCTGGCCAGGTCGATCACCGTGAGCTTCTTGGCCCAGCGCGAGGTGACGTAGAGCGTCTTGCCGTCGGCCGACACGTCCATGCAGTCGGGGCCGCCGGGCACCGCGTAGGTCGCGCTGACCTTCAGCGTCGCCAGGTCGATGCGGCTGATGGTGTTGGCCACCCGGTTGCTCACGAAGACGCTCTTGCCGTCGCCGGCCGAGCGGAAGGCATGGGCGCCCTTGCCAGTGGGGATCTTGCCGACCGGCTTGGGCTCGGCGCCCGCCACGTCGAACACCTGCACGCCGTCGCTGCCGGTCAGGCCCACGAGCAGGGTCTTGTCGTTGTGGACGCCGAAGATGTCGGCCGGCATCGCCCCCGTGGCGACGCGCCAGCGGATGGTCTGCGTGGGCAGGTCGACGGCGATCATCTCGTCGCTGTCCTGCATCGTCACGTAGGCGATGGTGCTGGTGTTGTCGATCCAGATGTGGCTGGGCGTCTTGCCGGAGGGGATGCGCTTGGCCAGCTTCAGGTCCTTGCCGTCCCAGCGGTAGACGTCGACGTGGTTCAGGCGATTGCCCGCCGTGACGAACCACTTCATGTCGCGCGAGAACTGCAGCTGGTACGGGTCGATGATGCCGTAGACCACGCGCTGCACTTCCGCCGTCCTGGGGTTGAGGAAGGTCAGCGAATCGCCCGCCGAATTGGCCACGATGACCGACTTTTCGTCGGGCGTCATGTAGATATGGTGCGGCTCCTTGCCGGTCGCGATGCGCTGCTTTTCCGTCCAGTCGACCGGATTGATCACGCTGACGTTGGCGTCCAGCGAGTTGAGCACGAAGATCGGGGGAGGTTCGGCCGGCGCGGCGGCGGCGGCGGTATGGGCCACCAGGGCTGTCAGGCAGGAAAACAGGAAGGCCGCGGTGCGGCCGTTCGGGCGGGCAGGAAGTCGCAAGGGAAGGTTCCGAGAGAGAGCTGACGATTTTAACGGCCGGGCTTGACCGCCGGCTGACCGGCCGGACGTCCTGCGCCCTGCTATTTCGACGGTTTCGCGGGCGCCCGCAGTGCCGCAACCTGCTCGGCGGTCAGCCAGCGCCACTGCCCCGGCGCGAGGTCTTCGGGCAGCGCGAGCCCGCCGATGCGGGAACGGTGCAGCCCCTCGACCCGGTTGCCGACCGCGGCCAGCATGCGCTTGACCTGGTGGTATTTACCCTCGGTCAGCGTGAGCCGCAGGTGCAGCGGGCTGTCGGATTCGCAGGCCGCCGCGCGCACCGGCTTCGGGTCGTCGTCGAGCACCACGCCGGCCAGCAGCCTGGCGATCTGCGCCTCGTCCACCGGGTGCTTGGCCGTCACCTCGTAGACCTTGGGCACATGGTGCTTGGGCGAACCCATCTTGTGGATGAACTGGCCGTCGTCGGTCATGAGCAGGAGGCCGGTGGTGTCCTGGTCGAGCCGGCCGATGGCCTGCACGCCCTGGACCGCTCCCTTGTTGGGCCTGAGGCGCAGCGGCGACGGCAGCAGCGTGTAGATGCTCGGGTAGGTCGATGGCTTCTGCGAGCACTCGGTGCCGGCCGGCTTGTGCAGCATCAGGTAGGCCTTCTCGTGGTACGCCCACCCGGTGCCCTGCACCGTGAAGAGCAGGCCTTCGGGATCGAGGTCGGCGAAGGGGTCGCCGACCACTTTGCCCGCGATGATCACGTGGCCTTGCTGGACCAGCCCCGCGCACACGCGACGCGTGCCGAAGCCCTGGGTGTAGAGGATGTCTTGCAGGTGCATAAAAATGAAAGGTCTCCGCGCAGGAAAAGAGGTTTCTCCTGTCGCGGAACACCGCGGAACCGGCTTGGCCGGGCCGCTGGTGTTGCCCCCGGCGAGGGGGTGGGCGAAGCGACACGCAGTGCGCGAAGCCTGGGGGAGAGCCTCAGTAGCCTGCTGCCAAGCCAGTGTTGCGGCGTGGGTCGTTGGCGCCGTAGAAGCGATTGGCACCGACCGGCTTGCCGCCCAGCGACGGCGCGCCGACGATGATCGCCGCGAGGTGGTTGGCCGGCTGCGGCACACCGAGGTTGTGGCCCATGTCGGTCAGGATCTTGCGGGTGTCGGGGCTCAGCGCAAAAGTCTCGACGTTGGTGACATCGGGCAGCCATTGCTGGTGGAAGCGCGGCGCATCCACGGCCTCCTGCACGTTCATGCCGTAGTCGACCACGTTCAGGATGGTGTGCAGCACCGCCGTGATGATGCGACTGCCGCCCGGCGTGCCGACCACGAACACCGGCTTGCCGTCCTTCGACACGATGGTCGGGCTCATCGAGCTCAGCGGACGCTTGCCCGGGGCGATGGCGTTGGCCTCGCCCTGCACCAGGCCGTACATGTTGGGCACGCCGATCTTGGAGGTGAAGTCGTCCATTTCGTTGTTCAGCAGCACGCCGGTCTTGTCGGCCGTGACCTTGGCGCCGAACCAGTCGTTCAGCGTGTAGGTGACCGAGACCGCGTTGCCCCACTGGTCGGTGATCGAGTAGTGGGTGGTGTTGCTGCCCTCGTGCGGCGCGACACCGGGCTTGATGTCCTTGGAGACGCCGGCCTTCTTCGGGTCGATGACGGCGCGGATCTTCTCGGCGTAGCCCTTGTCGAGCAGGCGGTCGAGCGGGTTCTTCACGAAGTCCGGGTCGCCCAGGTAGCTGTTGCGGTCCACGTAGGCGTGGCGCATGGCTTCGATCTGGTAGTGCGCCGACTGCGCCGAGCGGAAACCCAGGTCCTTGAGCGGATAGCCCTCGAGGATGTTGAGCATCTCGCAGATGATCACGCCACCCGAACTCGGCGGGGGCGCCGACACCACGCGGTAGCCGCGGTAGTCGCATTCGACCGGCGCGAGTTCGCGCGTCTTGTACTGGTCGAGGTCGGCCTGCGTGATGATGCCCTTGCCGGCCTGGCTCGATGCCACGATGGCCTGTCCGACCCAGCCCTTGTAGAAGCCGTCGACGCCCTTGGCGCTGACCGCGCGCAACGTCTTGGCGAGGTCTTTCTGCACCAGTTTCTGGCCGACCGCGAAGGGCTCGCCCTTGTTCAGGAAGATCGCGCCGGAGACCGGGTCCTTCTTGAAGTCATTGGTGGCGGTGAGCAGCATGTCGATATCGCCCTGCTCCAGCGCAAAGCCCTTGTCGGCCAGCTGGATCGAGGGGGCGATCAGGTCGGCGCGCTTCATGGTGCCGTACTTCTCGCGCGCGTATTCCATGCCCGACACCGAGCCTGGCACGCCGACGGCGAGGTGGCCATGGGTGCTCAGGCCCTTGATGACGTTGCCATCCTTGTCGAGGTACATGTTGGCCGTGGCGGCCAGCGGCGCCTTCTCGCGGAAGTCGAGGAAGGTCTTGCGGCCGTCGGCCAGCTGCACGGTCATGAAGCCGCCGCCGCCCAGGTTGCCCGCCGCGGGGTACACCACCGCCAATGCATAACCCACGGCGACCGCCGCATCGACCGCGTTGCCGCCGCGCTTGAGCACATCGACGCCGACCTTGGTGGCCAGGTGCTGCGCGCTCACGACCATGCCGTGCTCGGCCGCGACAGGCGCCTGCGATGCGGCCTGCGATGCGCCCGCGGCCGCCAGCGTGAGCACCGCCGCGACTGCGGCGCGCAGTTTCGGGGTCCAGTGGTATTGCTGCATGGGGAAGTCTCCTCTGTGAGTTGGATGAAGAATGAGGGGGATGACGAGGCTCAGGCCGTGAGCAGCGCCTTGCGCCGCAGTTCCCGCAAGGCCTGCGCCACCTGTTGCTGCGCGAATTCCTCGAGCTCCGCCGGGTCGGTCAGCGGCTTCTCGTCCTTGATGAACCGCAGGCGATCAGCGCGCACTTCGGCGGCAAGATGCTCGGCCAGGGCGTCGTGCGAATGCGCGCCGTCGAGCAACGGCAGCAGGCTGCGCTCCAGCAGCGTGAGCGCCACGGATTCGTGCCACTGATTGCAGGCCTGGGCGTTGCCCCCGGCCGACAGCGCCAGGCTGGGCGCGCCGCGAACAGCCGCCAGGGCTTGCGGCAAGCCGGAGACCCCGGTTGCCGCCGGCACCGGCGTGCGCCGGATCCGCAGGGCGCCGAGGATCAACAGCTCCTCGAGCGTGGCCATGACGATCCGGTCCACCGCATCACGGGGCTCGCCCGTGAGCCTGGCGGCGGCATCGATCAGGGCTTCGGCCGACACGGACGCCGGGTAACTCGTCTCGAACACTTGCGCCAAGGCCTTGTGCACAGGCAACCGCAGCACGACCTTGAGGTTGCGGATCGCACGGCAGGATTGCTCGCGCGCATCGAGCGTCAGCGCGCCGCCGTCCTCGGCGGCGAATACGCCGGCGAACTCCAGCGCACGAATGCGCGCCGGGTCGAGCCGATAACGGATGTCCCTGGCGCGCTCCTGCTTCACCAGCAGGGTCTGGCGGAAGGTGCGGTTGACCAGGAAATCGAGGTACTGCTCCATCAGGACCTGGCTGCCGCCGCATTCGCGCAGCAGCGGGTCGCGCACCTTCTCGCCGTAGTTCTGCACGAACATGGTCGAGGGTTCCGCGTCGCACAGGTAGGCCAGGCCGTGGGCATCCGCACGCGCGGCGAATTCCTTGAAGTAGCACGGCGCGTTGCAGGGCTCCAGGAACTCGTGGAGCAGGTAGTAGCTGCTGGAACCGCGCACGATCGGCATCGCTTCCTCGAGCGTCTTCTTGAGCACGCTGTCGGGACGGGCCGACTGCTCGAGGAATTCGAGCATGCCGCGCGCGTAGGAGAGCTTTTCTTCCGGCGTGTCGCGCGGCCCGCCGCGCAGGATCATCGCGTCGCGCACGATCTCGCGCGCCTTCCAGCCCGGATAGACGTTGTAGCTCACATAGGCCACGCCGTTCGGCGCCAGGTTCTCCGAGCAGATGCGCAGGATCGCGTCCTGCACCGGGCCGGGCACCCAGCTGTAGACACCGTGGCAGACGATGTAGTCGAACTGGCCGAACGAGGCGTCGATGTCCGCGATGTTGAAGGCCCTCAGCTCGACGTTCGGCAGGCCGGCGTGGGCGATGGCTGCAATGCCTTGCGACACCTGCACTGTTGACAAATCGACGCCGAGCGCGCGCGCTTCGGGATGGCGCGCCGCGAACGGAATCAGGTTGCCGCCGGCCGCGCAGCCCAACTCCAGCACGCGTGCCCTGGCGGGTGCGGGTGCATCGAGTCCGAACAGGAAGGCCAGCGCCTCCAGATGCTCCACTGCAGACTGTGGAAACGGATGCGAGTCGTAGGGCACCGTGTCGTAGTAGCTGGTCAGCGTGGAGGTCAATGAGTCCGGCACGAGCGTCCTTTGGGGATCTGAAGTTGCGCCATGACAGCGCTCGCCGACTATAGCCTTGCGATCGGGCAAAAAAAACCCAGCGGTGAAGCTGGGCTCAAGCCTTTCTGCTGGCATGGCATCAAGGACCCCGCACAGGTTGACCGGCGGGGGACGGCTGACCCGTCAAGGAGAAATCGGGGACCGGCGTGGAAGCCGGCGGCTGGGTGGATCGATGGGCATGGGCTTGTCTGTCTGCCGGTGCGCGCAGGCGGCGATCCAGAGAGCGGTGGACATGTTTTCCATGAGATTATTTTACTGTATATTTGTACAGTCTTTTCATCCAAGGATGCAGCCATGTCTACAACCGGAGAAACCGCTTCCGCCCCCAATCACGCGCTGACGGAAGCACTGGCCTGGATTTCGAAGTTCGCACACGCCTGGAAGGCCATCGAGCCAGCCCCGAGGAGCCTCAGCATTGACGGCTTCATCATCTGGGGGCCCGTACTCTACGAGAAGCACAAGGGCGAAGACCCGGTGATGCTGGCGCAACAGCTGTTCGGCAAGTCCGGCGCGTATTTCAGATATCTCTATCCCGGCCGCAAGCCCGGGTCAGACACAGACCTGCCGTCTTAGAATGCCCCGATGAATTGGCGCACACTGCTTCCGCTCGCTTTGGTTATCACTGGCTGCTCGGCCCCGAACGAGGTGATGCAGTTTCGCGAAGGCGTCCTGCGCGCCCCCACGTACACCCAGGCGTCGAACTATTGCGATGCGAAGGGTCTGACGCCCAAGTGGATCGGCAGGGCGCCTGCGGAGTCGGGCGTTCTGTTTCAGTGCAACTGAGCTCCGCTGCCTGAGCGGCCGCATCCAAGGTCCGCGCCAAAGCTTCAGTTCGCCCCTCGAGACCACCGGAAAACAAGCTTGCAAGGGATTCCAAGAGTAGGCGAGCGCTCGACAAGCATCTGGAAAGATGCGGCATGCATCGTCGCGGGAGGATTCATTTCGGTCATGCTGGCCAGCGTGCTCATGGCTGGCTGGCCTGCCGGATTGACGCCCAATCTCGCAAGTCCGTATGCCTACAGCGGAGACGCCCTTTTCCAGTACTGGATGACGCAGCGCGTGACGGAGGGCTGGGTTTTCGACAACCCGCGGAGCGGCTTTCCCTTCGGCTCCCCGTCCTTCGACTACCCTGGCTCGGATGCAGGGAATCTGCTGCTCGCCAAGCTGCTAGGCAAGGTTTTCGGAACCTACTTCGCCGCAGCCAACATGTACTTTCTTGCGGGCTTTGCGGTCGCGTTCGCCGCGACGTTCTGGGTTCTCAGGAGGTTCTCGATTCGACGCGATGTGGCCTTTGCGGGGGCCGCCCTGTTCGCATTCACACCCTACCACTTCGAGCGAATGCTGATCGGGCACACGTTCTACACCTGGTACTTCGTGGTCCCCCTCTACATCTATTGCGGGTTCACGGTCTTCGAGTCCTCCTGGCAAACAGCCAGCGTAGCGAAGCGTTGCCTGGCGCTCGCCATCGCCAGTTGCTTCGGCGTGTACTTCGCCTTCTTTGGCGTGCTGGTCATCATGACATGCGGTATTGCGGCAGCCACACGAATGAGGGCTCTTCGCCCGGTCTGCCTGGCGCTGGGGTTCAGCGCGGTGATCGCCGCCGGCGTGCTTTGCAACCTGACCCCCAGCCTCGCCTACACGGCATCGCACGGCAAAAATCCGGAAGTCGCCATTCGCAGCGCCGTCGAGACCGAGAGCTACTCGATGAAGCTGACGCACATGATCCTGCCGCACCGCGAGCATCGGGTGGAATCCTTGCGCGCGCTCTCGACCGACTACGTGAAGCGGTATCCGCTGCTCAACAACGATGGAGCCATCGGCATCGCAGGACTGATGGGGCTGCTCGTGCTCCTGGCGGCCTTCGTGCGCAGCTCTGTCGGTCTCGGCCTGGAATCACGGACGGGCGTGCTCTTGCTGCTCACCGGCATGACGCTCATCTTCTCGATGGTGGGCGGCCTGAACGTGGTGTTCGCGATGCTCGTCTCTCCCCTGATCAGGGGCTGGGAAAGGTTCTCGATCTTCATCGCGTTCTTCGCCATCACCGCGCTGGCGGTTGCCGTGGACCGATGGCTGCGGGAACGGGTCGGCAAACCGTGGCTTCCCGCCACGGTTGCGCTGCTCGCGCTGGTCGCGCTCTTCGAGCAAACCGCCGTCCCTGGCGCCTATCAGGCGTATGCAGGGAAGGATGCCTTCACGCAGGATCGCTCGTTCGTGCAGGAGATAGAGGCCAGCCTGCCTCCTCGTTCTGCGATCTACCAGTTGCCATACATCGACTTTCCCGAGGTGGCGCCCATGAATACGCTCGGCCCCTACGATCCGCTTACCGGATTCCTGAACTCGAAGGCACTGCGCTGGAGCGCCGGTGGAATGAAGGGGCGCGAGGCCGCGAACTTCTACAAAGCCCTTGCGCAGAAGTCATTGCCGGAACAGGTCAGCACGGTCAAGGAAATGGGGTTCGCCGGCGTCTACATCGACCGCCGCGGCTATCCGGACAACGGCGTGGGCGTGATCGGTGATCTCACAGCGCTGCTCGGCCGGGGACCGGCAATCTATCGCAAGGACGGCGTGATCGTTTTCTTCAGGCTCGGCGAATAACGGGCATTCGACAGAGACGGACAGCACCCGCTCCGCTCGCGCTGTCATCTGCCTCCCGGCTCCTGCCCTGCCTGGGAGCGCTTCGCCGACGACGCGGGCAAAGAGCGCGCGGTCGCGCGTTTGTTTACGGCGCGTGCTTGGCAGTGATCGGAGAGGAGGAGAGGTGCGTTCTGGGCGCACCTCTGCGAATATGGTGGAGCTGGGGGGATTTGAACCCCCGTCCGCAAGCCTTCATCGCGCAGTTCTACATGTTTAGTGATCTGATTTAAGTCTCGCTTCCGGAGTCGCGCAGTCACACGCTAAACCGGACGCCAGCACCCTATTTTCTCGCCCCGACCCAAGGTACCCGGATCGGAGCCAGCCCATGTAATTATCCTTGCAGCCGGGAGGTCAGGATTGCTCCAGACCCCCTTGCCCAGCCCATCGGCCAACTGTTGCAAGGCTCACTGGCAATTAAGCAGCGAGTGCGAAACGTTCGTCGTTTGCAGTTAGTTTGTTTGAATCTGTTTTACGAGCGCATTCAGCTCGACATGCCCCGCTGCGACTCCGAACCCACGTCGAAACCAGTGCAGCCCCAAGGTTCGTATTTTAGGCGCTATTGAGCAACTGCAAGAGCTCCAGGGGCGAAGAGATTGAAGCATCGGCCTGCCAGAGCGTCGCGTCGGCCTGAGAGCCCATGTAGCCGTAGGTGGCGGCCACCGTCCGCATGCCGGCGGCACGTCCCGCAATGATGTCGCGTTCGTCATCGCCCACATAGATGCACGCGTCGGACGACACACCGAGCCGGCGTGCCGCTTCGTGGAGCGGTTCGGGATGCGGCTTCGAATACGGGGTCGTGTCGCCGCTCACGATGGCGCGCGCGCTGGCGAAGAGCGGCATCGCGCGGGTCAGCGGATCGGTGAAACGAGCCGACTTGTTGGTAACGACGCCCCAAAGCAGGCCGCGCGCGTCGATCGCCTCGATCAACGCCTGGATGCCTTCGAACACCTGGGTGTTGAGCAGCATGCGGCGTTCGTAGGCTACGAAGAACTCTTCTCGCAGCTCGGCAAATTCGGGCGCATCGGGCGTGATGCCGAACGCTACACCGAGCATGCCTCGTGCGCCCGCACCGGCCATGGGGCGATAGCGCTCCAGCGGATAGGACGCAAGGCCGCGATCGGTGCGCATCTTGTCGGCCGCGGCGCCCAGGTCGGGCGCGCTGTCGATCAGCGTGCCGTCCAGATCGAACAGCACGGCTTGCGTTGGCATGGCCTTCATCCCTGCGAATCCGGCAGCGGCGGCCTCTGCGTTGCGAACATGTAGTTGACGCTGGTGTCGGCACTGAGCCAGTAGCGGCGGGTCAACGGGTTGTGTTCCATGCCACGGGTATGCCGCAGATCCAGGCCCGCCGCGCGACAGCAGGCCGCAAGCTCGCTGGGACGAATCAGCTTCGCATATTCGTGGGTGCCGCGTGGCAGCATGCCGAGAATGTATTCGGCGCCCACGATCGCGAGCATGAAGGACTTCAGATTGCGGTTGATGGTCGAGAAGAACACCCACCCGCCGGGCTTGACCAGCGTTGCGCAGGCCTGGATCACCGAAGCCGGCTTGGGTACGTGCTCGAGCATCTCCATGCAGGTGACGACATCGAAACTGCCCGGCTGCTCGGCCGCCAGCGCCTCGGCGCTGACCTCGCGGTACTTGACGCCGCGCGTTCCGGCCTCGAGCGCATGCAACTGGGCGACCTTGAGCGCCTTGCCCGCCAGATCGATACCCAGCACTTCAGCACCCTTTCGGGCCATCGAATCGGCCAGGATGCCGCCGCCGCAGCCGATATCGAGCACGCGGCGCTGCGAAATAGGCGCAATACCGTCAATCCATTCCAGTCGCAATGGATTGATTTCATGCAACGGGCGGAATTCACTGTCCAAATCCCACCACCGATGCGCAAGTTCTGAAAACTTGGCGAGTTCAGCCGGATCGGCATTCACGTTTTCTGTCATGCGGCAATTATGAAGCGAGCAATGCCCGGCAGGCACCGACCGGGTCTTGATGAATATGCATCAATGAATTCAACGGGCATAAAAAAACCCCGCCGAGGCGGGGTTTTCATCATCGATGGAATCGACTGATTAGTTGGCGCGGGTGCCGACCACTTCGATTTCCACGCGACGGTTCTTGGCGCGGCCTTCCTTGGTGCGGTTGTCAGCCACTGGCTGCTTCTCGCCCTTGCCTTCGGTGTAGACGCGATTGCGTTCGATGCCCTTCGAGACCAGGAAGGCCTTGACGGCTTCGGCGCGACGCACCGACAGACGCTGGTTGTAGGCGTCCGTACCGATCGAGTCGGTGTGGCCCACAGCGATGATCACTTCGAGGTTGACGCCACGGATCTTCTCGACCAGGTCGGTCAGCTTGGCGCGACCTTCAGGCTTCAGAACCGACTTGTCGAAGTCGAAGAAGGCGTCGGCAGCGAAGGTCACCTTCGAAGCGGCGACGGGCGGCTGGCCAGCGGCGGGAGGCGTCACGCCAGGCGTGGGGGTGGCAGTAGGAGCTGCCGGAACCAGAGCACCGTCGCAACCAGCGGCGGCAGTAGCCGGCGTCCAGTTGGCATCGCGCCAGCACAGTTCGTTCGTGCCGTTCTTCCAGACCAGTTCGCCGGTGCCGTTTTGCCAGTTGTCGATCGTAGGACCGCCGTTCGCAGCGGTGACACGGGTCTGCGCGCCGGCGGCAGTGGCGAGCGCAGCGACTGCAAACATCATCGCCACTTTATTCAGTTTCTTCATGGTTCTCCTCTTGGGGAAAAAGCCGCAGCCGCGCTGCGAATCAAGGACGCTTTAAGTGACCACCACCCAAAACGTTGAGGCGATTGTGCCATAGGGTCTTTGGCAAACAGGCCGCTGGCCGCCCCCGAAGCGTAGGACGGAGGCGGAATAGGCGCCTTGTGTTGCGGCGGTGCGACACCCCTCAGAGCGTAAAATTTCGCCTTCCTGCCGCCAGCCTCTCGCTCAATGACCTCCTTCGCCAAAGAAACCCTGCCCATCAGTCTTGAAGAGGAAATGCGCAGCAGCTATCTCGATTACGCCATGAGCGTGATCGTGGGCCGGGCGCTTCCCGACGCTCGCGACGGCCTCAAGCCCGTGCACCGGCGCGTGCTGTATGCCATGCACGAGCTCAACAACGACTGGAACCGGCCCTACAAGAAGTCGGCCCGTATCGTGGGCGACGTGATCGGTAAATACCATCCGCACGGCGATCAATCGGTCTACGACACCATCGTTCGATTGGCGCAGGACTTCTCCATGCGCCACATGCTGGTGGACGGCCAGGGCAACTTCGGCTCGGTGGATGGAGACAACGCAGCGGCAATGCGTTATACGGAAATCCGGCTGGCCAAAATTGCGCATGAAATGCTGGCCGATATCGACAAGGAAACCGTCGACTTTCAGGACAATTACGACGGCTCCGAAAAAGAACCGAAGGTTTTGCCGAGCCAACTCCCGAATTTGCTGGTCAATGGCTCCGGCGGCATTGCGGTCGGCATGGCCACCAATATCCCGCCGCACAACCTGAATGAAGTGGTGGATGCCTGCCTGCACCTGCTGCGCAACCCGCAAGCCACCATCGACGAACTGATGGAGATCGTGCCGGCGCCCGACTTCCCCACCGCCGGCATCATTTACGGCATCAACGGCGTGAAGGACGGCTACCGCACCGGCCGCGGCAAGGTCGTGATGCGCGCCAAGTGCCACTTCGAGGACATCGACCGCGGCCAGCGCCAGGCGATCATCGTCGACGAGCTCCCCTACCAGGTCAACAAGAAGACGCTGCAGGAGCGCATGGCCGAGCTGGTGCACGAGAAGAAGATCGAAGGCATCAGCCACATCCAGGACGAGTCGGACAAATCGGGCATGCGCCTGGTGATCGAGCTCAAGCGCGGCGAAGTGCCGGAGGTCGTGCTCAACAACCTCTACAAGCAGACGCAGCTGCAGGACACCTTCGGCATCAACATGGTGGCGCTGGTCAACGGCCAGCCCAAGCTGTGCAACCTGAAGGACCTGATCGAGGTCTTCCTGCAGCACCGCCGCGAAGTGGTCACGCGCCGCACCGTCTTCACGCTGCGCAAGGCCCGCGAACGCGGCCACGTGCTCGAAGGCCTGGCCGTCGCGCTCGCCAACATCGACGAGTTCATCCGCATCATCCGCGAGTCGCCCACCCCGCCGGTCGCCAAGGCCGAGCTGATGACCCGCAGCTGGGACAGCAAGCTGGTGCGCGAGATGCTCACGCGTTCGCGCGCCGACGGCGGCGTGATCAACGCCGACGACTACCGCCCCGAAGGCCTCGAGCGCGAATTCGGCATGGGCTCGGACGGCCTCTACCGCCTCTCGGAAACCCAGGCCCAGGAAATCCTGCAGATGCGCCTGCAGCGCCTGACCGGCCTCGAACAGGACAAGATCGTCGCCGAATACAAGGAAGTGATGGCCGAGATCGACGACCTGCTCGACATCCTGGCCAAGCCGGAGCGCGTGTCGGTCATCATCGGCGACGAACTCGGCACCATCAAGCAGGAGTTCGGCCAGAGCAAGCTCGGCGCACGCCGCAGCCAGGTCGAGCACAGCGCGTACGACCTCTCGACCGAGGACCTGATCACCCCGACCGACATGGTGGTGACGCTCTCGCACAGCGGCTACATCAAGAGCCAGCCGCTGGGCGAGTACCGCGCGCAGAAGCGCGGCGGCCGCGGCAAGCAGGCCACCGCCACCAAGGAAGACGACTGGATCGACCAGCTCTTCATCGCCAACACGCACGACTACATCCTGTGCTTCTCCAACCGCGGCCGGCTCTACTGGCTCAAGGTGTGGGAAGTGCCGGCGGGTTCGCGCGGCTCGCGCGGCCGGCCGATCGTCAACATGTTCCCGCTGCAGGAAGGCGAGAAGATCAACGTCGCCCTCGCGCTGACCGGCGAGAAACGCAACTTCCCGGCCGACCAGTACGTGTTCATGGCGACCTCGATGGGCACGGTCAAGAAGACCGCGCTCGACGAATTCAACAATCCGCGCAAGGGCGGCATCATCGCCGTCAACCTCGACGAGGGCGACTACCTGATCGGCGCCGCCCTGACCGACGGCAAGCATGACGTGATGCTCTTCAGCGACGGCGGCAAGGCCGTGCGCTTCGACGAGGAAGACGTCCGCCCGCTGGGCCGCAACGCCCGCGGCGTGCGCGGCATGTCGCTGGACCCCGGACAGGGCGTGATCGCGATGCTGGTGGCCGAGGACGAGCAGCAGAGCGTGCTCACCGCCACGGAAAATGGTTACGGAAAGCGAACAAGCATTACGGAATACACGCGTCATGGCCGCGGAACCAAAGGCATGATTGCGATTCAACAGAGTGAGCGCAACGGCAAGGTCGTTGCCGCCACTCTCGTGCATGCGGACGATGAGATCATGCTCATCACCGACAAGGGTGTGCTTGTGCGCACCCGGGTTGCCGAAATTCGTGAACTGGGTCGCGCGACGCAAGGCGTCACGCTGATCGGGCTTGACGAAGGCGCCAAACTCAGCGGGCTACAGCGTATCGTCGAAAACGACGCGAACGGCGACAGTGAGCCGGACGCGGACGATACTTCCACATCTTCAACGGAGAATCCTCAGTGAAAAAAATCAAACTCGCACTTCTGACGGCAGCCTTGGCCGGCAGCTCGATGGTCGCCATGGCCCAGGACAAGGCCGCGCTCATCAAGCAGTTCATCGAGATCCAGCGCCCCGGCATCGAATCGCTGGCACGCGGCCTCGTCGAGCAGTCGAGCGCCCCCATCGCACAGGCCGGTTCGCAGTACCTGCAGACGCAGGTGCCGGAAGCCAAGCGCGAATCGGCTGCCAAGGCCGCCGACGCCGAGCTCAAGAAGTACTTCGACGACGCCTACCCGCTCGTGCGCGACAAGGCGGTGCAACTGGCGCCGGGCGCCCTGACCCCGCTGCTCGAGCAGAACTTCAACGAAGATGAACTCAAGCAGTTGCTGGCCTGGATCAACTCGCCGCTCAGCAAGAAGTACCAGGAACTGAACCCGAAGATGCAGACCGCATTGACGGAAAAACTCGTGGCCGAGACCCGCGCCGCCATCGAACCCAAGATGCGCGCGCTCGACACCAATGTCGCCAAGGCCCTCGGCGCACCGACCGACGGCGGCCAAGGTTCCGCCCCCGCCAAGGCGCCAGCCAAGGCTCCAGCCAAGAAGTAAAAGCAACGTGACCCAGCAGCAGACGCCGGCCGGCAAGCGCCCCTACAACTTCTCGGCCGGTCCGGCTGCCATGCCGGAGGCGGTACTGCAGCGCGCCGCCGCCGAAATGCTCGACTGGCAGGGCAGCGGCATGAGCGTGATGGAGATGAGCCATCGCGGCAAGGAATTCGGCGCCATCTGTGCGCAGGCCGAAGCCGACATCCGCACGCTGCTGGCCGTGCCTTCGCACTTCCACATCCTGTTCATGCAGGGTGGCGGTCTCGGCGAGAACGCCATCGTGCCGATGAACCTGTCGCGCGGCACATCCGCCGACTTCGTGATCACCGGCAGCTGGAGCATCAAGTCGCACAAGGAAGCGCAGCGCTATTGCACTGCGCGCGTTGCCGCCAGCAATGCCGGCGACCAGCACACGAAGCTGCCCGATCCCTCGTCCTGGCAGCTCGCCAAGGATGCCTCGTACGTGCACCTGTGCACCAACGAGACCATCAACGGCATCGAGTTCCATCAATTGCCCGACCTCGCCGCGCTCGGCAGCAATGCGCCGCTCGTCATCGACTTCTCGTCGCACGTCGCTTCGCGCAGCGTCGACTGGGACCGCGTGGGCCTCGCCTTCGGCGGTGCGCAAAAGAATCTGGGCCCCGCCGGCCTGACGATCGTGATCGTGCGCGACGACCTGTTGGGCCATGCGCTCGAGATCTGCCCGAGCGCCTTCAACTACAAGATCGTTGCCGACAACCACTCCATGTACAACACCCCGCCGACCTGGGGCATCTACATGGCGGGGCTGACGTTCCAGTGGCTGCTGCAGCAGACCGAGGGCGCGCTCACCGGCATCGCGGCCATGGAACAGCGCAACATCGAGAAGGCGAAGCTGCTGTACGGCTTCATCGACGGCTCCGACTTCTACGCCAACCGAATCGACCCGAGCTGCCGCTCGCGCATGAACGTGCCCTTCTTCCTCGCCGACGAAAGCCGCAACGAAGCTTTCCTGGCCGGCGCGCGCGAGGCCGGACTGCTTCAGCTCAAGGGCCACAAGTCGGTCGGCGGCATGCGCGCCAGCATTTACAACGCCATGCCGCTGGCAGGGGTGCAGGCACTTGTGGGCTACATGCGAGAATTCGAGCGATCGCATGCCTAGGCGCATGCCCTAGCTGCTCGCACGATGACCGCCTCCGCTCCAACACCGCCCTCCTCTCCCGACAAATCCGAAAGCCTGGCCGATCTGCGCGTGCAGATCGACTCGCTCGACCAGCGCCTGCTGAGCCTGCTCAACGAGCGCGCCCATGTGGCCGAGCTGGTCGGCGAGGTCAAGAAGCGCGAAGGCACGCCATTCTTCCGCCCCGATCGCGTCGCCCAGGTCATCGACAAGATGCAGAAAAGCAACGGGGGCCCGCTCAAGGACCTGCATGTGGCGGCCATCTGGCGCGAAATCATGTCGGCCTGCCTGGCCCTCGAATCGCCGCAGCGCGTGGCCGTCCTGGGTCCTGAAGGCACCTTCTGCGAACAGGCTGCCATCGAGTACTTCGGCGGCGCTGCCGACCTGATCTATTGCGCCAGCTTCGACGAAGTCTTCCACGCCACCGCCGCGGGCAGCGCCCAATACGGCGTGGTCGGCGTCGAGAACTCGACCGAGGGCGTGGTCACGCGCTCGCTCGACCTGTTCCTGCATTCCCCGACCCACGTCGTCGGCGAAGTCAGCCTGCTGGTGCGCCATCACCTCCTGCGCAGCAGCAACTCGCTCGAAGGCATCGAAGCCGTGCTGGCCCATCCCCAGGCGCTCGCGCAATGCCAGACCTGGCTCTCCAAGCACCTGCCCGATGCCGAGCGGCGCGCCGTGTCGAGCAACGCCGAGGGCGCCCGGCTCGCGGCCACCAACCCGGCCTGGGCCGCGCTCGCGGGCGAACGCGCCGCCACGCGCTTCGGCCTGCACATCGTGGCGCATGCCATCCAGGACGACTCGTACAACCGCACCCGCTTCTCGGTGATCTGCCTGCCGCAGACGCTGGCCATGCCGCCGGCCTCCGGGCGCGATTGCACCAGCCTGATCGTCTCGGTGCCGAACCGGCCCGGCGCGGTGCACGACCTGCTGGTGCCGCTGAAGGCCAACAACGTGTCGATGACGCGTTTCGAATCGCGCCCCGCGCGCACCGGCCAGTGGGAGTACTACTTCTACATCGACCTCGACGGCCATCCCTCGCAGCCCAACGTGGCCGCCGCACTGGCCGAGCTGCGCGGCCTCTGCGCGTTCTACAAGGTGCTTGGCGCCTACCCCGTCAAAGCCTGAGCCGGACAGACACACACATGTTCGAGCAACTGGGATTGATCGGCTGCGGCCTGATGGGCGGCTCCTTTGCGCTCGCGCTCAAGCGCGCGAAGCTGGTGAAACGCGTGGTCGGCTACAGCAAGTCGCCCTCCACCACCGAGCGGGCACGCCAGCTCGGCGTGATCGACGTGGCGGCGCCCTCGGCACTGCTGGCGGTGTCGGGCGCCGACATCGTGCTGCTCGCCGTGCCGGTGGCCGCCTCGGAGGCCACCTTCAAGGCCATCCGCCACGGCATTTCGAACGACACGCTGGTGATGGACGTCGGCTCCACCAAGGGCGACGTGATCGAAGCCGCCCGCAATGGCCTGCAGAAGCAGTTCGCGAGCTTCGTGCCGGCCCACCCGATTGCCGGCAAGGAAGTCTCCGGCATCGAGCACGCCGAGGCATCGCTCTTCACCGGCCGCCAGGTCGTCTTGACCCCCGTCAAGGCCACGCTGCGCTCGAACGTTCAGCGCGCTTCGCAGGTCTGGAGCGGCATCGGCGCCCATGTGGTCACCATGACGCATGAAGAGCACGACGCCGCGTTCGCCGCCGTGAGCCACCTGCCGCACCTGCTGGCCTTCGCGTACACCAACGCCATTGCCGGGCAGCCGCAGGGCGACCGTTTCCTGAGCCTCGCGGGACCGGGCTTCCGCGACTTCTCGCGCATCGCCGCCAGCGATCCGGTCATGTGGCGCGACGTGCTGCTCGCCAACCGCGAGCAGGTGCTGCAGCAGTCCCAGGCCTTTCGCAAGGCACTGCTGGATCTCGAGGCGCTGATGATCGCGGGCGACCTGCAGGCGCTGGAGCACTCGATCGCCGCGGCCAGCAAGGCGCGCGCCGCCTGGAAGCCGAATTCGAGTGCCGACGCCTCGGCCCAGCAGGACGCCTGACATGTTTTCGACGGCCTTTCTCGATCTTCCGCCCCTCGTGGGCGCCGCCGGCACGGTACGGTTGCCCGGCTCCAAGAGCATTTCCAACCGCGTGCTGCTGCTGGCCGCGCTCGCCAGCGGCACCACCACGATCCACGACCTGCTCGACTCCGACGACACGCGCGTGATGCTCGACGCCCTGCGCGCGCTCGGTTGCGGCATCCAGCCGGCCGGAAGCACGCTGCAGATCACCGGCCTCGGCGGCCAGCTCAAGCCCAACGAGACGCTGCTGCCGCTGTTCCTCGGCAACGCCGGCACCGCGATGCGTCCGTTGACGGCGGCGCTGGCCCTGCTCGGCGGCGAATTCGAGCTGAGCGGCGTGCCGCGCATGCATGAGCGCCCCATCGGCGACCTGGTCGATGCATTGACCCAGCTCGGCTGCCAGATCGACTACCTCGGCAACCCCGGCTATCCGCCGCTGCGCATCCACCCGGTCGACCACGGCGACCTGGTGCTCGACGCGCCGATCCGCGTGCGCGGCGATGTCTCGAGCCAGTTCCTGACCGCCCTGCTGCTCGCGCTGCCGCTCGCGGCGGGCAATGTCGCCCCCACGCTCGGCACTGACGTGTCCTCGCTGCCCCCCGAGGGGGCGGCCCCGCCTCGGGGCGGCCCTTCGACGGGGCGCAACATCGTGATCGAGGTGGTCGGCGAGCTGATTTCCAAGCCCTACATCGAGATCACGCTGAACCTGCTGGCGCGCTTCGGCATCGCCGTGCGGCGCGATGGCTGGGAGCGTTTCACCATCCCCGCCGGCAGCCGCTACAGCTCGCCCGGCGACATCCACGTCGAGGCCGACGCCTCTTCTGCCAGTTATTTCATAGCGCTTGGCGCCCTCGCAACGGGTGTTTCGGGCCGGAATGGCATCCGGATCGAGGGCGTGGGCGCCGATTCGATCCAGGGCGACATCCGCTTCATCGACGCGGCGCAGCAGATGGGCGCGCAGGTCGACAGCGGCCCGAACTGGCTCGAAGTCCGCCGCGGCGCCTGGCCGCTCAAGGCCATCGACCTCGACGCGAACCACATTCCCGATGCCGCCATGACGCTCGCCGTCATGGCGCTCTACGCGGACGGCCCGAGCACCCTGCGCAACATCGCCAGCTGGCGCGTCAAGGAAACCGACCGCATCGACGCCATGGCCAACGAGCTGAAGAAGCTCGGCGCCACCGTCGAGGCCGGCCCCGACTTCATCCGCGTGCGCCCGCTCGCCCCGGCCGATTGGCAGGCCGCGAGCATCCGCACCTATGACGACCACCGTGTGGCGATGTGCTTCTCGCTCGCGGCGTTCAACCCGGCCCGGGTGCCGGTGCGCATCCTCGAGCCCCACTGCGTCGCCAAGACCTTCCCGGACTACTTCGAAACGCTGTTCTCGGTGGCCCAGGCCGCCGAGGTGCCGGTGATCTGCATCGACGGCCCGACCGCCTCGGGCAAGGGCACGCTCGCGGCCGAGGTGGCGCGCCTCCTGGGCTACCACTACCTCGATTCGGGCTCGCTCTACCGCGTGACCGGCCTCGCCATGCGCCGCGCCGGCCTTGGCGCCGATCCGCAGCACGAGGCGCAGATTGCCGCGCTGGCCGCCGCCCTTCCCCTGCATTTCGCCGAGGGCAAGGTCCTGCTGGCCGGCGAGGACGTGAGCGACGAAATCCGCACCGAATCCGCGGGCATGGACGCCTCCCGCGTCTCCACGCTCCCCGCGGTGCGCGAGGCGCTTCTGGCGCTCCAGCAGCGCTTTCGCCAGCTCCCCGGCCTGGTGGCGGACGGCCGCGACATGGGCACCGTGATCTTCCCGGACGCCGCGCTCAAGGTCTTCCTCACGGCCAGTGCCGCGCAGAGGGCGGAACGGCGCCATAAGCAGTTGATTTCAAAGGGTATTTCGACTACACTTGACAGTCTTCGCTCCGACTTGGAAGCGCGCGACGCCCGGGACTCGTCCCGCAACGTCGCCCCTCTCAAGCCGGCGCAGGATGCCCGCCACCTCGACAACTCCCAGCTGTCCATCGAGCAATCGATCGATACGGTGTTGAACTGGTGGCAGGAAGTACAGCCTTTCAAGTCCGCTTGAAAGGCTCGCGCCATCGGATTTTCCGGTGAGCGCCTACCGCTCCAGCAGGCTCTTCTCGCGCGACAGCGCACCGGCCTGCTGGTTGTTCAACCAACCCGGGCACCAGCCCACAAAACCGCCGTCTCCAGACCCACAGCAGCCGCACGCAATTTCGCAAGAGCGCCTGCCAACCCTGCCTGACGGAAGGAACCATAAATGTCTGAATCTTTTGCCGACCTATTCGAAGAGTCCCTGAAGCGTTCCGAAATGCGCACCGGCGAGGTCATCACGGCCGAAGTCGTGCGTGTCGAACACAACCACGTCGTCGTCAACGCCGGTCTGAAGTCCGAAGCGTACGTGCCGATCGAAGAGTTCAAGAACGACAAGGGCGAACTCGAAGTTCAGGCCGGCGATTTCGTTTCCGTTGCCATCGGCAGCGTTGAAAACGGCTACGGCGACACCATCCTCTCGCGCGACACCGCCAAGCGTCTGGCTTCGTGGCTCGCCCTCGAGAAGGCACTCGAATCCGGCGACTTCGTCACCGGCACCACCAGCGGCAAGGTCAAGGGCGGTCTCACCGTTCTGGTCAACGGCATCCGCGCGTTCCTGCCGGGCTCGCTGATCGACACGCGTCCGATCAAGGACCTGACCCCGTACGAAAACAAGACCCTCGAATTCAAGGTCATCAAGCTCGACCGCAAGCGCAACAACGTCGTGCTGTCGCGCCGTGCCGTGGTCGAAGCCAGCATGGGCGAAGAACGCGCCAAGCTGATGGAAACCCTGAAGGAAGGCGC
>Ga0209025_1001883_pt1 | contig 24522 bp, 20 predicted proteins | sample AraplaMF_Col_mLB_FD_184256 | JGI IMG/M metagenome (GOLD analysis project Ga0209025, IMG submission 184256) | Arabidopsis root microbial communities from the University of North Carolina, USA - plate scrape MF_Col_mLB (SPAdes) (version 2) | ecosystem: Host-associated > Plants > Roots > Endosphere... | reverse complement strand
GGCGCCGTCCTCGACGCCGCCGGTGATGATGACGTCGGTGCTCTCATAGGTCTTCACCTTGACCGGCCGCAGCGTGATGTCGCCGGCGTCGTTCACGGTGTAGAGCGAGGACTGGTTGCCCTGGCTGAACAGCGCAGACAGCGGAATGCGGGCGACGCGCTCGGTGTTCGGGTCGGACAGCGTCAGCGTCGCGGTCATGCCGAGCGCGACCTTGGAGGCGAGGCCGAGGCCGAACCAGATCACGAAGATCGGCGCCAGCAGCACGCGCGGAATGGCGTTGAAGACCTTGATGATCGGCTGGATGACGTCGGCGGCGAAGCGTGACAGGCCGAGCCAGAGCCCGAGCGCCGTGCCGCCGGTGACGCCGAGCAGGAAAGACAGCACGGTCTCGAGCAGGGTGATGCCGAGATCGCCCCAGATGTCGCCCTCGGCGAACCATTGCGCGATGCGGCCGAGGATCGCCGAAGGCGACGGGAAGAAGAACGGGTCGATCAGGCCGGCCCTGGCGCCCGCCTCCCAGGCGAGGAAGAAGCCGCCGACCAGTGCGAGCCGGGTCAGCCTGACCTTGGTGCGATAGGCCGAAGCCGCGCCGCGGCGCCGTGCTTCGATGGCCTCGTCGGAGGTGGTGGACCCGGCGGATGAGGCGAGGGCAAGCGTCTGCGGCTTACTGGACGACATAGCTCTTCTCCACTTCGGCGCCGAGGAGGTTCCAGATCTGGCGGTAGAGGCTGACGAATTCGTCGGTGGTCGCGAGCGCCGAGACGTCGCGCGGCCGCGGCAGGGTGATCTCGACCTCACCGACCACGCGGCTGGCCGGGCCGGCGGACATGACGACGACCCGGTCCGCCAGCGTGATCGCCTCGTCGAGGTCGTGAGTGATGAAGATCAGCGAGCGCCGGTCCGCCTGCCAGAGATCGAGCAGGATCCGGTGCATCAGGCGGCGGGTGTGGACGTCGAGGGCCGAGAACGGCTCGTCCATCAGGACGATGCGCGGCTCCATGATCAGCGTCTGCGCCATGGCGACGCGCTTGCGCTGCCCGCCCGAGAGCTGGTGCGGATAGCGCTTCTCGAAGCCCTTCAGCCCGACGCGGGCGAGCCAGCCCTGCGCCTTGGCGCGGGCCTCGTCCCTGGCGACGCCGCGGAAGATCAGCCCGAGCGCGACATTGTCCTCCGCGGTCTTCCAGGGAAGGATCGCCTCCTGCTGGAGCATGTAGCCGCTATCGCCGTTCAGGCCTTCGAGCGGCTTGCCGAACACCGCGACCTCGCCGGCGGCCGGGCGCAGCAGTCCGGTGACGACGTTGAGGATGGTCGACTTGCCGCAGCCGGTCGGCCCGACCACCGCGACGAACTCACTGTCCCCCACGGTGAGATTCATATTGCCGACGGCGGTGAAGGCGCCAAAGCGCACAGCGACGTCATGCAGCCGGACGGCTGCTCTTTCCTCGGTCATCCATTCCTCCTGACAGAACGCTATTCTATTTTTTTTGCTACTAGGCGGAATCGAGCACTCTCGTCAAGAGGGTTTCGCTTGTCAGAACAAATAAACTCGAAAAATACGAGTCTATTGCGCCGCGTGGCAAATCACGTTCTATTAGATAGAACGTTTGTAGCGATGAGGCCGACATGTCCGAAGCCGGAACCAAGCGGGAGGGCGTCGACGCGGTGGAGCGGGCGCTCGCCATTCTCACCGCCTTCACCGAGCAGGCGCAGGAGCTCAGCCTGGCCGAGCTCGCGCGGCGTACGGGGCTCTACAAGAGCACGATCCTGCGGCTGGCGGCCTCGCTCGAGCACACCCGCTTCCTGACGCGCAGCAGCGACGGCACCTTTCGCCTCGGGCCCGAGCTCTGGCGGCTCGGCTCGCTCTATCGCCGCAGCTTCGATCTCGGCGAATATGTCCGTCCGACGCTGCGTGCGCTGGTCGAGGCGACGCAGGAGACGGCGTCGTTCTATATCCGCGACGGCGACCAGCGCATCTGCCTCTACCGGCTGAATTCGCCGCGCTCGGCCCGGCACCACCTTGACGAAGGGGTGCGCCTGCCGCTCGGCCGGGGCGCTGCCGGGCGCGTGCTGCTCGCCTTCACCGAGCGCGGTGATGCCTCGCTGCAGGCGATCCGAGACGCGGGGCTGGTGGTCTCGCGCGGCGAGCGTGATCCGGAGGTCGCAGCGGTGTCGGCCCCGGTGATCGACAGCACTGGCCAGCTGCGGGGCGCGCTCTCCCTCTCGACCTTGATGAGCCGCTTCGACGAGGCAGCCGAGCACAAGCTGGCGGAAGTGATCGTGCCGGCGGCCAAGAACCTCGCCGCGCGACTGCCGGCAGAATGAGTCTGCTTTTGTAGACGCTCGTGAGCAAACCGGAACGCCGGTAGGGCCTGAAATAGGCCAATGGCAAATCTCTCGCGAAGATCATATGCACATCTACGCGGTAGAATGCGCTGCTTCAGTCGCCGGGACGCGCCAGTTGTGGGCGCTGGCTGAGTGAGAGTCATGGCGAATGGCCGTGCCCGATCGACGATTTATGTCGCTGGGCATGGGCTGAAACAGTCAGCCTGGCTGTGCCCGCGCCCTTGAAGCTCCCTTGAATGGTCGCAATCTCTGGCAGCCGGCTGGCGGACGCCGTCGGGATCAGGCACTGTCCTGTTCCAGATGGAGCGAGCGGGTCGAGCATGCGCCATTGCGCTCCCTCCCAGATGGCGATCCAGGCGTGGCGCCGAACCGGGCGCGTCTGATTGTGCAGGTCGGCGAGGCGATAGCCGCCGACGAAACGGGCCGGAACGTCCCGGGCGCGGATGATGTCGATCGCGACACGCGCGATCGCTTCGCAGGAACCCGTCCTTCGTTGCGCGATCTCCTGCAGGGTTTGCGGCTGGTCGTGCGGATCGTCGCTGTAGCGCCAGGATTGGCGGAGGTTGGCCAAGGCCTGGGGCCAAGGCATGGACCCCGTCATATCCACCAACCCGTCCCGGACGAGGTCTGCGGCGGTCGGGGCGAGAGCCGGCAAGGTCGCATCGGGGCCGACCGGATGGTCGAAGCTGGCGTTGAGCCGCAAGCGGGAGACCGGCCCGGCGAGCGTCAGCCTGTCGACGATGACGCCATTCCCGTCGACTTCCGGGGGCTCGAACCGGGCTTCCGGCTCGCTTGCGAGACGGATGGGCGGGAGATCCGTGCCGGCAGCGAGCAATGGCCGCACCCGAAGCTCGATATCGAGATGATGCGCCGGCCGATCGAAGGCGTAGACGAGATCGAGAGTCAGCTGCACCCGCTCGGCCGGCGGGCGAGTTTCTGGCGTCATGCTTCCGCTTCGGCGGTCAGATGCGTACGCAAGAGCCGCGCGAGCTCCGCGCGCGACGCGGCCGCATCCGAGGCTTGTTTCGCTCGGCAGGCCGTCAGCGATGGATAGAATCGCGCCCGCCCGGCCTCTTCCTGCCAGATCCAGTGCGGCGCGCGCGGCAGCAATGCGATCCCCGGTCGGCCGAGTGCGCCGGCAAGATGCAGGGCGAGGCAATCCGGCGCCAGCACCAGATCGAGCGCGGCGATGGCGGCTGCAAGGTCCTCCGGTCCGGCGATTCGATGGCCGGCATCGACGACATCCGGCGCATGCGCGAGCTCGTCCCGCACTGCGCCCATCGCCAGGCTCACCACCGTGCCGAATGGCCTGGCGACTGCCAGAAGGTCCTCCAGCCCCATTCCGGCGAGATGCGCCGACCAGACGATGCCGATGCGCGGGCCCGGTAGTGCCGCGACCGCATCCCGCCAGAGCCGGGCACGGCCGGGCTCGACCGCGATGTAAGGCGCCGGCATCGTGAGCATGCCGGCATCGGCGCGCAGATGCGCCATCGCCTCGGCGAGCACGAGCGGCTGCAAGGCGGCTGGCCGGTCCATTTCCGGGAGAGCAGGCGCGAGCGGCGCCAGCAGGGGATGCAGGGCGGCGGGGGCGAGCACAGGCAGCTCTCGGCCGGCCTGTGCGGCCAAGGCCGGCAGCAGGCGCAGCGCGAAGACGACCTCGCCGAGCGGCATGTCCGGCGGGATGAGCACCGCGTCGATCCCCTGGCGGGGCTCCGGCAGGTCGCGATAGGCTTCGTCGAAGCGGCCGAGCGCGAACAGGCAGGCATGCCGCAGCGGGCGGGCGTCGGGAAGCTGCATCGCCGCGGCGCGTTCGCTCGCCAGCAGCGCATCGCCGAAGCGCCCTGCGCTTGCCAGTGCCCGTGCCAGCGCGAGCAAAGCAGGACCGTTCTCGACGCCGCTTCCGCGAGCCGCCGCGGCCAGCGCGGCAAAGGCCGGTCGCGCTGACGCATCGTCCGTCGCGGCCAGCGCCTGCAGCTCAAGCGCAGGCAGGTACCCGGGTGTGAGGGCCAGCGCTCGCCGCACCAGCTCGCTCGACCGGCGAGGATCGCGGGCGGCGAGGAGCCGCGCCAGGGTGACGATGTGAACCGGATCCGACGCAGCGCAGAGATAAGCCCGCTCGGCGCAGTCGACCGCGACCGCTTCGTCGCCGAGCGAGGCATGGACTTCGGCCAGATTGTGCCAGGCCTCGATGCAGGCGTCGTCGAGCGCGACGGCCTCCTCAAAGCAGGCGATGGCGAGCGGCCGGTCCGAGACGGCGAGCGCGCAGAGGCCACGCAGCAGCCAGGCGCGCGGCCGCTCGGGATCGCATTCCAGCGCCTGCTGGGCCTCCGCGGCCGCTTCCAAGGGGCGCCTCTGCGACAGCAGAAGCTCGGCCCGGCGTTCCCTTATGCCGGCATGGCGAGGGGCGAGGCGGACCGCTTCGTCGAGGCAGATTTCGGCGTTGTCGAGGCGTCCGCATTCCGTGTGCAGCGACGCAAGATTGGCGAGGATTTCGGGCTCGCCCGGCAGCAATCTCGCCGCGGCGCCGATCAGCCTTTCTGCCGCCGCTGTGTCGCGACGCAGCAGCGCCACGCCGCTGAGCCCGTTCAGGACCCAGGGGTCGTCAGGGCGGGCCGCGAGCGCCTCGCGCAGGATCGCCTCGGCCTCGTCGGTCCGGCCTTCCGAGAGATGCTTCAGCCCGGCGCGCACTCGCGTCGCATGGCTGGCGGTGGCTGCCGGCACGCTCATCCGATCGTCACGCGCTTGGCGTCGAGGCGGATGTCGTCGCGGGCCAGATGCGTCTCGACGGCAGCGCTGACCGTGGTCAGCTCGGTCTGCGAGACATGCGTGCCGATGCGCTCAGCGTCGATGCCGGCGATCGCGGTGTTGCGCTCCTGCGAAGTCACCTCGATGCGCTGGGCCACGGTCGACTGGCGGCCGACGACGGTGGTCAGAGCGTCGCCGACCACGGACGCCAGCCGCGAGACCTGCGTCAGCACGTCGGTGACCAGATGGAAGCGCCGGCTGGTCACCGCTACTTCCGGCGCTTCGAGCCCAAGCCGGGCGGTGGCGTTGAGCGTGATGCTCGGCGCCGCGATGGCAAGGCTCGCGGCCCGGTCCGGCAGGGTGAGCGTCGCATCGCCGAGGCCGGCACGGGTCAGGACGGCGAGGATGAAGATGCGTCGGCCGGAGGCAACGATGAGTACTTCGTCCTCGGGCTGCGGCTGGATCAGACAGGAGACGGCACGCGAGGCCTCGCGCGTTCCCGCCTCGTCCTGCACCAGGCAGCGCTCACCGGTGACTGCGAGAATGCGCGCGGAACTCAGCCGGTCCGCCTCACGAAAAGGCACGGAATTGGCGCCGGCTGATACTTCGGCGATGGCGTAGGGGGTGCGCAAGGCTTGGCTCATGACCTGAAAAGGAAGCCGGTTTTGACATCGACATCCTTGCCGCCGATCTCGACCGTACTTTTCCTCAACGTGACCGCCTTGAGATAGGCGCTCATGTCGGCGTTCTTCACTTCCAGGCCGAATTTCTTGCCGTCGATGCCAACCCATTTGAAGTCCAGGCCGTTGACGTATTTGAAGTCCGAGCCGAGCACGGCTTTCGTGTCGAAGCCGACGACGGCCTTGAAGGCGACGCCGATGATGATGTTCATGTCGATGGCGAGGTTGATCTTGAGATCGATCGCGGCGTTGAGGCGGAACTCCACGCCGAGCGCGAGCGTCAGTGTCGCCGCCAGCGTCATGTTGATGCGCGCGGCGAGGTTGGTCGAGATCTGGTCGCCGAGGAAATAGCTGACCGAGGTGCCGAAGAACTTCTTCTCCTCGTAGCCGTGGAACTCCGTGTATTTCTCGCCGTAGAACCACTCCTTGGCGGTGCCATAGGTCTTCTTCTCGGAGGTGGAATAGAGCCACTCCGACAGCGGGCCCTTGGCCTCGTTCTTCACATAGCCATAGGCGAGCAGGGAGATGTTGGCCGGGGCGTCGGGCGTGCCGGCGGTGATCGAGACGCCGGAGAGGGCGTTGACGGCGAAGACGCCGGCGGGCGCGGTGAACTTGATGTCGCCGTCCGAGACGTTGGTGGTCTGGCCCTTGACGATATCGACCAGCATGCCGCCGCCGACGGAGAGGTTCACGTCGGAATCGGTCTTGCCGAGGAAGCCGTCGCCGGAGGAGGTGGTCGTCTTGGCCTTGGTCGAGATGGTCAGCAGCTCCATCTGGCCGGCCTTGTTCTTCACGAACTTGTCGCCGCGCTTCAGATAGCCTTGCTTGACGCTGCCATCAGCATTGGTCGCGTCGCTCGCTTTGGCCTCGTTGGCCGTCTCGGCCATGGTGACGAAGGGGTTCTTGCCGCTGAGCAGCGCGGCCAGCGACAGGTCCGGGCTTGGCTCGGTCTTCGTCGTGTTCGAGGCCGTGCTCTTCGACAGCATGAGCTCGGGCATCATCGCGCCCTCCTCGCCCTCGACATAGGCGCCGAGGCGCAGATAGGTGCCGCTGCCGAATTCGTCGGGCTTCAGCGGCACGTCGATGCGGGTATAGGGCCGGCCGGCCGCGGCCTCGCCTTCGGTGACAGAGGCGTCCTCGTAATACGGCACCGCTGGCAACGGTTTCGCCTCGCCGTCGATCGTATCCGGTCTGCCATGATTTGCCGGCTTGGTCTCGCGGCCCAGTACGGCGAGGACATGCCATTCCTCGCCGCCGGCCCAGGCGAGAACCTGGTCGCCGATGTGCGGCGCGAGCGGGCAGGAGAGGGCAACGCTGGCCGAAGCTTCGCCGGTCTCGCTCCGGAGAAGCAGCAGGTCACCGGTGCGGGCGACCACCGTCGCCGGGCGCAACGCCGGCATGAGGCCGGAGGTCGGGGTCGAGGTGGTTGCGGCGGGCATCATCGGTGCTCTCCCGTGCGATCAGAAATGCGGCCGTTGTCTCAGGACAGGCAGATCGTGGTGACCTGGCTGGGGGCGAGCGTGACGCCGACGATGTTCGGGCTCATGCCGTTCTGCATGGTCGGGTTGAGCATCTTCGTGGCCGGCGGGCCGCCGAGGAACATCGTGACCGAGCCCATCGCGTGCTTCACCGGCCCCATGACGAAGCCCGAGGCGACGCCGAGCAGGACGCCGGGCTGGTCGCCTAGGCTCATCGGCTTGGTGGTCAGGAGGTTGTGGGCCGGCATGCAGGTCAGGAAGGTGGTGAGCTGCGTCGGGATCGCCGTCGGTGCGAGCGCGAGGTTCGGATAGGGCACCGGGATCGGCACGACGGCCGGCGTCAGGCAGACGTCGGGAAAGGCGAAGTCGACAGCAGGGATCGGCCCGGAGGAGTTGACGAAGACCATCGCGTGCCTCCTCAGGCCAGGGCCGCGACGCGCGCCGGATCGTAGAGATCGGCCACGGCACGCTGTGGATCGGTCGGAAGGGTCGAGCCCGTCGCATGCTGGAACAGCGTGCCTTCGGCCGAGACGGCATGAAGACTGGTGCGATGGAAGCGCGCTGCGATGAAGGACGCGCCGTCGAGCCGGGCATAGGGAAACTGCGCATGGTCGAGCAAGGCGCGCTCGAAGCGGGCCGCGGCGCAGTCGGCACGCTCGAACAGGGCGTTGCTCAGCCGCGCATCGGAGAGGTCGGCGCCGGCGAGCTTCGCCTCGCTGAAATTCGCGCTGGTGAGATCGGCTCCGACCAGTTTCGCCGCGGTGAGGTCGGCCCCGACCATCAGCGCCATCGGCAGCTTTGCTCCCGACAGGTCGGCGCCCGAGAGATCGGCTTCGAGGAACAGGCTCTGCGAGAGATCGACGCCTTGAAGATTGCAGCCGGCGAGGCGCGCCTTCATCAGATTGATCCGCGACAGCCTGACCTTGCGCAGGTCACGCTGCGATAGATCCGCCTCCATGGCGAACATCGTATCGATGTCGGCGCCGTCGAGGATGGCGGTTCGCAGATCGCCCTTGACCAGCGTCAGGCCGCGGATCGTCGCATCCGACAGGTCGATGCTCGCGAGGGTGCATTCGATCAGTGCGATCGTCGTCAGTTCGACCCCGGCCAAACAGGCTCGGGAGAGATCGACCCGGGCGAAGCTCGTGCCGACCAGCTTCGCGCCAGTGAAATCGGCCTCGGTCGCGTCGGCTTCGGCGAGCTGGCAATCGCGCAACGCCGCACGGGCGAAGGATGAGGCGGTCAGGCTTGAGCGGGGCCATTGCACCGTGTCGAAGTCCGCGTCGCTGAAATCCGCCCGTTCGAAACGGCACTGGACGAGCTGGCATCGCTTCAGCTGCGCCTCGCGAAAGCGGGTACTGGAGAAATCGCAGCCGATCAGGATGGCGCCATCCAGAACTACGCCACTGAAATCCGCCCCGGCGAAGGAAGCGCCCTCGATCGGCAGGCCGAGCTCGACGCGCTCAAGCAAATCCTCACGGCGCATCGGCGGGCATCCCGAACAGGGTCTTGTCGAGCAGCGCCTGCGTCAGGTCGGCGCCGACGAGCGACGCATCCGAGACATCGCAGCCATAGAGATTGGCCCGCAGCAGCCGGGCGCCGTCGAGATGGGCACGGCGCGCCTGGGCGTTGAACAGATTGGCGCCGAAGAGGTCCGCCCGCAGCAGGGTCGCCTTGCCGAGCGAGGCCTGCTTGAGCGAGGCGAGCGCGAGATCGGCCTCGCTCAGATCAGCCTCGCCGAAATCGACCCGGTTGAAGCTCGCCCGCGCGAAACTCGCGCGGATCAATCGGGTCCCGCGGAAGGAGCCGTTCATGCCGACGGCGCCGTCGAAGCGTGCGCCGGTAAGATCGCAGCCGGTATGGAAGCCGCTCTGCTGCAGATGCGCCCCGGAAAAGTCGGCGCCCGGCGCCTCGAGCTTCACCGCTGAGAGCTTGAACGCCTTGAGCCTGCGGGCGTCGAGCCTCTCCGCCCTGACCTCGACCAGCGCACAGCTTTCCATCACGGCGTCGGCGAGGACGACCCGCGCCATGTCCGAGCGCAGGATCGTGACCCGGTCCAGCCGGGCGCCTGCGAAGGAGACGTCCGATAGATCGGTCTCGATGAAGTTGGCCTGCTCGAGCGTCGCGCCGGCGAAGTCGCATTGCGCCACCTGGCTCTTCAGCCATTGCGCCCGGCGCAAGTCCGCTCCCGCGAAACGGGCGCCGCGGGCGTCGGAGGCACCGAGATTGGCCTCCAGCAGATTGGCCTGCGAGAAATCCACCCCGCGCAGATCGGCGCCTGCGAAGACCGCGCCGGCGCAATTGGCGCCCAGGAAGCGTGCGCCGCGTAGATCGCACTGTTCGAAGAAGGTACCGCTCAGGTCGAGGCCACTGAAATCCTGACCGGAAAGGTCGGCGCCGGCCATGTCGCGGCCAGCGAGGCCGTCGGCCTTCGCTGCCATGATCGCCTGACCGAAACGCTGCGCCGCTTCCGCCGGCAATGGCGTGATCGGATGGATCGGCTGCGGAGCGAGCCGGCGCATCATCGCCATGGCTTCGCCGAGCTGCGGCTCGAGCTGATCGAGCTGCGCGCTTGCCCGCGCGAGCTGCGCCTTCGGGTCGGCTGGCTCCCTGGAGGCCGGCAGGATGTCGCCGGCCAGCAAGGTCCCGAGAAGGTCATCGAGCGACTGTCCTGGCGGCGCCAGCTCGGGGAAGGCTCGTCTCAGTTTGTCGCCGGCCGCATCAGCCTCGGCAGGTAGCTGGATCGCCTGCCGCTGCGCCGTGTCGGCAGCCGCCGCGTCCGGCACGAGATCGTCGCGCTGGGCCGCCTGTGCCCCGGCAAGACCATCGCGCGCCGAAGCAAGGAGCGCTGCGCCCGGTCCGCTTTGGAAGCGTTGCAAAGCATCGCGCAGCGAGGCTTCCGGATCGACCGTGCTCGCCGGCAGCCTGAAGTCCGGCGGCAAGGCGGTCGCGGACAGATTGGGCTGCTCCGGCAGGTCGAGCTCGGCGAGCAGGGCGTCGAGTTCGCCGAGCTCTCCGGTCTCGCGGAAGCGTTCGCCGCGGCTCGCCATGGCATGGGCCTGCGCTTCGAGCTCGCGACCGCGCTCGTCCATCTGCGCCTGGAGCTGCTGCGTGCCTTCGAACAGGGCGGCGAAGTCGATCTCGCCGCTGGCGATCTCCTCCGGCGAGGGCATCCAGGCGGGCGGCGGCTCGGCCGGCGGCAGGTTCGGCATGAAGGCAGCGGGCAGGCCGGCCTTGTCGAGCGCGTCGCGCAAGACGAGCCGCTGCGCCTTCTCGGTTCGCTCGCGCTGGCGCTCATGATGGGCCATGCGGGCGAGCCGGCGCCGCTCCAGCGCGGCGGGATCGGGGAGAGGCGAGAGCGCCGCGTCGGCAAGGACGTATTTCGGCTTCTCGGCCGGATCGCTGCGCAGTCGGAAGGCTTCGGCGTAGTGCTCGACTGGACGCGGCTCGTCGGCGAGGCGCTCATAGGCGAGCATGACATGGGTCACGTCGTCGCCATCGATATCGGCGACCGGGCAGGCGCCGCGATAGACCAGTACGCCCTTATGGGCACTGGGGAAGAGCCAGGCGGTGTCGAGCACGTTCGGCAGTTCGAAGAGGCCGTCGCTGCGGGCGATGAAGATGCGCACACGCATGCCTGGCAACGCACCCTCGATTACCGGATGCTCCGCAGAGAAGCCCGCTAGCCGGTAAGGCTCCTGCCCGGAGAAATAGCCTTCGACGCGCTGATCCGGCGTCGCGACGCAGAACAGGCGCGGATCGGCATCCGCGGCGAGCCCCGGAAAACCGTGCTTCAGCCAGTGATCGTCATAGGTGCCGGCGAGCGCTCGGCGGGACGGGTGCGCCGGATCGATCGGGCCGAGGCGTATTGGCTCGGGGGCGTCCTCGGCAGTGCGGATCAGCCGGTCGGCGCGCTCGATATTCGGCAGCAGGACGATCTCGCCGGCATCGACGCGACGGGTCGCCTCCGCCCCGCGCCCGAGCGGATTGACCGGATGGGTGGAGCCGCCGAAGCAGCGCTCCGGAACGAGGGGCATCTCGACGAAGGGCTTGGGCGGCTCGAAGACCGGCCCGCCAGCGGTCTGGCGCCAGACACGGTCGCCGAACACGGCGAGGCGCTTGCGAATAGTGCCGAGCGCAATGTCGAGTGCGAGCGCCGGGACTGGCTCCGCTCCTGGCGCCCGGGCGAAACCGGCGACGAGAACCTCCCCGCTGGGCTTGGGCATTGCCGCGTCGAAGATCGTGCCCGCCGGCATCTGCTCCATCGCCATCGGCCAGAGCGCGGTGTCGGGCTCGAAATCACTGGGCTCGAGCAGCGAGAACAGCCCCAGCGCCGAGACGACCAGCGTCGCCGAACTGCCGCGGCGCTCGACCTTGGTCAGGATGCCGAGCTTTCGTGGTTTGATGATCGTCGGCATGAAGCTGTCTTGGTGGCTCGCAGGTGACGCTAGGGCGGGTAGACGACAGGCTGACGACGCTGCTCAGGGTTCGCGGGTGATCAGGATCTCGACACGCCGGTTGCGGGCGCGCCCCTCGATGCTGGTGTTGTCGGCGATCGCCTCGGCCGAGCCGCGCCCGTCGACGGAGAGGCGCCCGCCCTCGCGCAGGGCCGGGCGGATCAGCGCCGCGACGGCCTCGGCGCGTGCGACCGAGAGCGCCTGGTTGTCGCGGAACGGGCCGCCGGCCGTGACCGCCTGGTCGTCGGTGTGTCCGACGATGCGCACCGGGCCCTTCTCGCCGTCGATCACGCCGGCGATACGGCGCGCCACCGGCACGAAGCCGGGCAGGGCGGTGGCCTGGCCCGAGGCGAAGGTGATGAGGTTGCCGACGCGGATCGCGACCCAGCCGCCGAAGGGGTCGACGGTGATCGAGCCGGCCTTGATCTCCTCGGCCAGCGCGGCCCGGATCCGTTCGAGCTGGCCGGGGCGTGGTACGGGCGCCGGGGCAGGTTGCACCGCGACCGGCTGAACCGGCTTGGGCGCTGGCAGCAGCAATGGGATCAGCAAGGCGAGGGCCACGAGCACCGCGATGATCGCGGCGCTGTAGAGGCCGATCTGGACGAATTTCGATCTGACCTGCGTGCTCGTCGCCATTGCTCCCCCCGAGCCGAGGCGACAGAACACGATGGCGGTGACGACAGGACGATGACGAAATCGCTATTTGCGAGACGCTGCGGCACCAGCGTGGAAGTCGCCGAGAATATCGTATAGTCAAGTAATTAGCCGGCATATTGAAACAATACTGTCAGATTTCCTCTCTAGACGTGCCGAGGTGATTTCCCGGCCGCTGACGAGAGACCGTCCGTGACGAAGGTCCTGGGCGATGAGACGCCTGTGCGCTTGAACGGAGAGCCCGAGGCTTCTCTGGCGGCAGAGCCGTCTCCGAAGAGCGCTGCGGCGCCCGCTTCCTCGTTCCTACCGGCCGTTCTCGTCCTCGTCGGCGTGGTCTGCCTGTTCGCGGCCGGCTCGCTTCTGCTGCGGCAAGGGCTTCGCCCCGAGGAGTTCCGGATCGCCCAGCCTGCCAGCCATGCCGAGCGCGAGGCGGGCTTTGCGCTCTACCGCGCCAATTGCGCGAGCTGCCACGGCGCCTTTCTCGGTGGCGCCGCCGGGTGGCGCAGCGATCCGGGCGTGGCGCCGGCGCTGAACGAAAGCGGCCATGCGACCAATCACAGCGACGCTGACCTTTTCTTCCGCGTCGCCGCCGGAGCCCGCACGGCCGGTGGCCGCGTGACCATGCCGGCTTTCCGCAACATCCTGTCGGATCAGGAGATCGTCTCGGTGCTGGCCTACGTCATGTCCTGGTGGCCGGACGAAGAGCTCAGACGCCGGGTCGGCGCCGACTGGACTTTCCAGGCGGTATGCACGCCGGCCGAGGCGCAGGTGTCCGCGAAGGCCGGGCTTTGACGCGATCCTCCGCCCTGGTGTCATGCGCCCGGAGCGCCTGCTTCCGGCGGCGAGCGATCAAGCTTGCGCATCTTTTCATGCCAGCCGCCCTCTGCGCATCGGCGGGGGCGGCGCAAGCGCATGTCAAATGGTTCGCGCCCTACAATGTCGCCGTTCCACCGGCCGCACTCTGGGAGGTGTTCTCCAGTCCCTTCATGGCCGCCCTGGGGCTATCGATCCTTGTGATCGCGATCGTCTTCATGGTCGACCGGTTCATGGCCTCCCGCGGTCTCGATAACGCCGCCGACGCGATGTTCGAGCCATTGAAGGCGATCGCACCCGGGATCATGCGCGTCAGCCTCGGTGCTTTCCTGCTTTGCCTCTGGCTGCTGGGGGGCATCCTGCTGACCCCCGAGCTGAAGACAGACAGCCAGGCCATTTCCTGGTTCCAGCTCTTTTTGGCTTTCTGCACGATCTGGTGGCGCACGACCTTCATCGCCGGCTTCGGACTCGTCGTGCTCTACGGCCTGGCGGTCGCGCAATATGGCGGCTTCCATCTGATGGATTATCCGCTCTTCCTCGGCATCGCCGCCTATCTGATCATCCATTCGCTTCGGCTGGCGCGGCTCCAGCCCTACGCCCTGTCGATCCTCTATGCGGCCATGGCGCAGACGCTGCTCTGGGCCTCGGTGGAGAAATGGGCTTATGCGTCCTGGACGCTGCCGCTGCTCGCCCAGCACGAGCGCATCACGCTCGGCATCAACCATCACATCTATGTCATGCTGGCGGGCTTCGTAGAGTTCGTCGCCGCCTTCCTGCTCCTGTTCGGCATGCTCAGCCAGCGCCTGGTCGCCGCAATGCTCCTCGGCATCTTCCTCGCCGCCATCATCGATTTCGGCAAGGTCGACGCGGTCGGCCATCTGATGATCATCGCCTCGCTCGGCATCGCCGTGATCGAGGGCAACACGACCATCAACCACGCCGTGCAGAGCGGCATCCGCTCCTACCGGATCGGCGGGCTGGAGCAGGCCGCGACCTATATCGGCGTCCTCCTGCTCTTCTTCCTGATGTATTACGGCGCACACGGTCTGGCCTATGGCAGCCTGGCATAGCGAGACATCGATGGCCCGACCGGCCGCCGCCATGGCGGGATCGTCTCCGTGCCTGCGCGGCTGGCGGCTGCTCGCTGGTGTCGCGATGGTGCTGCTCGCCGGCTGCTCGACGATCGAGCCGTTGATCGAAAGCCCCGCGAACCTCGATGGTGACAGTGCGGCCCTCACTGCCGAACAGGCCGAACAGAAGGCGAGGGCGGCCGCGCGCCCGCTCGACAATGCGATCTTGCGCGCCAAGTATCGCCGGCCGGCTGAACTGCCCGATGGCGCGCGCGCTTCTGCGCCGGTGGTTGCTCTCGGCGACAAGCTCTTCCACAGCACCGAATTGTCAGGCAACCGCCGCATCGCCTGTGTCAGCTGCCATCTGCCCAACGCCGCCTGGGCCGACCGCAAGGCCAAGCCGATCGCCGACAATGGCCGGCCCATGGCGCGGCGCTCGCAGACGCTCTACGACATGGCCTGGGCCAATGCCTTCCTCTGGGACGGCCGGCAGGATTCGCTCGCCGGCATGGTCAGCGGGCCGATCGCCTCGCCCGACATCATGGGCCTGTCGCTCGATGCGATGGTGCAGCGCCTCGCCTTCTCGGCTGAGTTCTCGGCCGATTTCCAGCGCGTCTATCCCAATGTCGGGCCGACGCCCGAGACGGTCTCGGACGCGCTGGCCGGCTACATGAACACCCTGCGTTCGCCTGCGACCCGCTTCGACCGCTGGGTCAAAGGCGATGAGCGGGCGCTGAGCCCGGCGGAGCTCCGCGGCTTCAGGCTCTTCAACGGCAAGGCCAATTGCGTCGCCTGCCATTCAGGCTGGCGCTTCACCGACGAGGGTTTTCGCGACATCGGCCTGAAGGACACCGGCGATCGCGGTCGCGGCCGGATCAAGCCGCAGATCGAAAGCCTCGCCTTCGCCTTCAAGACGCCGACCCTGCGCGGCGTCGCCGAGCGTGCGCCCTATATGCATGACGGCTCGATCGCCACGCTGGAAGCCGTGGTCGAGCATTACGATCGCGGCGGCGTGCGCCGCCCGAGCCTGTCGCCCGACATGTTCCCGCTCGGGCTCGGCGCGCAGGAGAAGAGCGACCTCGTCTCCTTCATGCGATCGCTCTCGGGCCCTGCGACATCCGCCCAGAACAATGCCGACCCGGAGGCGACCGCCCAATGAAGCACGTACCCGTCATTCTCCTTGCGCTGGCCTGCACTGGCGCCATGTCCTCGCTTTCCGGAGCGACCGAGTTCAAGGTCGCGCAGAAAGGCCAGCAGTTCAGCCCGCAGACGTTGAAGATCAAGGCTGGCGACGAGGTCGTCTTCGTCAATGACGATACCGGCACGCATAATGTCTTCTCCGAAAGCGCCACGAACAGCTTCGATCTCAAGGCGCAGCGGCCGGGTGCCAGCACCAGGGTCGCCTTTCCGAAGGCCGGCAAGGTCGATGTCCGCTGTGCCATCCATCCGTCGATGCGGATGACGATCGAGGTCGAGTGATCGAACCGCCTGCGCGTGCCGCCCAAAGCTGGCGCGCAACTGTCACATGCGCATGCTCCGATGCGCCGTCTCGCTGCGTCCCGGCGAGCGGCACGAGGCCCGAGCGTTGAAGATGACCGTCAAACGCAAACTCTATGGGCTCGCCGCGCTCGGCATCCTGATCGCGGCGATCGTCGCCGCCGCCGCGGTCTACGGCGTCGCGGCCATGTCGAGCGCCAGCCATTCGATCTTCAACAACGCCTTGCTGGTCAACAAGAACGTCTCGACCCTGGTCGTGCTGTTCGAGCAGAGCCGGACATTCGTGCGCGGCATCAACGCCAACACCAGCAAGGACGAGATCGCCCGGGCCGACGCCGCCTTCAACGTCATCGACCAGAAGCTCGCCGACACCAGCATCGACGTGTTCCGCTCGATCACGAATGAGGGCGTCCGCGCGGCGGTCACCGCCTTCATCGCCGCGCTCGACCAGTCACGCCGGGTCGCGACCGAGATCTTCGAATCCTGGAAAGCCGGCGACGCCGAGAAGGCGGCGCGGCTGTCCGACGAGGACGGCCGCAACGAGGCGGCGATGCGCGAGGCGCTCTCGACGCTGACAGCGTTCCTCGACCGGCTCGCCGACCAGGAGTTGAACGCGCTGGAGGAAACGCAGCGCACGACGACGCTGGTCTCCATCGCCGTCGCAGCCGCGGTGCCGTTCCTGATCGTCATCGCTTTTTTGGTGGCACGCCAGATCGCGACGCCGATCGCGGCGCTGACTTTCGCGGCGCGCGATGTCGAGCGCCGCAAGTTCGAGCCGCATTCGATCGAGGCCGTCGCCGGCCAGCGCAACGAGCTCGGCTCGCTCGCGCGCGTCTTCCAGAAGATGGCGGTCGATGTGCAGCGGCGCGAGGAGGAGCTCGAAGGGCTCGTGCACGAGCGCACGCGCGATCTCGAAACCAAGAACGAACTGCTCGAGAAGCAGCACAAGCGGATGGAGACCGAGCTCGACATCGCCCGTTCACTGCAGGGCGCGATGCTGCCGCAGCGCATGCCGAAGCATCCGAGCTATTCCGGCCGGGCGATCATGCGGCCGGCGCGCGAATTGGGCGGCGATTTCTACGACTTCTTCGTGATCGGCGAGGACGAGATCGGCCTCGTCATCGCCGACGTTTCCGGCAAGGGTGTGCCGGCGGCCTTCTTCATGGCGATCTCGCGCACCGTGCTTCAGTCCAGCGCGCGCGAAGGCCGCTCGGCTGGCGATTGCCTGGCCGAAACCAACTCGATCCTGTGCGAGCAGAACCCGCTCGATATGTTCGTCACGGTCTTCTACGGCATCCTCAACCTGCGCACCGGCGAGCTGAGCTACGCCAATGGCGGGCACAATCCGCCGATCATCGTGCGCGAGAGCGGCGAGATTGCCGAATTGCCGATCACCGGCGGCATCGCCATGGGCATCATGCCCGGTTTCTCCTACGATCAAGGAAGCCTCAGGCTGGAGAAGGGCGACACGCTTTTCCTCTATACCGACGGTATTTCCGAGGCGATGGACACCGAGGGCCGCGAGTTCACGGTCGATCGCCTGGTCGCCTCGCTGAGCGAGAGCCATCGCCAGTCGCTCGACATCGTTGTCTCCAATGTCACCGACGCCGTCAGCCGTTTCGTCGGTGACGCTCCTCAGCATGACGACATCACCTATCTGGTCGTCCGCTATAGGGGCCCGCCCGAGCCGATCGAGCTCGAAACGATCAAGCGGGTCGAAGATGCCGGCACGCCATGGGCAATGAAAGCCGTCTAATTTTGAGCCGGCTTTGTCTCCTCTGCGTTTAGGCAAGTCGTGATGGCAGACTGATCAGTTTAAGGCGTCATAGTCGCTCGGTCATATCAAAGTCATCGAAGCTTCAATAACGAGCGTCATCAACGTCAGCGGGGCCAGATACACAATGGTCGCCGCTGCGAGCGTCGATGTCAGAGTCCAGTTCCACCTTTTTTGATCCGCGGATCGCAGGCGGCGCATCGCCCGTGTCCGAGGCGGCGCCTGCCGGCTCGGAGCCGCGCAGCTCGTCCGAATTCGAGGAGCTGGAGAACGAGGTCCGCAAGCTCGAGACCGACGGTCCGCTCGCGGTGAACTGGCGCGAGGTCGCACGGCTCTCGACCGCCGTGCTGGAGACGCGCGGCAAGGACCTCCTCGTCGGCGCCTGGCTGGCGCATGCACTCTGCCGCGAGGAGCGCTATCACGGTCTCGCCGTCGGGCTCGGCATCCTGCGCGGGATGATCGCCGAGCATTGGGACGGCATGCAGCCGCCGGCCGCCCGCGAGCGGGCTCGCGTCGGAGCACTGGAATGGCTGGTCGGCCGCACCGCTCCGCTCTGTGAAGGCGAAGCCAGGGAGAGCGACTGGCCGGCGGTTCTCTACGCCTATGACGCGCTGACCGAGATCGACACGCTCGCCGGCGAGAAGCTGCGCAAGGAGCAGGTCGCGCTGGGCGATCTCGTGCGCGCGCTCCGGCCGCATCGCGATGCCGCCCGCCGCGCTCTGGCGGAGGCCGGGCAGAAGCGCCAGGCTGCCGAGGCTGAAGCTGCCGCCCGAGCCGAGCAGGAGGCACAGGCCGCCGCACGCGCAGCCGAGGCGCCCGCCCCGGCTCCGGCGGCAACGCCGGTTCCGCCCGCCCAGGCTCAGGCCCAAGCGGCAGCGCCGGCGCCAGCCGTGTCGGCAGCGCTCGATCTCTCGACGATCGACTCCCTGCCCGAGACGCTGCGCAGCCTCTCCACCGCGCTGATCGGCCGCAATACGGCGGATGCGCGCGCCTATCTGCTGTCGCGCGTCGCGTCCTGGTGGCGCATCCGGCAGTTGCCGCCGAACGAGGGCGGCCGCACCGGCGCCATGCCGCCGGTGGAGGAGGCGGCTGCCGTGCAGGCGCAGAGTCAGGCGGGGCAGAACCAGGAGGCGCTCAAGGCGCTGAACGAGCTGGTCTGGACCGCCCCGTTCTGGTTCGAGGGGCATCGCCTCACCGCCGAGATCCTGAAGGGCATGGGCCCGGATCACGCCGATGCGGCTGCTGCGGTTGGCGGGGCGATGAACATGCTGTTCCGCCGCTTTCCCGAGCTGATGAATTTCAGCTTCGGCGACGGCAAGCCCTTCGTCGACCCGGCGACGCGCGACTGGATCGAGGAGAATGGCGGCGGAGGCGGGGCTGCTTCAGGCGATGCCGACGGGCTCGACCGCGCGCTCGGCGAGGCGCGGACGCTGGTCGCAGCCGGCAAGGCGCCGGAGGCGGTCGACCTCTTGGCTTCGCTGACCCGCGGCGAGATCGGCGGGCGCAACCGCGTGCTGCGCCAGATCGCCCAGGCGCGCTTCTGCCTCGATGTCGGCCTGATCGCGGCGGCGCTGCCGCTGCTCGACCATCTCGAGAACCTGCTCAAGACGCACGATCTCGAGAACTGGGAGCCGCAGCTCGCTGCCCAGGTGGCGGAGCTGCGCTTCCGGGCACTCACCCATGCCGACGCCGCTCGGCTCGTCGCCGAGGACCGGCGCCGCATCGGCCTCGACGAGACGCGCCAGCGCCTCGTCCGGCTCGACCTTGCAACCGCCGCGCGCCTGTTCCGGTGACCGGCTCGATCTGAAGACCAAGTTTCATCACGCTGGGGAGCACGTCATGTCGAAGGAAGTCTCGGTCGCTCCGAAAGAGCGCGTCAACATCAAGTTCAAGCCCGCCACCGGCAATGTGAAGGAAGAGGTCGAGCTGCCGCTGAAGCTGCTGATGGTCGGCGACTTCACCGGCCGCGCCGACGATCGTCCGGTCGAGGAGCGTGGGCTGGCCGACATCAACAAGGACAATTTCGACGACGTGCTGAAGGGCCATGAGCTCAAGCTCGACGTCGCCGTCGCCAACAAGCTTGACGAAGCCGCCGATGCGCCCGATGTCCGTGCCTCGCTCTCCTTCAACAAGCTGAAGGATTTCGAGCCGGATGCGGTCGCCCGCCAGGTGCCTGAGCTGCGCAAGCTGATGGAGCTGCGCGAGGCGCTGGTCGCGATGAAGGGCCCGCTCGGCAACGTCCCGGCCTTCCGCAAGGCGATCCAGGGCGTGCTCGAGGACGACGCGGCCCGCGAGAAGCTGCTGCGCGAGCTGACCGGCTCCACCGACGGCAAGACCCCCTGATCAAATCAGCACGACAGGACCCGCAACCATGAGCAATCAGCAACTCGAGGTCGCCCAGGATGCTTCGGTCGTCACGACCGAATTGTCGCTGCTCGACCAGATCCTCGGCGAGACCAAGATCCAGCCGAACGACGAGGGCTATGACGTCGCCCGCCGCGGCGTCGCAGCCTTCATCTCCGAACTGATGCTGCCGGCGCGCAAGGACGAGAAGGTCAACAACGCCGTCATCGACCAGATGATCGCCGCGATCGATGGCAAGCTCTCGGCCCAGCTCGACGAGATTCTCCACGACGAGTCGTTCCAGAAGCTGGAATCGGCCTGGCGCGGGCTGAAATTCGTCGTCGACCGCACTGATTTCCGCCAGAACATCCGTATCGAGCTGCTCAATTGCTCGAAGGACGAGCTCCTCGCCGACTTCGAGGACAGCCCGGAAGTCGTGAAGTCCGGCCTCTACAAGCACATCTACTCGGCCGAATTCGGCCAGTTCGGCGGCAAGCCCTATGGCGCGGTGATCTCGAACTACGAGTTCTCCGCCGGGCCGCAGGACGTGAAGCTGATGCAGTTCATGTCGAGCGTCGGCGCGATCTCGCATGCGCCGATGATCGCCTCGGCCGGGCCGCAGATGTTCGGCGTCGAGAAATACGAGGACATCGCCAACCTCAAGGATCTGGAATCGATCTTCGAGGGGCCGCGCTATGCCAAGTGGAACGCCTTCCGCGAGAGCGAGGACGCCCGCTATCTCGGCCTGACGGTGCCGCGCTTCCTGCTGCGCGTGCCCTACGGTGCGGACACGGTTCCGGTGAAGGCCTTCAACTACGAGGAGAAGAGCGCCGGCGAGACCGACAATTATCTCTGGGGCAACGCTGCCTACACCTTCGCGACGCGCCTGACCGAGTCCTTCGCGCAGTATCGCTGGTGCCCGAACATCATCGGCCCGCAATCGGGCGGCGCGGTCGAGAACCTGCCGATCCACAATTTCGAGTCGATGGGCCAGATCCAGTCCAAGGTTCCGACCGAGGTGCTGGTGACCGACCGGCGCGAATACGAGCTGGCCGAGCAGGGCTTCATCGCCCTGACCATGCGCAAGGGCAGCGACAATGCCGCCTTCTTCTCGGCGAACTCGGTGCAGAAGCCGAAATATTTCGGCAACACGCCGGAGGCCAAGCAGGCGGAGCTCAACTACAAGCTCGGCACGCAGCTGCCCTACATGTTCATGATCAATCGCCTGGCGCACTACATCAAGGTGCTGCAGCGCGAGAACATCGGCTCCTGGAAGAGCCGCGAAGAGCTCCAGGAAGAGCTCGGCAAGTGGATCAGCCAGTATGTCGCCGACCAGGACAATCCTTCGCCGGAGGTCCGGGCGCGCCGGCCGCTGCGCAAGGCCGAGATCCGGGTCGAGGACGTCGAGGGCGAGCCGGGCTGGTACCGCGTCGCCATGTCGGTGGTGCCGCACTTCAAGTACATGGGCGCCGACTTCACGCTCTCGCTGAAGGGCAAGCTCGACAAGCAGTGACCTGATCCTGCTCCGCCCTGCCTCTGACCGGAGGCGGGGCGGTTGCGATCGATGAGACGCCCGTGGCGAGCCTGTTCGAACGATTGGAGACCGCGCGCGAACCCGGCGCCGGTTCGCCGGATACCGCGCCGGCCCTGAGCGTGGCCGATAGCGTGCTGGCGAATGTCAGGCGCATCCTCAACGCGCGCCAGGGCTGCTGCGAGACGCGACCGGATTTCGGCATGCCCGATCTCAACGACATCTCGCGCGAGGCTTCGGAGACCATTCCGGCGATCGCGCGAACGGTGAAGGCGCAGCTCGAGACCTTCGAGCCGCGGCTGCGCGAGGTGCTGGTCAAGCCGATGCCGACCGAGGCGCCGGGCGAGTTCGCCTTCTCGGTCAGCGCCGTTCTCATCGACGGCGAGAATGGCGAGGCGATGCGCTTCGACACCGTGCTCGGCAACGACCGGCAGATGCGGCTGCGGAGCTGACGATGTCGCTGAACGCCCATTACGAGGACGAACTCTCCTATCTGCGCGAGCTCGGCCAGGAGTTCGCCCGGGCCAACCCCAAGCTCGCCGGCTTCCTGTCGCGCGAGGCGAGCGACCCGGATGTCGAGCGATTGCTGGAAGGCTTTGCCTTCACCGTCGCGCGCCTGCGCCAGAAGCTCGAAGACGAGATGCCGGAGCTCGTGCACGGGCTGATCCGGCTGGTCTGGCCGCATTATCTGCGCCCGATTCCGCCGATGAGCGTCGTCGCCTTCGAGGCGGCGGCCGGCGGCGGGGCGGGCGTCACCCGCGTTCCGGCCGGCGTCGCGCTGGCCTCGCGGCCGGTCGACGGCGTCGCCTGCCGCTTCCGCACCTGCTATCCGGTCGAGGTGCTGCCGTTCTCGATCGCGCGCACCGAGAGCGAGAACCGGCCGACCACGGCACGCCTGGCGCTGACCCTGCAGGCGGCTGGGCGCGGCACATTGCAGGGTCTGCAAGGCGGGCGCCTCAGACTGTTCTTCAACACCGAGCGCGAGCCGCAGGTCGGGCGCACGCTCCTGCTCTGGCTCTCGCGCCATCTGCGCTCGATCACCGTGACCAGCGATACCGGCGAGAGCGTCTCCCTGCCGGCGAGCGCGATCCGCCCGGTCGGCTTCGACGACGGGGAGGGCGTGCTGCCCTATCCGTCGAATGCCTTCATCGGCTTCCGGCATCTGCAGGAATATCTCGCCTTCCCGGCGAAGTTCCTGTTCGTCGACGTGACCGGTTTGGAGGCTCTGGCGGGCCTCTCAGGCAAGGCGGCGACCTTCGCCTTCGAGTTCTCGCGGCCCTTCCCGGACCAGGTCCGGGTGGCGGAGGGCCATGTCCGGCTGAACTGCACGCCGGTGGTCAATCTCTTCGCCCATGAGGCGCATCCCCTGCGCATCGACCGCTCGCGCAGCGAATATCGCGTCGTCGCCGGCGGCCGGGCGGGGGCAGCGATCTACGCGATCGACAAGGTCACCGGCTATCTGCAGGGCCGGGCCGAGCGCATCGTCTACGAGCCCTTCGAGGCCTTCCGCCACGATCTGCCGGGAGAGACGGAGAGCAAGCTGTTCTATCGCGAGCGGCTGCGGCCAGCCGTGGTCGGCCGCGGCGTCGACCACTACCTCTCCTTCGTGTCGCGGCTGGAGCGGGCCTCGACCCCGCCGGCGGAGGTGATCTCGATCGGCTTGACCTGCTCGAACGGCGCTCTTGCCGAGCGGCTCCCGGTCGGCGCGATCGACCAGCCGACTTCGGAGACCCCGGCGACCGTCACCTTCGCCAATGTGATGGGCGTGACGCCGCATACGCCGCCTCCGATCGGCGAGAACCTGCTCTGGCGATTGATCTCAAACCTGTCGCGCAATTACGGCTCGCTCGTAGATGTCGGGGCGCTGCGGACGCTGATCGCCAGCTATGATTTCCGCGCCGTGCACGATGCGCAGGCGCGCCGCCGGCTGGAACTGTTGCTGGAGGGGCTGGAAGCCTTCGAGAGCGGCGTCGAGGACGGCGTGCTGCGCGGCCAGCCGGTCCGCATCCGCACCATCAGGCTCGCGGTCGCCGAGAGCAAGATCGGCGGCGAGGCCGAGCTTTACCTGTTCGGGGCGGTGCTGGAACGCTTCTTTGCGGTCTATGCCAGCCTCAACAGCCTGCACCGCTTCGCCATCCAGGGCGCCGAGAGTAAGGTGGAATACAAATGGACGCCGAGAGCCGGCACGACGAGCGCGACCTGAGCACCGTCGCGGCGCTCGACGCTGCGGCGGTCCAGTTCAACGCCCTCTGCCTTCAGCTGGAAGAGGCTTTTCCGCAGCCGGGCGGCATCGGCTCGTCGGGCTCGCCGCGGCATGAGGCTATCCGCTTCCGCGCCAATCCGACGCTCGGCTTCCCAGCCGAGGAGGTCGCGGCGATCGAATTGCCGGCGCGTGCCGGCGAGCCCATCGTCGTCACCGCCAATCTCTTCGGCCTGCACGGCCCGTCCTCGCCGCTGCCGCCGGCCTTCACCGAGCGGATCGTCTTCGCCGAGGATGGCGGGGCGCTGCGCGACTTCTCTGACTTCTTCAACCACCGCCTGCTCGGGCTGCTCTTCCGGATCTGGAAGCACTATCGCCACCAGCATCGCTACGAGCCGGGCGCGACCGATCCCATTTCCGGCGCGGTCGCCGCGCTTTTCGGCATGTTCGGCGTGGCGCAGGAGGGCGACCGGCCGGCGCGGACGCTGCTGCTGCCCTATGCCGGGGTGCTGGCGCTGCACAGCCGCTCGGCCTCGGTCGTCGCCGGTGTCGTCAGCCATTATTTCGGCGTGCCCTGCGCGATCGAGGAGTTCGTGCCACGCGAGATCCGCATCCCGGAGGAGGCGCGATGGCGGCTCGGCGCGCCCGGCATCGAGCTCGGCGTCGATACGGTCGCGGGTGAGAGCATGCGCGATGTCATGGGCAAGTTCCGCCTGAAGCTCGGGCCGCTGACCTCCGCGCAATGCGACCGGCTGCTGCCGGGCGGGCCGGATCACGCCACGCTGACCGAGCTGATCCGCCTCTCGATCCGCGAGCCGCTGGATTGGGACATCGCCTTCCTGCTCGCGCCGGGGGAGGCGCGCCCCTTCCGGCTCGGCGAGTCCAGGCTCGGCTGGTCGGGCTGGCTCGATGTCGATCCGGCCGCTCCGGTCGAATT
>Ga0209025_1001882_pt1 | contig 24533 bp, 22 predicted proteins | sample AraplaMF_Col_mLB_FD_184256 | JGI IMG/M metagenome (GOLD analysis project Ga0209025, IMG submission 184256) | Arabidopsis root microbial communities from the University of North Carolina, USA - plate scrape MF_Col_mLB (SPAdes) (version 2) | ecosystem: Host-associated > Plants > Roots > Endosphere... | reverse complement strand
CTTACATTTGCATTGGACATTTTTTATATGATCTATGTCGCCTTAACAATAATTGTTTTGTTAAGGGTATAATGTCGGTTGCTATTACCATTGAAAAGAGTCATTTAATCTATGTGCTTATTCCTAGAACTTAACCTGCCCTTCCTCGTTTGCTGACATACGATGAAATAGGCATTCCAAAAGATTAATTTTTTTAAACTAACTGAGTAGGCTTATATAACAAGAAAAACCGACGAAACAATGGTAAAATAATGGAAAATAGCAAGGTGGGATATGATGGCTGAAAATATTTTACTTATTATTTTGATGATTCCCTTATATGGTTCGATAATTTGGTCTTATTTTAACATCTTTCAGTGGGTGCCCAAACATCCACTGAAAGATGTTAAAGCCTCCGGCGGATGTCACGGAACCGGAAAGGAGTTCTTTGTGCAAACACAAAGCGGATTCCGGACGCAATTATGCCGAGGCATAATTGATTCCTGAAGAAAGTTTATTGTTCGGAAAAAGGTGGATGTACAAAGAAGAGCTAGAGTTATCTAACGCAGTTATCCGTTATACTAAATTTACATCAATGATAGGCATGATTGGATTACCCCTCATTGTCATTGGTTTTATCTTTGATATTCTCATTCTTAAATTTACATTGGTAGTATTCATTTTAGTAGTGGTAATTGGGGCACTTATAATATTCACAGATGATAAAGATTCCTAAACTAACAAAAGTGTTTTCGAAATAAGATTTATGAATGAAATAATATAATGTAAACTCTGAGGCAGGGCGCGCTGTAAGACTCCTTTAAGATCATTTTCAAAATGACAAAAGTACAAAGAGTTCGGAAACATATGAATTAAATCAAAGAAGCTATGTTCACGTGTGGAACATAGCTTCTTTTTTGTTATTTTCTTCTACCATCGCATTATATTGTTTTAATTATTTGCTGTACTTCCTTTTATAAGATTCATAGAGTTCCTTCGCTAGCAAATTCGAAGCTACTCTTGTTGTTTTGTAGGTTTTACGTAAGTACTTTGCCGCTAATGCTGTGTAGTTCATATTAATTCTTTTGCAATTAGCTTATAAGTATTCATGCGACTTCCTAGTGCGTATTGATTGCAGTTTAACATCACTTCGTCAAATCCATAATGCTCTTGCTCTGATACTAAAAATTTAGCGATTTCCTTAGGAGTACCGACTAGATTAGCTTTTCGATTATTGGCGATTGTCATTTTATCCAGCTCCGTAAGCGGAAAATCCTTTGCTTCCTCAGGTGACATCGCTTGGATGATTTGTCCCTTCATGAGATGCAGACGTGTAATATCAATCGGCTTTGCCAAATATTCCGCTTCCTCTAGCGTATCTGCAACTGTCGCCGCATAGGTAACGATAATTTGAGGCTTCTCCATGTAATAGGAAGGTATAAAGTAATCTTTATACGTATCAAATATATCCTTTGACATATTGCCAGTGAAAAACTGCGCATATGAATAACCAACACCGAGTCGTCCTGCCTGCATAGCGCTTTGACCGCTAGACCCAAGTAACCAAGCCTCAGGTAATTGGATATTAACTGGTGCTGCTATCACTTGATCATAGACATGCTCGCCTGTTTTTTGATTATTCATCAGTTTTAAAGTTATTTCGAGCTTATCGTATTGCTCTGTAAATTGTTGTCTTCGACCCTCTGCTAATGCATAAATAGAGGCATGGTCACCACCAGGGGCTCTGCCTACGCCAAAATCTATACGATTCGGTGCCAAACCACTTAATGTTTTAAAAACCTCTGCCAGCTTATATGGAGAATAGTGCATCATCATAACGCCTCCAGTACCGATACGAAGACGTTTTGTTTTCGCGGCTAAGAAAGCAGCTGTAACTTCGGGAGCTGAACTTGCCAGTGAATGACTATTATGGTGCTCCGCTAACCACATACGATGATAGCCAAGCTCTTCACCTAAAAGCGCTATTTGTTCTGTACGCTGAAAGGCTTCCTCAGCGGTATGACCTTTTGGTATAGGCATTTGATCTAAAATGCTTAATCTCATTGAAAACACCCTCTCTGTCTAAACACTCCCTTCTACTGTAATATAGGAAGATCTTTTTACAAAGCAAAAGACCTTACTCATAGGCGAGCCGCTTTGAATGCCATGTTTCATAAACCATGCCAATTAGCAACCGGTTTTGTACGGGGCTCAATACGACATCATTAAACTTCATTGCATATGCAGTAAATTTCTTTGTTTGTTCATCTACTACAAACTGTAAAATGGCATGGCCTCTCTCACCTTCAAATGTAATATCACCTGATAATTCGACAACATGCTCACCTGTTTTTGCCTGATAATATCGCCAATATGGTTCAAAAAATGCGTAATTAAATGCATTACGAACAGATACTTCTGAAAAATTTCCTAAATACCCTTCTTTTACTGTATCGATATACTCATTATCAGTTATATCTTTTTTTGCATTATATACAAATCCGACAAGTAGCCCCATAAACACAACACAAATAAATACTCTTACATGATTTCCTAAACTCAAATGTCATCACGTCCCCTTTGCGTAAAAAACATCATCACCTACATAATACATTAAAATATACACATAAAGTAGAATATTTTTGCTTTTTATAGAATTTTAAAATATTTGAAAAGAATTAATTATGGAAATTAATAGAGGAATATTATTTAAGCTATTTACAGTCACTTTTCATTTCGCTATTATCAGAATATTATTATAGAAAAGAGATGACCTACCGTGCCCTTTGATTTAGATGTAAATATTTTACTCATTCTTATTTTTTTTGGCTTTCTAGCCGCATTTATTGATTCAGTTGTTGGAGGCGGCGGACTTATTTCATTACCCGCTCTTATGTTTGTGGGTCTTCCACCATCTGCAGCCGTGGCAACTAATAAGTTAGCGGGTACTATGGGGTCATTAACGAGCACCATAACGTTTTATCGCTCTGGAAAGTTAGATATTAAAGCGGTCTATAAATTGTTCCCTTTTGTATTTATAGGCTCCATGATTGGTGCATGGATTGTCCATCTTATGGACCCTAGCGTTCTAAAGCCGCTTATGCTTGTCATGCTAGCAGCTGTGGCAATTTATACTATTTTCAAAAAAGACTGGGGTAGCATATCTACCTATAAAAAATTGACACCTAAGCGTTATGCACTTTTCGTAGTGATTATTACTTTAATCGGCTTCTATGATGGCTTTTTAGGACCAGGGACAGGCTCGTTTCTACTATTTGCCTTTTTAATGGTTGGCTTTGACTTTTTAAAATCAGCAGGAAATGCCAAGTTTTTGAATTTCGGAAGTAATATCGCTGCCCTTCTTATGTTTATATACTTAGGGCAAATAAATTATGCCTATGGTTTACCAATGGGACTTGCGCAAATTGCAGGAGCTATTGTTGGTTCTAAATTTGCCATTAAACGTGGTAGCGGGTATGTACGTAATTTATTTATCGTTGTGACAATTCTATTACTTTTGAAAAATACATATGACTATTTTTCATGATTCTTTATATTTAAAAAACGAAATAAAGCGGTGCAATTATATTAATTGCACCGCTTTATCGGTTTCGTATATATGTTGTTATAGGAGCACTACTTTAAAATCACAGTGGTCGTTTATCGATAATATTGACTTTTACCTTTTTCTTTTACTGATACTCTTAGCTTCCAAAGCTCTTTAGCCAACTGAAATACTTCTTCATCATTCCCATCTTCAATCGCTACTTTTCTTGCCTTAAAAAGAGCATTTGCAGCAGGTGATAAATCAGGACAATCCACTACCCATTTTTTATAATCTTCTTTAAAAGGGGCTTTTTCGCTCCAAAGATAATTATGTTTTAAAAATGCAGTACCCACTGTATTTCTATTAAGCTCTTGTTTATATCGAAAAAGCTCTTTCTCATCGTTACCTAATAATACTATTTGCTTACCATCAATAAATACAAGTGAAATATCTTCTTTTTTTAAGATAGTTTCATCATCTCTAAGTTTTAACATAACTTCCTCATCGTAAATAGTCATTTCTAAGCTTTCATGAAAAGAAAATAATGTCACCATAATTCCCACAACCAATCCAAGAACCATTGTGATAAAACTTACCCATGCTCCATTATAAGAGGCAATCAGATTTAAAGGCCCTTGGAAAGGTACCCACGGTAAAGTACTAGCCCATTTAGCAATACTCGGAAGAAACCAACCAAGCACTAAACCGACAAGTGGGAAACCCAACCACAAAATCACTTTATCGGTTTTAGAAAAATTTAACAATGTGTAATTATTATCCATACTTTTATTCATCATTTCACCTTTATTTACTTAATTTTAGGTAAATAATAACACTAGATTAATATACTGTCAAAACGATTCGTTGCGTTCAAATTCCTCTGCATAGATTGAGCATTCTCCTGGAAATTCCATCGTTCCCCATAGTCATTTCAATAATTTAAAATACGTTTCTCATGCTCCAAATAACACCCGAGTAAAACCGTTTCCAATTACAGCCAATTCACTCTTTTCCCTTTCTAAGCAATAGCAAAAGGTTTATAATTTGCTATGATTTTTCGCAAAAATAAAATGGACGGTAAAGTGAAACTTTAATCTGCGGTGGTTATCTTCATTCCCAATGATTGTTAGTCTTCACTATTGGTTTTTTACGGATAGTTACTGCAGGATAAATTACTATATATCTATCTTTTATGTTAAAAAAATAAGATAAGTTTTTTATGCTATCAACTTTTTCCCACCTTTCACACGTCTAGTAGTTGTATACAATTTGAAAATGTTAATAAAGGAGCTTCTTTGGACATGAAAACAAGAAATGCATTTCAACATGAAGAGGTGTTTGTCCAGTTAATTCGCGAACAGAAAGAGCGTTTTTATTTGCTCGCGTATAGCTATACAAAAAATGAACAGGACGCACTTGATGTTGTACAAGACAGTATTCAAAAAGCCATGCTTTCTCTAGACCGACTAGAAAATGTCGAGTATATGAAAAGCTGGTTTTATAAAATAGTCGTACGTACATCTATAGATTTTTTACGTAAGCATAAACGCTTACAAGTGACAGACGATGATACATTGCAATTTTTAACACCTGCACAAGAGGATGTCTACGAAAACGTTGATTTAGAGCATGCGTTAGATGACTTACCTGTAATGTATCGTGAAGTTGTTATATTACATTATTTTGAAGATTTAAAACTCGCTGATGTTGCAAATATCCTTAACATTAAGCTGAGTACTGCTAAATCACGTCTTTATAAAGCATTAAAACTATTGAAAATACAGTTGGAAGATGTGAAGGGAGAAACAGCACATGGATGAAAAATTAAAAGAATTAGAAAAACAATATAATGAGGTACCTATTCCAAAGGAGCTTGATTTTGTGGTTGAAAATGCATTAAAACAAGGTAAAAAGAAAAGAAAAAAACGAGCACCACAATGGTTACTTGGATCTGCAGCGGCTGCCATGCTTTTTACAGCTGGTTTAAATGTCAGTCCTGCAATGGCACGAACACTTTCAGATATTCCCGTTGTTGGTAGTGTCGTAAAAGTCTTAACATGGACTGAATATGAAGTAAAAGAAGAGACATATGATGCAAACATTAAAGTACCTTCTATCGAAAACCTAGAGAATAAAGATCTTGCTAATGCATTAAATGAGAAATACCGTTCAGAAGGTAAAGCTCTTTATAATGACTTTGTTGCCGAAGTTGGTGATTTAAAGGCTAACGGTGGCGGCCATTTAGGCGTAGATAGTGGCTACGACGTTAAAACTGATAATGACCAAATATTGTCGATTGGTCGATACACTGTCAATACAGTTGGATCATCTTCTACAACGATGCACTACGATACAATTGATAAACAAAATGAGATTTTAATTACACTACCAATGCTATTTAAAGACAATAGTTATCTTAAAACTATCAGCGAAAACATTATGGAACAAATGCGTGAGCAAGCTGCATCCGACTCAGATAAAACGTACTGGGTAAAAGGAGGAGGCATTCCTGACGAAGAGCTTTTTGACGAATTTAAAGCTATTAAAGCGGATCAACAATTCTATATTTCGGATAAAGGGAAACTTGTCATCTCCTTTGATAAATATGAAGTTGCACCTGGCTATATGGGTGTAGTGGAATTCGAAATTCCTACCGATGTCCTAAAAAATGATCTTGTAAGCTCAAATTATATTCATTAATCATTTGCGATTAAGTAGTGAAGCTTTAATCCGTGGGGGTTTTCTCCCACGGATTTTTAATTTCCATCAATCGAGCTTTTTACGGGCAGGTTTTCTCCCATCTCACTAAGAGGTATTTGACAATTCAGTCGTCAGATACCTCGCTTTTTTCTAAAAAACCTTGGACAATGTGGAAATACGTTTATTAAAATTCTCCATTTCAGAGTAGTTTATTACGCTTATAATCCTCTCACTTTTTGTCTAAGCTAAAATGTATCAATTAACGTTAGAGGGTTTTCATATGAAAGGTCTAGGATCGATTAGTATTTTACATGTTGTCTTCTTATCTATGACTGTTATTGGCTTAAAAAATCACGTGACAATTATTCCCCCACTACTCAAAGTTGCAGGGAGAGATGGTTGGGCATCTGTACTAATGGCTACAGTTATTATATTCTTCTGGCTATTTCTTTTAGTTTATATACAAAAAAAGACGAATCACGAACCTATTAGAGACTGGTTAGAAGCAAAAATCGGGAAAATAGGATCTACAACTGTAATCTATATTATAGTTATTTATTTACTCATTCTAGCTGCTTTTACAATGGTTGAAACATTACAATGGATAAGCTCAACGTTTTTACCTCAAACACCGTCTATAATTTTATTACTCATTTATACGATTCTTTGTATTTTACTCGTTACAACTAGCTTACAAACCATGGTTATCTTAAATGTCTTTGTATTATTCGGTGTAGTAGTCTTTGGTTTTTTTGTAGCATTTACAAATTTACAGGTAAAAGAATACGAGTTATTACGTCCATTTTTTGAGCATGGTTTCCAACCCGTTATGAAAGGGATGATTTACCCGGCATCAGGATTTATTGAATTAATAATACTGTTATTTTTACAGCATCAATTTAAAGAGCGCCTTCGTTGGTATCATTTTGGCATCATACTCATTATTTTAATGGGGCTAACTTTAGGTCCACTCTTGGGAGCAATTGCAGAATTTGGTCCAACCGAAGCCGCAAAGCAAAGATATCCTGCATACGAGGAATGGGGCTTAGTATCGATTGGTCGCTATATTGAGCATCTTGACTTTTTCTCTATTTATCAGTGGCTTACTGGGACATTTATAAGAGTTAGCTTCCTCTTATATGTAATAGCGGATTTATTGAAAATGACCGGAGACCCGAAGCAAATATGGAGAATGCTAGCTGCACCCTTCTTTATAATTTGTCTACCGCTAATTATTTTAAATGAAAACATATTTTTGAAGGTGAAAGGGAACTATATATTAACAATTACTTTTATTTTCTTTTTTCTTCTGTCAATTTTTTTCGTAATAATAGCGTTCTTTTCAGGTAAGTCTTCTAAGAAAGGACAATCTGAAAAACAAGAAATGGAAAGTGGTGAATCATAATGCCTCAGCAGGAGAAGGCTATAGACCTAAACACCTTAAAAAAACTATTTCAAAAATCAGGAGATATTCAATTTCAGGAATTTACATTCAATCAAAAAAAGGTTCAATTCATTACCTGTGATGCGATGGTAGACCTGCAAATGCTCCATGAAGTCATTATTCGGCGTGTTCAATATCTTTATGACAATTTAGCTGATACATCCTTAGAAGAAAATATTACAAATCAACTTCATATTCCTACGCTAGAAAAAATCAAAGATATAGATGAAGCCATTAACTTTGTATATACTGGTTTCCTGCTGCTTTATTTTGAAGAGGAAGATCTTTTGTATGCTAGTTGTATTGCTAAAAAGCCTAATCGAAATCCTGAAGAAACGAGGATGGAGGTTCTCGTTAAGGGACCAAGGGATAACTTTATTGAAGACATCCGTGTCAACATTGCACTAATACGAAAACGTTTACCTACAAATTCATTTTGTGTAGAAAAAATGGAGTTAGGCAAACGTTCAAAAACAAGCGTGGCTATTCTTTATTTTGATGATATTGTCGATATGGATATTTTACATGGAATTAAAAAGCAACTGGCAGCCGTAGACACAGATATTATCTTTAGTGGGGATATCTTAATGGAGCGAATTAATAAAAACTCCAAGCTCTTCCCAAAATTCGATTACACGGGACGACCCGATTATGCTATTCAAGCTCTAGTTAGAGGACGCTTTCTTATTTTAGTCGATGGTGTAGCATATGGCGTCATCACACCTGTAAATTTATTTTTATTATTAAAATCCGCTGAGGATAATGAATATCCCATCGTTGTCAGTTCTATAGAGCGACTTTTAAGGATCTTTGGCATTTTAATCGGTTTGCTATTGCCTGCATTTTGGCTCTCTCTGACGACATATCATCAAAATCAGCTACCATTCCAGCTTTTAGCAACAGTCGTCCAAGCAAAAACAGGCCTACCTCTCCCCTCCTCTCTCGAAATGCTACTAATGCTACTAATGTTTGAATTGTTTCGAGAAGCTGGCTTACGTCTACCTTCTGTTATTGGAGGTACGATAAGTGTGGTTGGTGGTTTAATTATTGGTGATGCAGCCATTCGTGCAGGTGTGACAAGTCCAGAAATGATTGTGGTTATTGCAATCTCTACAATTGCATCATTTACTCTTGTGAACCAATCTCTTGTAACAACCATCAGTTTATTGCGTATTACGTTCATTTTTGCCAGCGCTTTCTTTGGTTTATTTGGATTTTTCATCTCACTATACTTTACACTTCTTTACTTATGTAATATCCGGATCTATGGATACTCTTACATGAATCTTGCAACAGATTTAAATTGGACAACTATTAAAAAATCGATCTTCCGCTTATCACCAAAAGGCTACGCTGAACGTAATAAAGCACTTGCACCCCAAGATAACACTCGTACTTCTAATACTAAGAAGAAACAATGAAGAAAAAAATGATTTTTCTATCAAGCTTAGCTACTTCACTACTTCTTTCAGGATGTTGGGCTGTTACTGAAGCTCAAAGTGGAAAAAACTAGAGCAGGATGGGAAAATCTCATTAACACCTAATTCTATTAGTAAATTAAAAATTGACGTTAACAAAGTAAAACATTTACAGGAACAATTAATGAATAATCTAAAAATATCCCCTCATATGTACATAACTATTTGAGAGGATATTTTAATTTTATTCCACATTCCAATTTATCGGCTATCACCAAAAGCGTGTGGTTGTTTTCATTTCGACTGGGCGTTTTCCTGGGGCGTCAAGGATAACAGGTATTTATTGTGCGAAAGGAAAGCGAAGCGGCAGTAACAGGAAGTTGGTCACGAAGGGTTATCACAGGACTTGATGGTTTTAACCTTCGTTCCTCTATTGTTCCCTTTAGGATAGCTTTTTCTGACAACAATCTTCAAAACTTTTAACATATCTTCACATTTTGATTTGCATTTGACAATCAGCATGCTATAATTCATATATAAAGAATTGAATAGCTTTTGACATTTTTGTCAAAGGGGAGTAGCTAGCAGATGTAAACAAAGCATCTGATTTCACATTCGTCATTACATGGTTTTTTACCATCGGGTGTGAAGGCATATCTTGGCGTACAGATATTCTGTACAATAACCAATTAATTAGCTTAGCAAGACCTTTGCCTATTTTTTAGGCAGGGGTCTTTTTATTTTGCCTAAAAAAGCAAAGACTAAGTTAAAAGCAGTTTATTCATTTCTGTTCAAAGTATAAAGGAGGAAATACAATTGGAGGCAATTATACTAGAATACGCATGGGTCCTCGTCGTATTAATTGTACTGGAAGGTTTATTAGCTGCCGATAATGCTGTTGTTATGGCCGTTATGGTTAAGCATTTACCAAAACATCAACAGCAAAAAGCTTTGCTATATGGTTTAGTGGGAGCATTCGTTTTCCGCTTTGCTGCACTATTTCTTATTACAACGCTCGTTAACTTCTGGCAAATTCAAGCTCTAGGTGCTGCCTATTTATTAATTATGTCAACGAAGCATATTTATGATTCGCGAAAAGCCGCACAAAATCCCGAGGAAGTTCATGAGTCTAAAAAACAATCTGGTTTCTGGATGACCGTACTAAAGGTTGAGTTTGCTGACATTGCCTTTGCCATAGATTCAATATTAGCTGCTGTTGCCATTGCAGTTACACTACCTCATATAGGTAATTTTGATGTTGGCGGTATTAATGCGGGGCAATTTGCAGTGATGTTTTTAGGTGGTATTATCGGTGTTATTATGATGCGTTTCGCGGCTCGTTGGTTCGTGAAAATTCTCGATCAATTCCCGTCACTTGAAACAGCTGCCTTCTTAATCGTTGGTTGGGTTGGTGTAAAGCTGGCTGTTCTAACATTAGCACACGAAAAACTAGGTATAATTCCACATGATTTCCCACACTCAACAGTATGGAAGGTTATTTTCTGGACTGTATTAATCGGTATTGCCCTTGGTGGATACTTAGTTGGTGTGAAAAACCAAAGAAAAAATGTAAAATAATCAAAAACATTACCTGGTCTTAACGAAGACCAGGTATGTTTGTATCACCATATCGCGGATACTGCATCCAATCGAGGGAATTCCAGAACGGAAATTAACCCAACATTATGATATTGATAAAAATCTTCTTAAGGTTGAATCTTTTTCTAATTTGACTCGTATGTTAATATATAGAAAGTTATTTTACAAAACGAAAGGATTCTTCCATATGGTGTATGCTAAAAACCAAAACTTAAATAAAATTTTAAAACACTTTGCTTTTATGTGGGTATTGACAGTTGTCGGAATGTACATAGCAACATTATTACCGCCAGCGATTGTCATGCCACTATCCATTATTACTATTGTACTTCTTATCATTGCCTGCTTTGTGCGAAGTCTGAAGCTTGCTAATTCCATTATGTATACAATCCCCTTTTTAATGGGAATATTATTATTTTGGACAACACAATTTTACATTGCGGAGCTAGGACAACAGCTTGTTTTACTTGTTTTCGTAGCAACCGTAGCTATTTTCATTGTGCTAGCACTGATTGGTATGATGATGAATAAAGACATTTCAAATTGGGGAAGCTATTTATTCACTGTCCTAATCGTCGTAATTGTATTTTCATTAGTCTTTATGTTTATCCCTGTTAGCAACATGGTCGCATTAATTATTGCGGGAATAACTGTATTACTTTTTAGTCTCTATACTGTTTATGACTTTAACCAAATCCGACATAATCACGTTTCAGATGCTGAAGTAGTAGGTATGGCTTTAAATCTATACTTAGATTTCATTAATTTATTTGTCAATCTTTTAGAAGTCATTTGGCGTTTAAAAAATGAATTTGATTAAATTTCCTAATTGAGAATAAAAATCAATTGAATTGCAACACTACCCTTCTTCACTGTATACTATAAGAGATGCAGTAGGTATTTACTGCAAAGGGAGGAATATTTTTATGTTATCTGAAAAACTACACACAGCACTAAACGAACAAATGAATTTTGAATTTTACTCTGCGCATGCTTATATGGCAATGGCGGCATATTGTACAGATCAAGATTACGATGGCTTTGCCAACTTCTTTTTAGTACAGGCTGAAGAAGAACGCTTCCATGCGATGAAATTTTATAATTTCCTAAGTGATATGGGCTACCGTGCTACAATCCATGGCTTCGATAGCCCAGATAATCATTTTGAGTCTATTTTACATGCCTTCAAAACTGGCCTTTCACACGAGAAAGAAGTAACTCGCCGTATTTATCATTTATCGGATATCGCTTTAGATGAACGCGAGCACGCTACAATGGCTTTCTTAAAATGGTTTATTGATGAGCAGGTAGAAGAAGAATCAACATTCGACACGTTAATTCGTAAAATTGAACGTATAGAAAATGATTCTAACGCTATCTTTATGCTTGACGCTGAGCTAGCGACACGTTCATTTACACCAGATGCTGAAGCATAAAATTAATTAGCCAGAATTACAAGAAGCTACTACGTTTCCTAAAGATTTATCTTGGAAACATAGTAGCTTCTTTTTTGTAAATTCAAGCTTATCCTAAAAACGGATAAAATCTCATCAACCTTCTCTTTTAAATAGAGGTTCTCGAACTTCTCCATCAAATGCAGCACGATAAATAGTATAGATATCTTCTCGCTTAAGCGGCATCGGACTGCGTGCTAAGATTCTTGTTTGCTTTGTCGCATCGTCAGTTAGTTGTTCCAGTGCTAACTCTGGAATATTAAATCCTTTTAATGTTGACGGAATATTTACATCTTGAACAAGTTGCTTTAATACATCTACACATTTATAGGAAGCCTCTTCTTGCGATAAATATGCAGATGAAATACCCATTGCATCTAAAATATCTTTCATACGTTTTTCGCAACTTTGACGAATATAACCCATTACATATGGTAATAGAACTGCGTTGGAGTCTCCATGAGCAATATGGAACTGGCCACCAAGTGGATAAGCTAAAGCATGTACTCCTGCAACACCTGCATTGAAGAACGCTAATCCAGCCAAATAACTGCCATAACTCATATCCGAACGAGCCTGCTTATTTTGACCGTCATGCACAGCAGTCCGGATAGAGCCACTAATTAATTTAATGGCTTGTAGTGCAAGTGCATCAGTTACTTCATTGGCATTTACAGAAACATAGGCCTCTATTGCATGTGTTAAAGCATCTACACCTGTAGCAGCGGTCACTTTTGGTGGAAGAGAAATCGTTAACGCAGGATCTACAATGGCGACATCTGCTAATAAGTAATCATGTGTAACAACATCCTTAGTTGTTTCAAGTGACAGTACTGAAATATTTGTCACTTCTGAGCCTGTTCCAGATGTTGTTGAGATTAAAATCTTCGGTAACCCTTTATTTTCAAGAGATTTTGTTCCTGTTAAATTTAAGTAATCTGCCACTTTTCCATCATGTGTTGCTAAAACCGCAGCAAGCTTCGTTAAGTCTAATGCACTTCCACCGCCTAAACCAATTACTAAATCAAAATGATTCTGTCTTGTAAATTCAACTAGTTTCTCACCAATTGCGAGCGGTGGCTCAGGGGCAATATCGGTATAAATAGTCGTTGAGTACCCATTGTCTAGTAAAGGCTTTTCAATACTATCTGTTAAACCTAACTCTTTTAAAAATGGATCAGTGATAATTAATATATTATTAGCTTTGAACTTTTCTACTTCTAGTAGTAGCTGATTCAAACAACCCCAGCCTGTATAACTTATAGGGGTAAAGGTTAATTTATGCATAATTATTCTACTCCTATCTTTTCATAATAGCCTTTGCCTATTTTCTATATGACTAATGATTAATTGTTATTCCAAATCACTAGCTTCATTTCAGTCATTTCCTCTACTGCATATTTGATTCCTTCTCGACCGCTTCCGCTTTCTTTAACGCCACCATATGGCATATGGTCCACACGGTATGTCGGGACGTCATTTATTATGACACCTCCGACTTGTAATTTCTTCGAAGCTTTAAAGGCCGTCTCAATTGAGGGTGTAAAAATCCCTGCCTGTAAGCCATAATTTGAATCATTAACAGCATCAATTGCTTCCTCTACTGATGAAACAGTATTGACAATAACTACAGGTGCAAATATTTCCTCACTAGATACACGGCTAGTAGAAGATACGTTTAATAATACTGTTGGAAGTAAAATATTGTTTTCAATACGACCACCTGTCAGTACTTCCGCACCTTCTGCTAACGCTTCGTTTATCCATGTGACCGCACGCTGCTGCTCAGTTTCTGAAATCATCATGGATAAATCTGTTGTTGCATCAAGTGGGTCCCCTATTGTTAAGCGTTCTATTTTCGCTTTTAGTTGCTCTAAAAATTCATCAATTATTTTCTCTTTTACATATATACGCTGTAGAGAGATGCAAACTTGACCTTGATTTGAAAAAGCTCCCATAACAATTCGATCCATGATTTTATCGAGTTGAACCCCTTCATCAACAATAACACCAGCATTTGAACCAAGTTCTAATGTGACTTTCTTTAAGCCAGCTCGATTGCGAAGAGAAATACCTACTTCAGGACTCCCTGTAAATGTAACCATCTTTACTTTTGGATGCGCTAAAAATGCATCCCCTACTAGTTTTCCTTGTCCGGTTACTATGTTAAATGCACCTGGTGGTAAATTTGTTTGTGCCAATAGTTTTGCTAAAAAATGAGCAGATAATGCTGTTTGTGTTGCAGGTTTCAAAACGATCGTATTTCCGGCTGCTAATGCCGGTCCAACTTTATGGGCTACTAAATTTTGCGGAAAATTAAAAGGTGTAATGGCCGCAATAACGCCCAATGGTTCGTGAATTGTATAACCAAATCGGCCCTCTCCACTTTTAGATGCATCCATGGGAATCATTTCACCAGATAATCGCTTCGCTTCTTCTGCCGCAAATTTGTAGGTTTCAATCGTTCGATCAATTTCAGAATAAGCATATTTTAACGGCTTTGCTGATTCTAGAGAAATAATTCTTGCTGCCTCTTCTCGATTTTCGACAAATAGATCAGATAGTTGCTCTAAAATCTCTGCTCTTTGAAATGCTGTTAAGTCAGCCATTTCTGATTCTGCTGCATGAGCACTTTTAATTGCGCGCTGTATATCCTCTTCAGTTGCCATAGCAAATTGTGCTATTACCTCTTTTGAGTAGGGGGCATAAACCTCCATATATTCATTTGTCATTTGCCATTGTCCATTAATAAATAAACCTTTTTTCAAGATCTGACTCACTCCTATCTCTAAATGGTTACGTATTCATTTCTGAAAATAAGAAAATGAATACGTAACCATTTTGGAGTAAAAAACAAACTGATGTTTATCAGTTCATTTTTTACACGTCGTATTTCTTGGAAAGAGTTTAACAGATTCTGTTTGCTGAATGCAAGCACTTTTTTTCTCCATTACCTCAAATAATTTTTCAATAGCAATAAATCCGAGGCTTTTTTCGGATTTTAAGCCTACTGTTGTTAAGGCAATCGAATGGTGTTTACTAAGCTCCACATTATCAATGCCAATAACATTAAAATCTTTAGGGACAAGAAATCCCCTTTCTAAACAAAGATTTAATATTTCAATGGCGATTGCATCTGTTGCTGCACAAATAGCTGTAGGTTTTTTAGGGAGCTCAAGTATTTCTTCAAAAGCTCGTTTAATATCGTCTTTGTTAGTATTTGTAAAAAATACCGGTATTGTCTTCGCATCTATACCGTTATCCTTTAATGCATTATTAAAGCCCTTGCACCTTTCATAAAAAGTACTTATTTCATGTGGACCGCCTATCCAACATATATCTCGATGACCTAAAGATAAAATATGATTCGTCGCTATATAGCCTGCTTCCACATTATCAATCTCTACAAAATGCCTATTTTCCTGATGCTTACGATTGTACATGATAAATGGGATGCCCAGTTTTTCAAGCTTAAAAAATAGGTCATCTTTATATAACATAGACGATAAAATAATCGCATCAGCCTTCGTTTCCAAAACAGAATTATAAATTGAATCTAAATTATCTTCCGTCCCAAAATAGACATTTACTTTATAGCCACGAGCGTTAACATAATTGACAATTGCAGTTGTCGTATCAACAAAAAAAGGATTATGTAAAGGCCCTGAAATCAATGTAATAATGCCTGTTTTTTTCTGAACAAGCGATCTTGCAATATCATTAGGAATATAGTTTAATTCTTCAATTGCCTTCATTACTTTTTCAATTGTTTTCGGCTTTACGAGTTCAGGAGTATTTAACACTCTTGAAACAGTTGTTTGAGAGACACCCGCATACTTTGCCACATCTTTTGAAGATACCAAAAAACCACCCACTTCATCTTTGTATGCCTATTTTATATCATTAGAGAAATAATGTTAATAGTTAAGGGTCCGTGCATCCTCTAGTAGCTATACGAAATAAGCCTTATTTAGTTTTATATTGCGTCATTTAATCCTGAATAACGGAAAACTTTAAAATACATAAAAAAACGTTCTAAAAGTATAAATTACTTTTAGAACATTTTCTTTTATGTCTGTCTATTCTTCATATTGAATATCAAGTTTATTCGGTATTTCTGGTATATCGTTTGATTTTACATCTACTTCTGCTAACGCCAGCGTATGTAATGGATATTTTTTCTGAACATCGAAAGGAATCGCGGTGTTCTCCATTTTATTGTTCATTTGACTACGTGCAAGTAGACCATTATTTGTCAGGTCAATGCTCATAATGCTATTAATTGTTTCTTTCAGCATTTCAATATCCTTTGCTTTTAGTGGCATTTGCTCGTCCATTAAAAATGGTTGAATATTTTCTTTAATGTAGCCCTGCGCTTCAATCAAACAAGAAAATTCATTTAATTTATTTGTGTATAACTTTAATTGGCGCTTTTCCTTTAAACGTTGTTGATTTAGCTCTTGCACTTTTTGCTCAGTACGTTCCAAACGTTTTTTCGTTATTTCCATAAGATAACTTTGTATTGAATGAATGGACTGAAGCATTAAGGCCTCCGCTTCTTGCACTTTTTCAAATTGTGCAATACAAACAACTTGTTGCTCATTTAACTTGAGAACACGTTCCTTGAAAAAACCATTTTGTGTATGCTGACCAAAAATAGCCTTCATAAGACCTTTTCCGTGAATTTTTTTATGCTGGGCATCCAATCGGTCATATTCACGCATATATTCGCTATGCATATTACGATACTCTCGTAACATTTGTTGATAAAAAACAGCCTTTTCTGTAAAGCTTTCCACGATTTCATCTTGTAAATAATCATTTTGTGAAATAGTTTGTAAAAGTTGGTATAATGTTTGAACATTTTCAAATACATTGGCAACCTGCTTGTATTCTTGCTCATATTCCGTCACAATCGCTAAATCACGTTGATAACGTGAAAATTCGTATTGTGTATCGCCTGCATATTTTTCAATGTTCTCAACCGCAGATTGGAATGGATCTCTTTGTGGAATAACAGTTAATTCGAAGCGGAATCGTTCAAGCCATTGCAAGAAGCGAATTAAAATGCCGTACGTTTTCTTATCACTATTTTCTGCTACTCGATGAATTTCTGAAATTAATTGCTCATACTGACTTTTCTCCCAAAGCTCATCACAATTAGTCTGTTTAGCTTCAATTGCTTCTCTTGCAGAGATAGCAACAAAATCACTGATTAAATGTCCAAATCGTTCTCTCTCAGAATTAATAAACGCTTTCGTATTTTCGTTTGAATCTATGGCATTGATGACACAAAGTGGCTCTACACCTTTGTTTTTTAAAGTTTCCATCAATAATATTTCAGGATAAATAGCCATAGAACCTGAGCGTAATACCCAAAAGATTTCGTCAACACGGTTCATCAATGCTTCTGGGAAGTAGGCCATCTCTCCTCCCCCTGCTTCCAATGAAACAGAATCAATAATTGTCACTGATTTTAATAAATCATTTTTCAAATATACTTCTAAGTAATCTAAATGTTCTCGTAGTATTTGAGATGCAAAAGTATCGCTAGTTGTCAATATTTCTAGCTTGCTCATATCGAATATTGCTACAACGCCATCTAAAAAATACGCCTTTATTTCCTCATGTTCACCGTATCGCAAAAATGTATTTACCCCTGTTGGATGCTGATCACTAATAGGCAAAACCTGTCGTCCTAAAAGCCCATTCACAAGTGTCGTTTTTCCGACACGCTCTTTCCCAACAATAAGAATCATCGTTTCGTTGTTAGCATCTTGAATGATACGATTTAAGTGTTTAGCTGTATCTTTTACATATGTATTTTGTACAATAATGCCATGTAATTGTCGCAAATGATCAACAAGCTGTGGCAAAATATTATTCGCTGAGGCTGTATATTCGATCGGCACATTATCAATATTTGTCATCCCCAAAACCTCTTTTCTATGTATCTAAAGTTATTATAAAGGAAAATATTCTTTTTTTAATACATAGTACTAAGAATCAATGACAAAAAAGGACAATATACTTAAATCAAACCGTCACAAATAGGTCATAAATCTCACTCTTCAAAACCTACTATCTCAGATATTATTACTCATTCAGCCTAAAAGAAATAATAATTATTATAATAAATTTGTAAGAGCGGTAGTCTTCGCTTTATTCTTCAACACCTGCCATACGCGCGTAGACTGCTCCAAGATTTGGCATTCCGCCTTGTGCACCGTACTTCTCCACTGATAATGAAGCTGCAATATTTGCAAAATACACTGCCTGATCCAATGATTGCCCTTCTACTAAAGCATAAGCGAGTGCACCGTTAAACGTATCGCCTGCACCTGTTGTATCTATTGCTTTTGTCAAATAGCCCGGAACATGAATTGGATATTCACCATCAAAATAGTGTGCACCATTACTACCTAACGTCACAATCATTTTATTAGGATATTTTTCGAGTATTTGTTCAACATCATCTCCAAAAATTTCGGCACACTCCGTTTCATTTGGTGTGATATAAGTAATATCCTCCATCCATTGCACATCAAAATTAGCAGCCGGTGCTGGATTTAATAAAACAGGTACATTCGCTTCTTTACAAAGTTTTATTGCATAAGTGGTCGTTTCCGTTGGGATTTCTAGCTGCATAATTACCATTTGACTTTTTTGAATGATTTCTTTCGCTGCCTCTATATGCGCGGGCATTAATTCATAATTTGCCCCAGGCACTACAATGATACGGTTATCGTTATTGTAGATTAATATATTAGCAATCCCAGTAGGTGCCGATACACTTGTAATAGTTTCAGTTTGAACATGCTCTTGCTGTAAAACAGTGCGCAATGCTTCTCCAAAACTATCGGCACCCACACAGCCTATCATTGTAACTTCACTTCCAAGACGTGCTGCAGCAATTGCCTGATTTGCCCCTTTTCCTCCTGGAATCGTTTGAAAATCTTTACCGAATATAGTTTCTCCCTGCTTTGGAAAAACCCCCATTTGTACAACTAAATCCATATTTATGCTACCTATAACTGTAATCATCATTTTACCTACCTTCCATCTTATTTTTTCATTTTAACTGAGAAAACAATAGAAAGACAGGTCATTTACATTTGAAAATTATGGAGTACTGATAGTCTTACTAATAATCTCCGCGTCCATTAATCCAAAAGCAAATCAAACTCATACCATTATATTTTCAATTAAGTTTTCCCAATAAACCTTTCCTTGCCTCTAATTCAATTTTTCTATCACAATCTTCACAGGAAAATTTTCCGTTCATATTTTGTTTATATAGCTTATATTTCCTTGTCCCTTCTACAACTTTAAATTCTTTCTTACAAAAAATACAATGAATCGAGTAGCTAATCATAATATTTCCTCCTTTAAGCCGATGTAGTTTTTTTGGGAATATAGTACAAAATACAATGAAATCGAAAATAAAATACTTATAATACCGAAAATAATGGCCATCATTTGAAGCGTAAATAATTCTGCAAACAAACCTAACAGTAAGGTAAATGAAATTTGTAAAATATTTTGAAAAATATTCGCAATACTACCGAATCTCCCCATCATTTCAGGCGGTACATATTGCTGATAAAACGTTTCATAACCCGTATTACTAAATGCCATAAAAAAGCCTAGAAAAACAAAACTTACAAATGCCAAAATACTCGATGTCGAGGCATAAAAAGCTGTATAAAACAGCATTGTCAGGAACAAGCCAATAACCATATATGACCGAGTGGACACTTTTTTGGCAAAGCTTGCAGCAACCATTCCACCTATAATTGCTCCAGCTCCTGCACTACTCACAAAGGCACCATATAAGCTATCAGATAAAACCAAATCTTGTTTTATATATGTTGCTTCTTGAGAATCAAGCGCAAATGCAATCATTAATGCACTTTGAAACAGTAAATAAATTGTTAAAAATAATGAATTTTGTCGAATGAAAGCTACCACAGCTAGATAGTCACTTTTTAATATTTGCCAAGTTATACGTTGCTGTGAAGATTCTTTCACATCATCTACGTCAGGTAATAAGTAAATGATCATAGCACAAACAAAAAATGTAATGCTGTTGAACCAAATTGTAACCGTTGTGTTAAAAAGCATGATGAGGAGTCCTGCTAGAGCTGGACCTACTAAAAACGAGCCTGAATTAAACGTGCCAAGTATTGCATTGAATCGTTGTCTATCTTCTGAGGGAACAAGTTTTGTAATATAATATGTACTACTAGGTCCAAAAAAACTACTCGCTATATTCGCTAAAAATAACAGCGTATAAATGAGCCAAATAGATTCCATAAACGGCATACAAAAAACAATGAAACCTCGTATAATATCAGTTGCAATCATTAACTTTCGTTTATTCATACGATCAATGAAAGAGCCAGCTACCAAACTTGTTAAAACTCTTGCTGTTGGTCCTACAATAAAGATGCCAGCCATCGCTGCCGGCGATTCTGTTAAATGCCATACATATAAATTTAGCGCTACAAGGTAGATCCAATTCCCTAAATTTGAAAAGCCTAAGCCCCCAATTAACAAACTATATTTTCGAAGGATCTTCAATATAGTTCCTCCCTTTATACTTTTCACAAAGCTTTTTCTGATAATTGTTTAAATGCACTTATCTCTATACTGTGTAATTATTTTCCGTTCCTGCTTATATAGAAGAGATTCGTTTTAATCTTAACTTTTAGTGACAATACAATAAACTGGATAACATTCTATTTATTTCCCGCAACTCTATTTATATATTATCAAAATATTACATCAATTTGTCGTACTTTTTACAAAAAATTAAAATAACTAAACCTGTATTTTTATTATGTAAAGTGGTAAAACCAGTTTACTATTTAAGGAGTTTTTCTTCACTATCTGAGCAGTTCAGCCCTCACTCGATCACACCTTCTTGAGGATCTCCTCCTTCACTCTACGCAATTCCTACTTTAATCAATAAAAAAACTGAAGACACCAAATCGGTCTTCAGTCAAAAGTAAACTCTTCATTTATTAAAATACTATACGTTCTGCTTCGTAAGCAGCAATATGTTCTTCGTATTTAAATGTTAAAGCAATTTCATCCCAACCATTCAGCAATGTTTCTTTATAGTAAGGGTCGATGCTAAATTTATAAATTGCACCATCTTCACCCGTTACTGTTTGTGCTTCTAGACTAACTTCCATCTTGTACGGATTTTCTATACCCTTAGCTAAGATTTCATCACACTCTACTTCAGTTAGTTTGATTGGTAAAATCCCATTTTTAAAGCAGTTATTATGGAAAATATCTGCGAATGATGGTGCAATTACTACATTGAACCCATAGTCTAAGATTGCCCACGGTGCATGTTCTCGAGATGAACCACAGCCGAAGTTATCTTGTGCTACTAAAATTTTAGAGTCTTTAAACTCAAGTTTGTTTAATACAAAATCCTTATTTTCATTGCCCTCTGCATCAAAGCGCCAATGGTAAAATAAATACTGACCAAAACCTGTACGCTCAATTCGCTTTAAAAACTCTTTCGAAATAATTTGGTCTGTATCGACATTTTTACGATCAAGTGGTGTTATCACACTACTTACGATATTAATTGGTTCCATTTGCAATCATCCTTTCCGTGTAAATCAATTATACCTTGGCGCAATTGCGTCCTGGATTTTGAATTGTGCTTAGGCCTGCACGAGGCAGGTCAGTTAGCCGTTTTCGCAGGATGCGAAGGTTTAGGCTAACATCCTTATTTTGGCTCCTTTCAAAATCCGTGACATCTGCCAGAGGCTTTATCCTCATTCAGTCTTAATTTTGTATTTGGTAACCTTAATAATCTCACCATAAATATGTGGTGTCTTCTGAATGAAGATAAAAATTACACAGTTTCCTTAACGAATTCACGAACGTCCACAAAGTGACCAGCAATTGCTGCTGCAGCTGCCATTGGCGGTGATACTAAGTGTGTACGAGAACCCGCTCCTTGACGTCCCTCAAAGTTACGGTTTGACGTTGATGCACAGCGTTCGCCCGCTGGTACTACATCATCATTCATTGCCAGACACATTGAGCAACCTGTCTCACGCCATTCAAATCCAGCATCTGTAAAGATTTTATCTAATCCTTCTGCTTCTGCTTGTATTTTCGTCGAATATGATCCTGGCACAACGATCGCTGTTACATTATCATGCACCTTACGCCCTTTAATAACATCTGCAGCTGCACGTAAATCACTAATGCGTGAGTTAGTGCAGGAACCGATAAATACGTGTTGAACATCGATTGAAGTTAATGGTTGACCTTCCTCTAAGCCCATATAGGCAAGTGCTTTACGAAGAGCAGCTTTATCTGACTCATCCTCATATTCTGCCTGTGTTGGAACATTACTTGAAACACCTGAACCCATTGACGGATTCGTTCCCCAAGTTATGATTGGTTCAATTTCTTCTGCTTGAATGATTCGAACTGTATCATATGTTGCATCATCATCGGATGCTAAGCTTAACCAATAATCTGCAGCTTCCGCAAACTTTTCTCCCTGTGGTGCATGTTTGCGTCCACGAATATAGTCAACAGTCGTTTGGTCAGGAGAAATTAGCCCTGCCTTTGCACCAGCTTCGATTGACATGTTGCAAATTGTCATCCGTTCTTCCATAGAAAGTTTTTGGATAGCCTCTCCAGTGAATTCCACAATATGTCCTGTGCCGACACCGATACCGAATTTCGAAATAATTGCTAGAATAATATCTTTGGCAGCTACACCTACAGGAAGCTCACCTTCTACACGAATTTCCATTGTTTTCGGCTTGTTTTGCCATAAAGTTTGTGTTGACAATACATGCTCTACCTCAGATGTACCAATACCGAAGGCAATCGCTCCGAACGCACCGTGGGTAGACGTATGGGAGTCGCCACAGACAATCGTTTTACCAGGCTGAGTTAAACCTAGCTCTGGTCCAATTACGTGAACAATTCCTTGGTCAGGATGCCCCATCCTTGCAAGCTCAACCCCAAATTCTTCAGCGTTTTTTGCTAACGTTTCAATTTGATTACGTGCAATTGGATCATGAATCGTTGGTAGATTTTTTGTAGGTACGTTATGATCCATTGTTGCAAAGCTTAAATCTGGGCGACGTACTTGACGTCCGTTTAACCTTAGACCTTCAAAAGCTTGCGGAGAAGTTACTTCATGAATTAAATGGAGATCAATATATAACAGGTCCGGTTTGCCCTCTTCCTGATAAACGACGTGTTTATCCCAAATCTTTTCAATTATATTTTTGCCCATTATCTTCACCTATTTCTTAAATGTATGTTGTCATAATGCTTTCTGAAACAAAGCTTGTATCAATCTCGTTAATTACTTTATCTGTCCATTCATTCGTCGAAAGTATACGACTGCCATCACGTGCAAGATCTGCCGTGAAATAGCCATCATCAAATACTGCACTTACAGCCCGTTCGATTTCTGCAGCCTCTTCTTTTAAGCCAAATGAATATTGTAGCATCATGGCAACTGAAAGAATTGTTGCTGCTGGATTTGCTACGCCTTGGCCTGCAATTTCTGGTGCTGAGCCATGTACTGGTTCATATAGACCAAAATTATCTCCTCGAATGGATGCAGATGGTAGTACGCCTAAAGAGCCTGTAATAACAGATGCTTCATCACTTAAAATATCTCCAAACATATTTTCAGTAACTACTACATCATAATGACCAGGGTTTGTAATTAATTTCATAGCAACTGAGTCTACTAAATTGTGTTCCACTTGCACATCTGGATATTCTTTTTTCTTCGCTTCTACAACTTCGCGCCATAAACGACTTGTTTCAAGTACATTTGCTTTATCAACAGAGCATAATTTGCCTCCACGTAAACGTGCTAATTCAAAGGCATTTTCAACAATACGCTCAACTTCGGCAGTTGAGTAAACAGTTGTATCAATCGCGCCATTCTCAGTACGCATACGTGGTTCCCCGAAGTATACGCCGCCTGTTAATTCACGTACAATCATTAAGTCGACGTTTTCAGCTACTTCACGCTTTAATGGTGAAGCATCTAGTAAGCTCGGGAACGCCTTTACTGGACGTAGGTTTGCGAATAAGTCAAAGTGTTTGCGAATACGTAGTAATCCTTTTTCTGGGCGTAATTCTGGCGGATTATTATCCCATTTCGGACCACCAACGGCTCCAAGTAAAACTGCGTCACTATTTTCACACATCTCAATTGTTTCATCTGGTAGTGGATTATTGTGTTGGTCGATGGCAGCGCCTCCGATTGTTGCATAACTTAAATGGAATGTATGGTTGAATCGCTTACCAATCACCTGTAATACACGTACAGCAGAAGCAACAACCTCTGGCCCTATTCCGTCACCAGGAAGTACTGA
>Ga0209025_1001881_pt1 | contig 24538 bp, 22 predicted proteins | sample AraplaMF_Col_mLB_FD_184256 | JGI IMG/M metagenome (GOLD analysis project Ga0209025, IMG submission 184256) | Arabidopsis root microbial communities from the University of North Carolina, USA - plate scrape MF_Col_mLB (SPAdes) (version 2) | ecosystem: Host-associated > Plants > Roots > Endosphere... | reverse complement strand
CATCTCAAATAAGTGAGGATGGTGCTGTTACAGGAAAAGGGAAACAGAAAACGGAGCTAATAAAAAAACCGCCAAAAAAGGAATATCATAAAAATGATATCTCTTTTTTGTAGATAGCTCTTCATACATACACTTCTGTACATATGACAGTTCTGTTTCTATTCGAAAACAGCCCCAATCGATAAATGCAGAGAAAATTATCGATTTCGGCAATACTTCCTTTCATCTAATTTCATAGACATCTCTGTGTCTCCATTAGAATAATCATAAGTATCGCAACCTCTATCTCACGTTTTAGGCGAGAGTGTTTGATTTATAAAGTTGTTGGTAACATTTGTTTTATAATAATTTAAATTTTTCGGGGAATCAAGTGTTTTGTATAAATTTTAAAAATTCTTTCTTTTCTTAAAGGAGTTTGTGAAAAGTGTAGCAAAATAAATTCATAGCATGTACATTAAATTTATAGTGCACTGGAGGTGGAAGAATGAAGGGGAAAAAGCCTATTTATGTTTCGGCAGAAATGAAAACGACAATGGAGAAATTATGGGAATATACGCAAGAGCCAAACATACATACAGAGTGGGATGCCCGCTTTACTGAAATTTCATATTTAGAGAAAAAAGAAGGAGAACCGCAGAAGTTTTTATATAAAACTAAAATTGGATTAGGACTTGAAATAGCTGGTGAAGGGGAATCGATAGGAGAAATAAGAAAAGAAACGGGTGAACGTATTTCTTCTTTAAAATTTTGGACAGATAATAAATTATCACTTATTCAAATAGGGCGTGGTTATTGGAAGTATACACCGCGTAAAGAACACATTCATTTTGAGACGCAATATGATTACGATACGAGGTTTGGTCGTATAGGAAATGTAATAGATTTCTATATGTTTCGTCCGTTATTAGGCTGGGCGACCGCTTGGAGTTTTGATGCTTTAAAATTATGGCTAGAAAAGGGATTGCACCCTAGATTACTAATTAGAAGAACAATGACATATTGGTTCGTATGTTTTTTATTTGCTTTTGTATGGATGTATCAAGGAATAGTACCGAAACTAGTGTTTACTCATTCAGAAGAAGTAAAAATGTTGTCTGTGACAATTGGTTCAACTGCGCATAGTATTTTTCTAGTTAAAATAATTGGATTGCTAGAAATTATTTTTGGTGTCCTATGGCTGTTGCCATTTCCAAAACGAAAAGTATTTATCGTACATATTTTTATGTTAATAGCCTTAACGATAGCGGCGGGTTTTACGAATATCGTAAGCTTTACAGAGCCGTTTAATCCAATTACATTAAACGTTCTACTTATGGGGTTATCGATTGTCGGTTATATAAATAGTTCTGATTTACCGAGTGCAAAAAATTGCAAGAGGAAGAGAAAGGAATAATGTATGGCTAATATGTATGAAAGACTATTAGGGGATTCTTATAAAAAACTTCATCCGAAATTACAGAAACGCTATGAGATCACGGAAGAAAATAGCTTTACTGGAGAAGGAGAAATGGATGAAATTTACGGTGGTTCTTTTTTCGTAAAATTCATATTAAAAATTGCATCGAAGTTTAGAATGTTTTTCTCTGAGCGGGGGAAGGAAGTGCCATTTACAATACATAATACCGTTGAGCGAGATGAACATGGAAATGAACTAGTAAGGTGGAATCGTACTTTTTATTTCCATAATAAGAAAAGATATTTTAACGCCGTTATGCAGTTGGATGGAGAGAATAATGAAATTGTAGATTGTTTTGGTGAACCGCACTTACTTGTTTCTACATTGAATTTTCATATTGATGAGATGGGGGCAATGCATATTTCTTCAAAGAAACAATGGTTTTATATGTTTGGAAGAAAAATTCCGTTACCAAAGTTTTTGTATGGCGAAGCAAAAATTGTAGAAAGTTATGATGAAACACTACAATGCTTTCGAATTCATGTACAAGTACGCAATCCGTTAATCGGTTCATTATTTTCATATAAGGGAACATTTGTGGAGAGGAAATAAATGATATGAAAAATATAATAGTTGGTCTTGCTTGTTATATTATTTTTCTAATATGTGAGTGGTCAAATGTAAACCCAGTGGAAGCAATTATTTTATTATCTATTTTGTTATTTATACCGATGTCATTTTGCATCATTGATAAGAAAACAAGAAATGGATCATATGTATTCTTTTATAAACTGGTATCGCTGTTATATCCAATCGCAGCAATTAGTGCAACGCTAGCTTTCGTAACAAATCACTATTTCTTTGCGTTACTTTGGTTTGTATATACAGGAATTGTTGCGTTATTTGGTGTAAGTAGATTACTAGAAAGAGGATGGAAACGGTTAGAAGAGACGGCTATCGATAGTGCGTTTATGTATTTGTTTTTAGGTGGTTTCTGGTTTTTTGCTTCAGTAGCAAAACTTTCCATTATGCATTTTAGTTCTGACATTGTGTTACTCACAGCTGCACACTTTCATTATTCAGCATTTCTATTGCCGTTATCAGCCGGTTTAATTGGGAGAAAAAGAGAAAAGAGAAGTAAAGTATATGATGCTATTATGTTTATCATCGTCATTTCACCTATGACAGTTGCAATAGGAATTACGTACTCAAGGATATTTGAATTTTTTGCAGTGTTCCTATATTTATGTGCTATTTATGGTTATGGGATGTATGTTTGGCTCACGAAACTTAATGCTATCAGTGCAAAGATTCTCCTAATCATATCGTCTAGTACACTCATGGTAACAATTATGTTTTCACTTATATATTCATATGGGAATTTGAAACATGTAATGACGATTACAATTGCTCAAATGGTTTGGATTCACGGTGTTGTCAATGGAATTGGAGTGGCGTTACCAGCATTTGTCGGTTGGATGATTGAAAAGAGTGCTCCGAATTATAAATATTACGGGAAACCAATGAGCAGGTTAAGAGGAAATACGACAGTTGGGGAAGCATTTTTACATAACAGACATTTAATAGATAGCAAGGAATACAAAGGTTTAGTTGATAATATGAATGATTTTCATAGTGAGGCATTTGACATGGCGAAGATTCCTTTAAGTATTACTCGGTTTTATGAAAATACAAAAGAGTATGAGTTACAATCGCATATTAAATGGGCTCGGTGGTTCCGCCCGGTTGCATTTTGTTATGAGAAAATGAGTAAGCGTGTAGGACAAATACATTTAGGAATGGGCGGCAAGTGGGAAACGATGCAAGGCTCTATCATTGGGATAATAGATGCAAAGGATGGAAGAGAGAATGTAAGGGCTTGGCTGAGAAAAAATGAAGCAGGAAAATCTATATTTGTAGCTCTTTACTCAAAGCATACATATAGGAACGAGACATATATGAATATTGCATTACCTTTACCATATTCGAATATGACGGGGGTTTTGAAATTATGTAATAAGAGTAAGGATTTAATTATTACTAGTAAGCTAAGAGAAAACGGTAAGGGAGATGAGGGTATTTATTTACATACTCGTTTCTTTACAATACGTTTACCGTTAGCAGAGACATTTATTATTAAAGAGAGCACGGATCACATATTAGAAGCTAATCATAGAATGTGGATGCTTGGAGTTAAGTTTTTAGAAATTGATTATGAGATTAAGAAAATAGAGGAGAAGTAGGAAAAGCTTGGAGAGATTCCAAGCTTTTTTTATGTATGCGTAATTGTCATAGCAACTTGTTTATCTAAGTCTCGGTCCCAAACGCGTTGAATTTCAAACGTACCTTTTTCAAAAAATAATGGGAATCTCTCTTTAAACCAATCTTGCATAGGAAGATTTAGTGCTTCATCAATTGGTACCCATAATAATTCGCCCTCAGGAGGATTCATAAGAAGTTCACCATCAAATGAGTCTGTCCAATAATTAAATACCATATATCGAACATTTTCTTTCGGATTTACGTATTCATCTAATCCCTTAAAACTTAAATTTGAGACAAGTAATCCAGTTTCTTCTTTTACTTCTCGTTTAGCAGCTTTAACGATACTTTCTGGGAAATCTACTTTACCGCCAGGAGCGATATAACCAGGGAAACCTAGATGATCGGGGCGCTGTATTAGCAATACTTCGTTATTCCGCTGAATCATACACATCGTGTAAATGCGGTGTTCTATATCTTTCCAATTGTTGCTCATACGAATCTCTCCTCTTATAAAACCTTATAGTTTTTAACTATAGTTATATATGACAAAAAATACAATAATAATACAAAATTATACAAATTACAATTGACTATTACTAATTTTCAGAACTATAATTAGTCTGTTACATAAATACATTGTACTTGAGAGGGGAATATATTCTATGAAAAATAGAATAATCGCAGCAGGAGTAATTGCAGCTAGTATATTATCTTATTCATCTAGTAGTTTCGCACAAACAAAAAAATTTCCAGATGTCCCAGCTAAACATTGGGCAGAAGATTCTATTTACTATTTAGTAGATAAAGGTGCAGTTAAAGGTAACGATAAAGGAATGTTCGAGCCTGAAAAAGAAATCACTCGTGCAGAAGCAGCTACAATGATGGCTCAAATCTTAAACTTACCAATCGATAAAAATGCTAAACCATCTTTCGGTGATTCTCAAAATGAGTGGTATACTCCATTCATCGCAGCTGTAGAAAAAGCTGGTGTTGTTAAAGGGAAAGGACCAGGTGTATTTGATCCAACTGGGAAAATTGATCGAGTTTCAATGGCCTCTCTTATTGTAGAAGCTTACAAATTAGATTCTAAAGTAAATGGTACTCCAGCAACTAAATTCAGTGATTTAGAAAAAAGTTGGGGTAAAGCAAAAGCTAACATCCTAGTTGAATTAGGTATTTCTGTTGGGACTGGTGACAGATGGGAGCCTGAAAAAATTCTAACTAAAGCAGAGGCAGCTCAATTTATTAAAAAGGCAGATTCTCTTAAAATAGGTAACCCTTTAGTAGAAAAGGTAGTTATTATTGATCCTGGTCATGGAGGATTTGATCCAGGGAATCCAGGGCAAGGTGTAGAGGAAAGTAAAATTGTATTTGATATATCTTTAAGATTACAGAAGTTGTTAGAAAAAAATACACCTTTAAAAGCTTTGTTAACACGTGAAGAGAATGGAAATCCAGGAAGTAACAAAAATGAATCTCTTGCGAATCGAGTAAAATTTGGTCAAGAGAACAATGGAGATATATTTGTAAGCATTCATGCAAACTCTTCTGAAAATCATGATGGTCATGGAACGGAAACATATTATTATAAAAAATCTAAGCATGGAGAAGAGACACCGATTGAAAAGGATAGTGAAGTATTAGCGAAGAAAATTCAAAAACGAGTAGTAGAAGCACTACATACAAGAGATAGAGATATAAAAGACAATCATTCACTTTATGTAGTAAATAATAATACAGTACCAGCAGTTTTAACAGAGCTTGCTTTTATTGATAATAATATAGATAATGGTAAATTAGCTACTGAATCAGGAAGACAAATTGCTGCTGAGGCAGTTTATGCTGGGATTTTAGATTATTATGAGTGGAAAGGTTTCGATGTTGCAAAATATCGTTTAGCTAAATAACAATGCTGATTGCTAAGCCCATCGTCTACATAGAGGTGGGCTTTTTTGTAAGTTTATGTAATTTTGTATCGGAATAAAAAGATATATCGTATTATGCTGATTATGAATAAAATAATGGTAGATTAGTTTATTTTTATCACGTATACTTTTAATGTTGACTATTTAAGAGTTTGTTAGTTTAATAGGGAAAATTATACGATAAAGGGAGGCAAGTTAACACGGGACAAGCATATACATAACGTGTTAAAAAATTTATGAAAAAAGTTATTTCTAATGTGTTAGCAGTGACAGTCGCACTTCAAGTAGTGATGGCTCCAGCAACTTCGTTTGCATCTACAAAAGAATTTCCAGACGTTCCGAAAAATCATTGGTCATTTGAAGCGATTAATGATTTAACGTCAAAAGGGGTTATTGCAGGGTACGATAATGGTAAATTCGGTTTCGGAGATGTTGTAACTCGTGAGCAAGTAGCAGCATTAATGTATCGCGCATTAAAACCAGAAGCAAAAAACGCTTATAAAAATCCATACTCTGATATTAGTGCAGGAACGACAATGTTCCAAGAAGAAATTTTGGCACTAACAGATATGGGGATTTTCGTAGGTGATGGTAAAGGGACTTTTAGACCGAAAGAGTCGTTAACTCGTGCTGAGATGGCGGTAATTATACAGAATGCTTTTAAATTTAAAATAAAGGCCCAACATACGTTTAATGATGTACCAAGTACGCATTGGGCAAATGATGCAGTTAGTGCATTAGAATCTAACGGCATTACAGCAGGTAACGGAGCAGGTGCATTTAATCCAACTAGTGTTTTAACACGTGAAGAATATGCACAATTTTTATTTAATGCTATGGCATCGTATATCAATCTAGATGTAACGTTACCATCTAATATAACGGCACAAGAGATTGATAATTTTATTAAAGAATGGCATCCTGACAGTCCGCTTATTGGAACGGGTAAAGATTTTATTCAAGCACAAAATGAGTATGGTGTGAGCGCATTATACTTAGCTGCACATGCAATTTTAGAATCTGGTTACGGGAAATCAGAAATTGCATATCGTAAACATAATCTATTTGGACTAAAGGCATTTGATTGGGATCCATTTGCATATGCAAAATATTTACCATCGTACGGGCAAAGTATTTCGTACAATGCTGATTATGTAAGAAAGAACTACTTAGAAGAAGGCGCTCCTCATTTCAATGGTTACACATTACCTGATATGAATGTTAAGTATGCAACAGATAAAGCATGGGCTGGAAAAATAGCTAATATTATGGAACGTATTAAGCCTTTCAATAACAAAGATTATCAAAATGTAAAACGATTAGCGAAAAATCCTAATACATTAAATGTAAATGCACTAGGCGAAGCGATTCCATATAAAGATTATGCAAAAGATGCAAAAGCTACTGTCCAATCGGTAGGATCTTACTATCAAGTTCCATTCCCGTTTAACAATCCAATTAAGAGTGTACCAAATGTGACACAAAATGAAGTTGGAAAATTAGAAAATGGTAAGAAAGTAAATGTATATCGTGAAGATCCAAATGGCTGGGTAGAATTTTCATTTGAAAATACTCAAGAAAAATATTGGACATTGAAGAAGAACTTAAAAATATAAATAAAAAAGGTGTTTTCATAAATGAAAACACCTTTTTTATTTATATTTAACATGTAATATTTTTAGATTCATTATGAGTTTCTTTTTTTAGTTTTTACCAATAATTTAATAGTTTCGTATATAATTAAAGTATTCAAGATTGAATTTTCTGTTTTTGTTTTAGTGTTAACTTAATTTGAAAAGAGGAGAGATATATGCAAGGAGAAATACCAATAGAGAAAAATTTAAGTTATATCGGTAAATTGTTATTGCCAGTTAAAGCGTCACCACATTTTAAATTTTTATGGATTGGACAATTACTCTCAACTTTAGGTAGTTCGATAACGATGGTTATTTTACCAGTCGTTGTATATTCATTGACTGGATCAACAGTTGTAATGGGAATGACTATGGCAATGTACATGCTTCCTAATATTCTTGCGTTACCGTTTGCTGGATTAGTCGTAGATCGAATGGATCGGGTGAAAGTAATGTTATTTACAGATATAATTCGCTGCGTATTAATGCTATTACTTGCAACACTTATATTTATGGACGTATTAACAATTCCGCTTCTATATGTACTCGTAGCATTATATGGGCTTATGGAAGGGATATTTCAGCCAGCATATGCGGCTGTAAGGGCGAAAGTATTTGTACCGGAAATTCGAAATGCAGCTAATGCATTAACACAAATGAGTAATCAAGGTATACGACTAATTGGACCGGCTCTTGGAGGATTGATCGTTTCAGTTGCATCTGCCGGAATAGGATTTGGACTGGATGCAGTAACATATTTGCTATCATTTTTATGTTTAATATTTTTAAGAGAAATAAAGTTTAAAAAAGTAAACCCCATTGAAAAGAGAAAGGTCGATTACAAACAAGAGTTTATGGAAGGTGTTTTCGTTTTAAAAAGTCATCCGTGGCTATGGATTACAATTTTAGTCTTTTCTTTCATCAATATTTGCTATGCAGGAATTATCGTCGTATTAATTCCATGGTTATTTAATGTTCATCATCATTTTGAAGCATACGTGTATGGATTAGGAATGGCATCTTCTGGTGTGGGAGCTGTAATTGCCGCGCTAATATTTGGCGGGAGGGAACGGTGGCATAAGCGGGGATTACTTGCCTATGGTGGTGTATTAATAAGTGGTTGTGCGCTTTTAATAATGCCGTTTATTGCCTCGGCACCTGGTTTAATTGTATTAATGGCAATTGAAGGGTTCGGTATGATGATATTTGGACTCATTTGGGAAACAAGTTTACAAGAGCTTGTGCCAGAAGAAGCATTTGGAAGGGTGGCAAGCCTTGATATGCTAGGTTCATTTGCTTTATTGCCACTAGGTTATGTGGTTGTAGGATGGTTAGCTACTGTCATAGGTGGCAAGATAACGATTATAACACTAGCTATATTAGTACTTGTAACAATTGGAGTAGCATTATGTGTACCAAGTATTCGACGATTTGATTGATGATATAAGGGAAAGGAGAATAACTTATATGATTATAGAAAACTTGAACGATGTAGTAGTAAAGGAATTGGACAGCCAATACACTTTGCAGGAAAAGATCTTTGAAGCAAAAAATTTCACAGTCTATATTGCTACCCATAGAGAAAATAAGCTAGCAAATAACCAACTAGTATTAATAAAACATTTTTGTAACGAAAAGCCTTCCGTACATATTTGGCATAAGAAAATTAGCACCGAAGCAACAAAGCTGGACATCACGAAAGAAGTAACAGAAGCCATTCAATCTGGTTTTGTAAATAAAGAGTAAGCCCTAATCAAATTAGGGCTTACTCTTCATTGAATACAAATGTTTGTTTCATTTGTTGACCCTCATTTACTGGATGACCGTTGTAAGAGAAATTGTTTTCTTCCCAAGTGATGACGACTTTGAAATTATGGCTGTTAAAGTCTAAAGGGAATAAGATGTAGTCAAAGCTTGTCTGACTTTTTGAAACGTTGTTATGTAATGTAGTAGGATTAAAAGCAGCTTTAGAAGTAGGAGTGTTATCAACTATTTCTACAGCTACGTTTGACACATCATTACCGATGTTTTTTACGAGTAAACGATATGTATCGTAAACACCTTGTTTTGGCTGCACTGCTTGCTTGTTTGCGTTATGGGATTTATCAATTTCGATATACCACTGTTTTGACTTTGATTCAATTGGTAGTGATTGAAATGTGTATGCACTAGCTTGTATTGGTAGTGCTAAACAGATTAGTGCAAAGAGAGAAAATATTTTTCGTTTCATTTTTAGAGGGCTCCCATTCTGTAACGGATTTATTTATTATTATTTTCTTTTTGGGAAAGGGTATACCATATAATGTAAGAGTTTGTTTTGTGAATATCGGATTAGGAGTCATTATCTCAGTTGTTACGCTTATACTTAGTGTTAGTACAGCTTTTTCCCAGCAAGAAAGCCGATCGCCTTTAGGCATAGAATGAAAGGGGAGCTGGATCCGGAATGCTACTAAAAATCGTAAGGTTCGTGGTAATTTAAGTATCCAAAGTATAGGTAGTTTCTTCAGATTTTTTGTTTGATTTTTCCGAAATAAATGATTATAGAAGAGTGTTTCAAAGTATTGGTTGAAGGGATATGTAACAAGCTTGACATGGTTAGTATCGTAATGTTATGTGATACTAATCGCGTTCATTTGTTTTTAAGTACACGGACAATCACTCCTTAGCCCTGCGAATATAATGAGAAAATAAAATGAGTGATATCAAAATGTTTGAAAGCAGAATGCCCTCATTAGAACGTTAAATAGTATATTCAATATATTTAGGGGATTAGAGGAAAAAGCTGTGTAGAGGCCATACTACACAGCTTTTTTCGTACGTCTGACTTTAGGATAACCAATTAAGCTTGTTTAATTGTTACGTATACGTACTTCTGTATCACTATCAAAAAAATGTGCTTTTGTTAAACTAAAGGCTACTGAAAGCTTATCGCCAGCTTTCAGTTCTGATCGAGCATTAATTCGTGCGACAAAACTTTGATTTTCAAGTTTTCCATGTATCATAGTCTCAGCACCTAATAATTCAGCAACTTCAATATTAATTTCGACAGTTGAATCAGGAGAAGATTGAAGGACAATTGGTTCATCGTGAATGTCTTCTGGACGAATACCGAGTATAAGTGTTTTTTGGTTGTATCCCTTTTTCTGCAATTTTTTTAATTGTCCTTCTGGTACTTTAAAACGAATGTTTTCTATATGAAAATAGTTATCTTTTAATGTTCCAGTAAAAAAATTCATGGCCGGAGAACCAATGAATCCGCCAACAAAAACATTCTCAGGAGTATCATAGACTTCTTTTGGTGTACCAACTTGTTGGATGATACCATCTTTCATCACAACAAGGCGTGATGCCATTGTCATTGCTTCCGTTTGGTCATGTGTTACATATATAGTAGTTGTGTTTAAACGGCGATGAAGCTTAGAAATTTCTGAACGCATACTTACACGTAATTTAGCATCTAAATTGGATAGAGGCTCGTCCATTAAGAATACTTTTGCGTCACGAACGATAGCTCTTCCTAATGCAACACGCTGTCGCTGCCCACCCGATAATGCTTTTGGTTTTCGCTTTAAATAATCTTCAAGACCTAATATTTTTGCCGCCTCAGTTACGCGATGATTAATTTCATCTTTTGGTAGTTTTCGTAATTTTAAACCAAACGCCATATTATCGTAAACAGACATATGTGGGTATAGTGCATAATTTTGAAATACCATTGCAATGTCACGATCTTTTGGAGCGACATCATTCATAAGTTTACCATCAATATAAAATGAGCCATTAGAAATATCTTCTAAACCTGCAATCATACGTAGAGTAGTTGATTTTCCACAACCAGAAGGACCAACAAATACAATAAATTCTTTATCTTGAATATGTAAATTGAAATCAGAAACAGCAGTTGTTTTATTATCATATAATTTGAAAATATGATCTAATACGAGTTCGGCCATTATACATCACCCCTATTTTTATAATTAACTGAATTATAAGATTTATTGATTGTAAGGTGAATTGGCAAGTTGCACAAAAAATATTAATTTTTTTATGCAAAATTACGAGATGTTCAAAGAAAGAAAAGCCAAATAGACAGCCACAGCACCTTCAAATGTTTTTATATTCAATCCTGTTTTTTCAATGAATTTGTCAATTCGATACTGTAAAGTATTTCGGTGTAAATATAATTGTTTGGCCGCAAGTGATACATTTAAATTACATTGGAAGAATACTTTAATACTCTCTATTAGCTCTTTATCATTGAAAACATGTGCTAATAAATGATTTGTATATTTTTCCCTCTTTTCTTTTGGTAATAAGGTCATTAATTGATAAGGAAGGAGTTGTTCAATGTATGTAATTTTCTTTGATAGATAGGGAGAAAGATAAGAAAATAAATTTCGTTCCCATTGATACAAGTGAGAAATTTGATTGGTATGGGTGTAGTGTCTGCCGACAAAAAAGGATAAGGATATAAAAAAATCTGTTTCCAGCGTATCAAGGGCTGTTTGCAATCTATATTCAGATATATTTTCTGTTAAGATGAGGACTCCAGTTTGTGAAGTTTCCCATATTGTAGGATTATCAAAACCAAGTATTGAATGTAAAGCATTATGAAATTCTTCTCGTTCCGTTATAGGATGCGTTGTGAAGAAATGTAAAAAGCGTACAGATGTTATTTGAATATCTTTACTCTGATATAATGCTTCGTACCAATACTTTTCTATTTCTGTTTCATAGCATGTGTCAGTATGGAGGGGAGTTAAGAGGGATGAAAGTAATTGACACTCTTGTTTATGTAAGCGAGATTTACGAATTCCTACTCTATTCCCATCAATCAAAAACCAACTGTAATCTTCAGAAAGTATGGCCTCATTAATTTTTATATCTTTATCGTAATATCTTTTTAATTGTTGAATCATATGAACACTCCTTATTTTTATATTATTTATTAATAACAAATGCTATAGGGATAATGGATTGACATAGTTTGCGTTAAAAATTTAAAAAATTCAGAAAATATATTGCAGAGGAAAAAGTGATAGTGTTATACTTCATAACAACTGGTAATGACAACATCATGTCGTGATCGAATTGGTATATGTATAAATAATATATCAATGATAGTTTATTCCTTCAACTGGTAATGACATAAGTCTACTAAAATTGATAGGAAGGGAGAGAAGAGCATTGTTTTTATAAATGAATAAAATTCGTTTGTGAACGCTTTATTTACAAGGTGCTCCAAATCTTTTGTAAAGTTGATTATATTAGTTTAATTTGTTGTCAGTGAGTTACAAGAAACATAAGTAAAGATTTTGTTATATAGATGATTGTTTCTAGAGGAGGAAAAGGGATGAAAAAGTGGTTTATTTTCTTTTTGTCAACATTGCTATTGGCAATAGTAGGATGTTCTAACAGTGGCGAAAAAGTTAACACGTCATCTAAAGATGAAAAAATAGAATTACGGTATGCACTTTGGGATAAGAAACAACTACCAGCAGTGGAGAAAGTGGTTCAACAGTTTAATGAAAAACATCCGAATATTAAAGTAAAAATAGAATTAACAGCGTACGGACAGTACTTTCAGAAGCTTGAAACGGCAGCAACAGGAAATGCATTGCCGGATGTATTTTGGATGAATGGACCAAATGTCGTGAAATACGCTTCGGGAAAAGTATTGATGCCTTTGGATGATAAAGCGAAAAAAGATAATTATAAATTGGAAAATTACCCAAAATCTTTAGTTGATTTATATACAGTAGATAATAAAACTTACGGTATTCCAAAAGATTTTGATACAACGGCACTTTGGTATAACAAAAAATTATTTGATGAAGCTGGAGTAGCATATCCAGATGATTCATGGGATTGGGAGAAAATGAAAGAAGCTGCAAAGCAATTGACGAAAAAGGAAAAAGGTGTTTGGGGATTTGCAGCAGCAATGGGAAATCAAGGTGGTTATTATGATCTCATTTATCAAAATAAAGGGTATGTTCTTTCTAAAGATAAAAAAACAGTAGGATTTAATAAACCACAAGCAATTGAAGCATTTAATTATAACATTAGTTTTATTAAAGAAGGATTATCACCAACATTTGCTCAAATGACAGAGACAACAGCATCTGATTTGTTTTTATCAGGTAAAGTAGCGATGATTTTTGACGGGCCTTGGATGGTACCAGAATATAAGAAAAATCCTGATTTAAATATTGCTGTTATGCCAAAAGGAAAAGAAAGAGCTGTTATGATTCATGGTCTAGCAAATGTCATCTCAGCGAAAACAAAATATCCGGATGCAGCTTGGGAATTTGTGAAATATTTAGGTTCTAAAGAGGCAGCAGATGTGTTTGCAGAAACTGGAACAGTCATTCCTGCTTTTAATGGAACACAAGAAGCGTGGGTTAAATCCGTTCCAAACTTGAATTTACAAGCGTATATCACTGGTCTTGAATATTCTTACCCATTACCGAGTGTGAAAAATACAGGAGCTTTATGGGAGCAAGAAACAAAAGTATTAAAAAGGGTATGGGGAGGAGAATTGAATGTTGAAGAAGCAACAAAAGAATTAACAGAGAAAGCAAATGAAGTTCTTTCTAAAAAATAAGGAGAGGGATCCTCTCCTTGCTTTAAATCAAAAATTATGGGAGGAGTGAAGAGATGGAGGATCTATCAATAAAGGTAGTGGAGCAAAAAAATACACATATACAAAAAAAATATAAAAAGAAAAAGAAATTAGATTATATATGGGCATATGTCATGATTGCCCCAACTATGTTAGGGTTATTCATTTTTTATATGTGGCCAATTGTGCAAAATATTTATTTTAGTTTTACAGCGTGGGATGCGTTTGGTAGCTATGAATGGATTGGACTAGAAAACTATAAAAAGATGTTTACTGATAAAGATTTAGGAAAGGCTTTTCAAAATACATTTATTTATATCGTGCTTACTGTTCCAATCGGTATATTTTTATCCATCATATTAGCGGTGCTATTAAATCAAAACATTAAAGGGAAATCCCTTTATAGAACATTATATTTTTTACCTGTTATTACAATGCCTGCTGCAATCGCTATGGTATGGAAATGGATCTATAATTCTGACTATGGGTTACTCAATTACATGTTATCATGGTTTGGAATTGATGGTCCTAATTGGCTTACCAACCCTAACATTGCATTATATTCAATTATTATAGTTGCGATTTGGGGGGGGATAGGATATAACATGGTTATTTTTCTATCTGGTCTCCAAAACATCCCTAAAACATACTATGAAGCGGCAATTATGGATGGAGCCCGGCCAATTACAATTTTCTTTAAGATTACATTGCCACTTTTATCGCCAGTTATTTTCTTCGTAACGATTATGTCTTTAATTGGAGCATTTCAAGTATTCGATCTCATCTTTATGATGATTGGTAGAACAAGTAATGTAATTGAAAATACACAATCTATTGTTTATTTATTTTATCAAAATGCCTTTATTTTAAATGAGAAAGGATATTCGGCAGCCATAGCAGTTGTATTATTAATTATTATATTAATCATTACAGCGATTCAAATGATATTACAGAAAAAGTGGGTGCATTATGATGAATAAAAGAGTAGGTGCAGTCAATAAAAATACAATTATGATTCATGCAATACTTATCATAGGTGCCTTATTAACTATTGGTCCTTTTATTTGGATGATATTAACGTCTCTAAAAACTTATACAGAATCTGTTCAAGTTTCACCAGTTATTATCCCATCTCAATTTATGTGGAGTAATTATACGGAAATATTCAACTTATTACCATTTTTTAAATTTATGATGAATACTGTAATTGTTACAATAGCTAGAACGGTCGGGCAGTTGTTTTTATGCTCATTAGCAGCTTATGCTTTTGCTAGAATACAATTTCCAGGTAGAAATGTACTGTTTTTACTAACTCTTTCCGTCCTAATGGTTCCGGCTCAAGTGTTTTTGCTTCCACAATATTTAATTATGGTAAAACTGGATTGGTTGAATACATTACAAGCGGTAATTGTACCTGGGTTATTTAGTGCATTTGGTACCTTTTTATTACGTCAGTTTTTTATGGGCGTTCCAAAGGAACTAGAAGAAGCAGCAAGATTAGATGGTTGCAATCACTTCCAAATTTATTGGTATGTTATGCTGCCTCTTGCGAAACCAGGTTTAATTGCGCTTGGTATATTTACAACACTCTGGTCTTGGAATGAATTGATGTGGCCGATGATTGTAAATAATTCACCAGATATGATGACATTGTCAGTTGGTTTATCTTCACTACAAGGGCAATATGCAACAAACTATCCGGTACTAATGGCGGGATCATTTTTAGCGATTTTACCAATGTTGTTATTGTTTGTTTTTTTACAAAAACAATTTATTGAAGGAATTACAATTACAGGTGGAAAATAAGAATAATAGAATAGGAGAGGATATGAATGATTACAGCGGCATTAATTGGGGCAGGAAGTCGTGGAATGTACGCTTATGCTTCTTACGCGTTAGAACATCCAACAGAGATAACTTTTGTTGCGGTTGCAGAATTGGATAATGCAAAAAGACGGAAATTCTCTGAAATGCATAGCGTTTCGGAAGATATGCAATTTGAAACATGGGAAGAGTTATTAGCGAAAGAAAAGCTTTGTGATGTATTGCTTATTTGTTCGCCCGACCGGTTTCATTATAAACCTGTTATGCAAGCGATTGAGAAGGGATACAAAATTTTATTAGAAAAACCAATGTCACCAAGCCCTACAGAGACATTGGAAATTGCAGAGGCTGCCACGAGATATAACGCATTATTAACAGTATGTCACGTATTAAGGTATGCACCATTTTATAGGACTTTAAAAGAAATTGTTGATCAAAAGAAGATAGGGGACATCGTTTCAATTCAATGGAATGAAAATGTTGGTCATTGGCATCAAGCGCATAGTTTTGTAAGAGGGAATTGGCGTAATAAATCTGAATCAAGTTCAATGATTTTGCAAAAATGTTGTCATGATATGGATGTGCTACAATGGCTTGTGGGTGCAGAGTGTGAAAAGATTTCATCTTTTGGAAGTTTGACTCATTTTAAATCCGAACATGCACCTAAGGGTTCGACGCTACGTTGTACAGATGGTTGTGAAGTTGAAGAAAACTGCCAATATTCTGCTTTAAAATGGTATTTACACGAGAGAGATGAATGGCCAGCGAATGTAGTTTCTATTGATACAAGCATTGAAAATAGACTGGAGGCATTAAAAAAAGGACCTTATGGGCGTTGTGTGTACCATTGTGACAATGATGTTGTAGATCATCAAGTAGTAAATTTGCTATTTGATAATGATGTAACAGTTGCTTTTACAATGTCTGCGTTTACGAAAGAGTGTTGCCGTACGTTTAAAATTATGGGAACACATGGTGAAATTCATGGTCATGATGTATTAAATGAATTGAATGTCAAATATTTTTCAGGTGAGGTTGAAACGATTTACCCAGAAACAATAGAAGGTGGACATATGGGAGCAGATAATGCAATTATGACTGATTTTATCGAAAAGGTAAAAAACAATAAAACAGAAAGTTTAACGTCTGCAATGATTTCGGCAAATAGTCATTTGATTGCCTTTGCGGCTGAAAGATCAAGAATAACGGGTGAAACAGTAAATCTTAAGCAATATGTGACAGACTTACAAGAATCGATGAATCCAGCAAAATAAGAAGAGCGCATATAAAGGAACAAATTAAATGTACGATTAAAGTAAATTTTAACAGTTGGAATAAGCTTATCTTTCTATGTGAGAAAGTGATGGTAATTCCTATTTTCATTCGATATAATAGCCATAAACTGGTTATAACAACTTTATAGATGAGGGAGTAAAACATGATTGCAAAAGATAATCGAACACCATTATACTACCAATTAATGGATATTATTGTGGAACAAATTGAAACTGGGAATTTACAAGAACATGATAAGCTTCCATCAGAACGCGAGCTATGTGAGATTCATGATGTAAGTAGAACGACAGTAAGACAGACAATGCAAGAACTGGAAAAAGAAGGATATATTTATAAAAAACATGGTAAAGGGAGTTTTGTCTCACCTCGTGTATTTAATCAAAGCCTGGTTCGTTTTTATAGTTTCACAGAAGAAATGAAAAAATTTGGAAAGGTTCCATCATCAACAGTCGTATCATTTTCCATAATTCATTGCGATAAAAAAATATCGAAAATTATGAATCTTAATCATGAAGAAGAGGTATATCAAATTACAAGACTAAGGTTAGCTGATAAAGAACCGATGCTATTTGAAACATCTTATATTCCTGTAAAGTTCTTTCCATATTTAACGAAGAAAGAATTAGAAGAAACACCAATGTACGAGATTTTTCGTACAAAATATCAAGTCCATATCACGCGCGCGGTGGAAAGTTTCAAAGCGATTGCAGCAGAAAAAGAGCATGCAACATGGCTACAAGTTGAAAAGAATGAACCATCTTTATCTCTAGAACGGATTGCATATGCGAAAGAAAATATAATCGAATACACACAGACCATTGCAAGAGGAGATAAATTTACTTACACAGTTGAATTACAATAAGTATGGTTATACTTATTGTAATTCAACTGGTAATGATGACGTGATAAGATATGAACTAATATTAAGGGGGTTCTCAAATGTTATTACATGCAAATGATGAAATAAGAGAAATATATGGAGCATGTTTTACAGCGAAAGAGATTGCACAACAGCCAGATCTTTGGGAGCAAGTATATTTGAATTTTCAAAGCAAGCATCATGAAATTATAGGTTTCTTTTCAAGTATTTCAAGAAAGCATGAACGAGTGAGAGTTATTTTCACTGGTGCAGGGACATCCGCTTTTGTTGGAGACACAATTGTTCCATATATAAAAAGAATAACAGATTTAAAGAAAATGCATATTGAAAGTATTCCAACAACAAATATAGTCTCAAGTCCTTATTACTATCTTCAGCCAGACATCCCAACAATTTTAGTATCTTTTGCTCGCTCTGGAAATAGTCCAGAAAGTGTAGCGGCAGTGCAATTAGGAGAACAAATTATTCATTCAGTTTATCATATTATTTTAACATGTAATGAAGAAGGAAATTTAGCGAAGCAGTTTCAACATAAGGAGAACGCTTTTGTTATGTATATGCCACAGAAGGCAAATGATCAAGGGTTCGCGATGACAGGAAGTTTTACCTCTATGATGTTAACTGCACTTATGTTATGTAACTATAATCATCCCCATCTTTTAGAATCTAGCATTATGGATATTGTAAGAATAGGAAAAGATGTTATCAAAAAACAAGAACGGGAAATTCAACGAATTGCAGAAAAGGAATTTCGTAAAATTGTATTTTTAGGATCAGGCGTATTTGAAGGGCTTTCTCGAGAGGCTGCTTTAAAATTTCTAGAGTTAACTGCTGGTCGTATCCCAGTTATGTTTGACACCCCCCTTGGGTTTAGGCACGGACCGAAATCAATTTTAGATAAGGATACAGTTGTTGTATTATTTTTATCTAATGATGAGTATACGAAAAAATATGATCTTGATTTATTAAAAGAGATTTTTCAAGAGAAAGAAAGGAGCGAGATTATTGTTATAGCACATCAAGATAATCAAGAAGCAAGGAGACATTGTAATACGTTTTTATGCAATGAAGGACGAAATCTAAAAGATGACATGTATATTACGTTTATTTATATATTATACGGACAAATTTTAGCATTATATAAATCAATTGCATTAGGGATTACTCCAGATAACCCTTGTCCAAGTGGAAGTGTAAATCGTATCGTTCAAGGGGTAACAGTACATCCTTATAAAGGAAAGGAATAGTAATTTATGAACTACTACGTCAAAGCAGCTATATATCTACTAGAAGATGGTGTTCGTGAAAGTGGATATTTACATATTGTAAATGGATACTTTCTAAAACATGTTGAAGAAATAGTAGACGGAGCGTTAGTAATGGATTTTGAAGGTAGAATTATTTCTCCAGGATTTGTTGATACACATATTCATGGTGTAGCGGGACATGATGTCATGGATAGCACATATGAATCGTTAAACAATATCTCTATTAAGTTATTGGAAAATGGTGTTACGAGCTTTTTGCCTACAACATTAACTGATTCTTCGGAAAATATAATGGGAGCTTTGAAAAATATAGCTCATGCAAAAAAAAGAGGAGTGAAAGGGGCAAGTATTATTGGATCTTTTCTTGAGGGACCTTGTTTTACGGAGGTCTATAAAGGTGCACAAAACCCTAAATATTTTATTGATCCAACCGTTGAAATGTTAGAGGAATGGATTGCTGCATCAGAAGGGACAATTAAAAAAATTGCAATGGCACCAGAGAGAAGAGATGCTATTGCTTGTATACGTCATGCTGTGAAAAAGAATGTCCGTGTAGCAATTGGGCATACGAATGCAAACTATGAGATATGCCAGAGTGCGATTCAAGCAGGAGCGACGATTTTTGTGCATACGTTTAATGGAATGAAAGGATTACATCACCGTGAACCTGGCGTTGTTGGAGCGGCACTTTCAACTGAGCACGCGTATAGTGAAATCATTACAGATGGACATCATGTACATCCAAGTGTAGTGAATATTTTATATAAATGTAAAGGATACGACAAAACATGTTTAGTTAGTGACTGTATGCGAGCGGGCTTATTAGGGGATGGCACATATAATTTAGGAGAATTTGTTGTCCAAGTGCAAGACGGCATTGCCCGAACAGAGGCAGGTTCTTTAGCAGGAAGTACACTTCGATTTATTGATGGTGTGAAGAATATGGAGAAATGGACAAATGCATCGTTATGGGAATGTGTTCATATGGGCTCGTTAATTCCTGCTAAAAGTATTGGAGTAGATAATGAAATTGGAAGTATAGCACCAGGGAAAAGAGCTGATTTTCTTATATTAACAGAGGATTTAAATCTTATAGGAACAGTTGTTGGTGGAGAAATGAAATATAAAAAGAAAAAAGAAAGGATTTGAGAGTATGCTTGTTTCAAATCAATTTATACTGAGAAATGCACAAGAACAGGGCTATGCAGTACCAGCTTTTAATATTCATAATTTAGAAACTTTAAAAGCGGTAATTGAATCAGCAGTAGAGCTTAGGTCACCTGTTATTATAGCTGCTACACCAGGCACGATAAAATATATGGGAAAAGAATATCTTTTGCATATGATTGAAGCAGCGAGAAAGCGATATGATATACCAATTAGTCTACATTTGGATCATCATGAAGATATAAGTGATATTAAAAATTGTATCGATTTAGGAGTTAGCTCTGTTATGATTGATGCATCACATCATCCATTCGAAAAAAATATTCAGATTGTTCAGGAAGTTTCGGCGTATGCAAAACAAAATGGAGTAACAGTAGAGGCTGAGTTAGGGCAATTATCAGGAATAGAAGAAGATATAGTAGTGGAAAACTCAATTTATACAGATCCTTACCAAGCGAAAGAGTTTGTAGAACGTACAAATATTGACTCATTGGCAGTTGCAATTGGAACGGCACATGGACTATATAAAGGGAAACCAAAATTAGATTTACAAAGATTAACAAGTATTAGAAAGCAAGTTGATATTCCCCTTGTATTACATGGTGCCTCTGGATTATCGGACAGTTTAGTGCAAGAAACGATTCGTTTAGGAATTTGTAAAGTGAATATCGCAACAGAGTTAAAAATTGCATTCGGAACAGCATTACGTCATTATTTATTTTCTCATCCAGAAGAAAATGATCCGCGTAAATATTTTTCAGATGCAATTATGGCGATGAAACGGGTTGTTGCAGATAAAATAAAGATGTGCAAAAGTTTAAATCGTGTGTAAGGAGATATTCTTATGATTGCGACAATTACATTGAATCCATCTGTTGATATGCGATATGAATTAGGAGAATTAAAATTAAACAAAGTACATCGCACGAAAGACTATGAAAAAACTGCGGGTGGAAAAGGCATTAATGTATCGAGAGTACTTCGTTTGCTAGGAGAAGAAGTAACTGGATCTGGGTTACTTGGTGGTAGTAATGGTGAGTTCATAAGAAAAAACTTGAAAGATTTATCAATTATTGATGAGTTTGTTTCCGTTAAAGAAGAAACTCGCAATTGTATAGCGTTAATCACAAAAAAATCTGCGTCAGCTACTGAAGTATTAGAAGCAGGACCAGCTATTTCAGAGGATGAAATAGCTCTTTTTATAAAAAAATATGAAAGGATAGTAAAAGATTTTGAGTTTATTGTTGCATCGGGAAGTTTACCTAAGGGTATTCCAAATTCATTTTATCAGCAGTTGGCACAAAAGGCAGCTGAAAATGGTAAAAAATTCATATTAGATACAAGTGGAGAACCATTATTGCATGGCATACAAGGAAAACCATTTTTAATTAAACCAAACAGGCAAGAAATTTGCCAGTTGCTTCAAAAAAAACGTGTGTCACAGGAAGAAATGATTGCGGAAGCAACTAAAATCTGCGAGAGGGGCGTGCAGTATGTTTTGTTATCACTTGGAAGAGAAGGAGCGATACTTATTACGAAAGATGGAAGCATAAGGGCAATTATTTCAGAAATAAAAACTATCAATGCTGTTGGCTCAGGTGACGCAATGGTTGCAGGAATAACGTTAGCACTCGCAAAGGGGTATGGGATAAAGGATGCACTTCGTTTTTCAGTGGCGTGTGGAATGGCTAACGCAGCTGAGGAAATAACAGGTTACATACAGCTTAAAAATGTAGAGAATTTCTATAATGAAATTATAATTGTCTAAAAGTAGGAAGGGGAGAAATATGGGGAAGTACGTTGCTTGTTTTGATATTGGAGGAACTTTTATAAAATATGCAATGATTGATGAACAAGGAATAGTACATGAACAAGGGAAAATAACAACACCAGTACAAAATCAAAAGAAAGAAATTTTGTATCGTATTTGTGAAGTAATATATGAGTTTGAAAAGAGCTATAAAATTCATTCTGTAGGTGTATCATCGTGTGGGATTATCGATAATATCAAAGGGGAAGTTCTGTATTCTGCCAATATTTCGGGATATAGCGGTACAAAAATAGCAGATTACATTTATAGTGAGACAGGGTATGTGGCGATAGTTGAAAATGATGTTCGTTCAGCTTGCCTTGGTGAAATGTGGAAAGGAGCAGGGAGGGGGAAAGAACATATTGTTTTAATCACACTTGGAACCGGGATTGGTAGTGGAATCATTACAAATGGCAAAATGCTTCAGGGAGTGAAAGGGCTAGCAGGAGAGCTTGGTCATATGATAATTGTTCATAATGGAGAAAAATGTAGTTGTGGCGGAGAGGGATGTTATGAGAGATATGCATCGACTTCGGCATTGATTCGTCAGTATAAAGAAGCATCCAAAATTCAAGGGCTAGAGATAGGCACAATCACAGGTGAAGAAATTATAGAACGTATGTACAGAGGAGAGCGGTTGGCGAAAAATGTATATGAACAGTTTCTACAGTATGTTGTTGCTGGTTTAGTAAATATTACTTATATATTTAACCCCGAATTAATTATTATTGGGGGAGGTATTACAGAGCAAGGTGAACCATTTTTGAAACAAATTCAAGAAAGGTTCTATGACAAAATAATGGACATCTATCAAAATAAGGTGAAAATCGTTTTAGCATCATTACATAATGATGCTGGTGTATATGGAGCTTGTTATGTAGCGTTGAATCGATGTGAGGAAAAGTCAATGAATATATAATCTTAGAAAATATTTATCGAGAATAGTTAACATGTGTAGAGCTTTTTTATTCAATTCACACAACCATCACCTTGTTTATGTAGAAGATGATGGTTGTTTTTATTTTGGGATTTAAGGGGAATATACATTCGTTAATGATGTACTATAAAGTATTTACGGATGTGATTTATCATTTCGGTTTTCGATTTGAAGTATAAGTCAAAAGGAATATGATTATGAAAAAATTACCAAAAATATGTTAAAATAACATTGTCATACAACAAGGGGGATTTGTTTTATGGAAAATGGACATCTTGCTAAAGTAGATGTAACGAAAAGAATTGAATCAAAATCTAAGTACAATAAGAAACTTGAAAAATATCAAAGGCGCTTATTAGCATTGCAGCAAATAGTAAAAGAAGAAAAAATCGCAGTTATGCTCGTTATGGAAGGCTGGGATGCGGCTGGAAAAGGCGGAGCGATTAAGCGAGTGACAGAACACCTTGATCCACGTGGGTTCCAAGTAAATCCAATTGGAGCACCAGCACCTCATGAAAAACGGTACCATTACTTGCAACGTTTCTGGCGGAAACTACCTCAGTACGGGCAAATTACTATTTTTGATCGCTCATGGTACGGCCGTGTGTTAGTTGAGCGTGTTGAAGGTTTTGCTACAAAGGAAGAGTGGACGAGAGCGTATGATGAGATTAATGATTTTGAAAAACTATTAACAGATGATCATTATATAGTCGGAAAGTTTTTCTATCATATTAGTAAAGATGAACAATTAAAGAGGTTTAAAGATAGAGAGAACAACCCTTTGAAAAAATGGAAAATTACAGACGAAGATTGGCGTAACCGTGAAAAATGGGACGAGTATGTTGAAGCGATGGAAGACATGTTTGAAAAAACAAATAAGCCAAATGCGAAATGGCAAATTATCGCGAGTAACGATAAATTATACGCTCGATTGAAAACGTTGAAAGTAATTATTTCATTAATTGAGGATTATCTCTTAGAACATAATATAGAATTACCTTCGTATTATTATGAAATCAAAGAGGGAAAGACAGAGGGTTTTGCAGCTAATGAAGATGCAGTTGTAAAATAGTACAGGGTTTACATATGAAATATAAAGTAGAGTTACCCTGTAAGTTTGGGAACCCCTCGGTAATGGGAAAACATAAACCATGGGGTTCTTTACATGTATAAATACATTTCAGCATTTTAAATTTGGGGATTTTGTTGTTCTATAGTACATTAACAAGGGGGATTAGTTTTATAGAGAGGGTGAGGAAATGATTGATACAGCCGATGTTTCAATAAGTAATCGTATGTATACAGAAGAAGAACAACAAAAATTATATAAACGAACGTTAATAATCGTAAGCATTTCACAAATGTTTGGCGGAGCAGGGTTAGCTGCTGGGATTACAGTAGGTGCACTTCTTGCGCAGCAAATGCTTGGGACAGATGCATTTGCAGGATTACCGGCAGCTATGTTTACAATGGGATCTGCGGTAGCAGCTTTCTTTGTTGGGAAGTTATCGCAA
>Ga0209025_1001879_pt1 | contig 24552 bp, 16 predicted proteins | sample AraplaMF_Col_mLB_FD_184256 | JGI IMG/M metagenome (GOLD analysis project Ga0209025, IMG submission 184256) | Arabidopsis root microbial communities from the University of North Carolina, USA - plate scrape MF_Col_mLB (SPAdes) (version 2) | ecosystem: Host-associated > Plants > Roots > Endosphere... | reverse complement strand
CGTCGGCGGCAGCGACGGCGAGACGCCGTTCAACCTGCACACGCCGGTGGGCGGCGGCTACTGGAACGCGGCGCTGGCCAACGGTTGCCCGCAGGCCGACGTGGTGTGCATCCGCAACTACATCCTGGGCAACTTCAACGGCCAGCCGGGCGTGACCCGCACCGGTACGGATGCCAACGGCAACGCCACCGGCACGATCAACGGACTGGCCAGCGATCCGCTGGCGAGCTTCAAGATCACCACGCCGGCCAACAAGCAGGACTCCACGCTCGACGGCTGGGAATTCAACATCCAGCACGTGTTTGGCGAGACCGGCTTCGGCGTCGCGGCCAACTACACCATCGTCGACAGTCCGGACCTGAACTACGACAACGCCGTGCTCGGCGGACAGTTCGCCCTGGTCGGCCTGAGCGACTCGGCCAACCTGGTGCTGTTCTACGAGAAGTACGACTGGTCGGTCCGCGCGGCCTACAACTGGCGTGACCAGTTCCTGTCGGCGGTGTTCGACGGCTCGGGCATCCCGAACCCGAACTATGTCGATGATTACGGCCAGCTCGACATCAGCGTCGGCTACCAGATCAACGACCACATGTCGGTGCAGTTCGAGGGCATCAACATCACGGATGAAACCGTGCGCGTGTTCGGCCGGAATGAGCGGCAGACGCTGTTTGCCACCCAGAACGGTCCACGTTACATGCTCGGTTTCCGGTACCAGTTCTGATGTTCTGACGGTTGCAAGTCACGGGAGCCGCCGGCACGCTGGCGGCTCCCGTTTGCTGTACGGGGCCAGGGGGACGATTTGAGTCAAGCTGTGAAGCACGTTGTGATCCTTGGCGGCGGCTCGGCGGGCTGGCTGACCGCGGCGGTATTGGCCGCCGACCACCAGGCGGCCAGCGCCGGCGGCCTGAAGGTCACCCTGATCGAATCGCCCGATGTCGCCACGATCGGCGTAGGCGAAGGCACCTGGCCGACGATGCGCGACACGTTGCGCCGGACCGGCGTGACCGAGACCGATTTCATCCGCGAGTGCGATGCCGCCTTCAAGCAGGGCTCGAAGTTCGCGCGCTGGCGCGTCGATCGCGACGACGACTACTACTACCATCCGTTCGTGCTGCCGCAAGGCTACCTGGAGACGAATGTCGTCGCCGGATGGGCGAAGCATTCGCAGGTGCCGTTCGGCAAGCTGGTCAGCTTCCAGCCGCACCTGTGCGAGGCCGGCAAGGCACCCAAGCAGTTCTCCACGCCCGAGTGGGCGGCGGTGGCCAACTACGCCTACCACCTCGATGCCGGCAAGCTCGGCGTGTTCATGCGCAAGCATTGCATCGAGCGGCTCGGCGTCCGCCACGTCAGCGACCACATGACCGGCGTCAACGCGCACGACAACGGCGACATCGCTTCGCTGCAGACGCGCGACCACGGTGCCATCGAGGGCGACCTGTTCATCGACTGCACGGGCATGCGCGCGCTGTTGATCGGCCAGCACTACGGCATCGAGATCCAGTCGCAGAAGCACGTGCTGTTCAACGACCGCGCGATCGCGCTGCAGGTTCCGTACGCGGACCCGCGCCAGGAGATTGCCTGCCAGACCATCTCCACCGCGCAGAGCAGCGGCTGGGTCTGGGACATCGGCCTGCAGACGCGCCGCGGCGTCGGCCACGTCTACTCGAGCACGCATACCACCGACGAGGCGGCCGCCGACGAACTGCTGAAGTACGTCAAGGCCACCGGCGGCCGCGAGCAGGACATCTACACGCTGCCGAAGATCACCATCCGTCCCGGCTACCGGCCCAAGTCCTGGCACCGCAACTGCGTCGCCATCGGCCTGTCGAGCGGATTCATGGAGCCGCTGGAGGCGTCCTCGCTGGTGCTGGTGGAGCTGGCGGCGGGCATGTTGAGCGACCAGCTGCCGGCCACGCGCAGCGACATGGACATCGTCGCCAGGCGTTACAACGATTCGTTCCAGTACCGCTGGGAGCGGGTGGTCGATTTCCTCAAGCTGCATTACGTGCTGACCGGGCGCACCGACAGCGATTACTGGCGCGACAACTGCCGGCCCGAGTCGATCCCCGATCGCCTGAAGGAACTGCTGCAGTTGTGGCGCCACCAGCCGCCATCGCGCCATGACCTGTACAGGATCGAGGAGGTGTTCCCCTCGGCCAGCTACCAGTACATCCTCTACGGCATGGGTTTCCACCCGGAGCAGCGCCCGACGACGCGGCGCATGGACGATCCGGCGCAGGCCGAAGGCTACTTCCGCGAGGCGGCCGAGCTGACCCGCAAGATGCTGGCCGCGCTGCCGGGGCATCGCGAAATGCTCGATCACGTCATGACGCGCGGGATGTCAAAGATCTAGCCGCCGCGCATAGGATAGGTACTCACGCGTTTGCCAGGACACACCAGGGCCATGCCGAACCACGTACTGCTCAACAACATCGACCACAAGACCCTGCGCATCGATACCGGCCACGGCGCCGCGCTGGGCGACGATGTCATGTTCACGGTGACCTTCCCGGCGGAGTTCCGCAGCGTCCAGGCGCATTACCCGATCGTGTTCCACAAGGACGCGCAGGGCGAGCTGCAGCCAGTGGCCATGTTCGGCTTCAAGCAGGGCAGCAACCTGTTCCTCGAAAGTGGACGCTGGGACGCGACCTATGTGCCGCTGGCCATCGAGCGGCAGCCGTTCCTGATAGGTCGCGACGGCGAGCAGCTGCTGGTCCATATCGACCTCGACCATCCGCGCGTGCGTAACGACCGCGGCGAGATGCTGTTCCGCGACCAGGGCGGCACCACCGACTACCTCGACCGCATCACCTCGGTGCTGATGACGCTGCACGATGGCCTGGGCGGCACGCCGGCCTTCATGGAAGCGATGCTGCGCCATGACCTGATCGAGTCGTTCACGCTCGACGTCGAGCTCGACGACGGCTCGCTCAATCGCCTGGTCGGCTTCTACACGATCAACGAGGAACGCCTGCGCGCGCTCGATGCCGCCGCGCTGGACGAGCTGCACCGCGCCGGCCACCTGGAGCCGGTGTACATGGTGGTCGCGTCGGTCTCGCGTTTCCGCGACCTCATCGCGCGGATGAACCGCCGCCATGCTGCCGGGCACTAGCCCCATCGGCGAGCTCGCGGACGTCGATCCGCGTGCAATCCCGTCGGACCTGTTGCAATCGGGCAAGCCAGTGGTGCTGCGCGGCCTGGTAGCGAACTGGCCGATGGTGCAGGCAAGCCGCGGCCCGGCCGAAGCGTCGGTGGCCTACCTGCGCGGTTTCGAACGCGCCGATGGACCGCCGGTGGTCGCCACCGTGGGTCCGCCGGAGATCGGCGGGCGCTTCTTCTACAACGACGACCTGAGCGGCTTCAATTTCCGCCAGGAGCACGTGCCGCTCGGCGTTGCCCTGAAGACGCTGCTGAAGTACGCGCAGCAGGATGCGTCGCCGGCGATCTACATCGGCTCGACCACGATCGATACCTGGCTGCCGGGCTTCCGCGAACAGAACGACCTGACGATCCCCGGCGCCGAGCCGCTGGCCAGCATCTGGATCGGCAACCGCACCCGCATCGCCGCGCACCAGGACGTGCCGGACAACCTGGCCTGCGTGGTCGCGGGCCGGCGCCGGGTGACGTTGTTCCCGCCCGACCAGCTGCCCAACCTCTACATCGGTCCGCTCGACCACACCCCGGCCGGCCAGCCGATCAGCCTGGTCGACTTCGCCGCGCCGGATTACGAGCGCTTCCCGCGTTTCCGTGAGGCGCAGGCGCACGCGCTGACTGCGGTGCTCGAGCCCGGCGACGCGGTGCTGATCCCGAGCCTGTGGTGGCACCACATGGAAGCGCTGGAAGACTTCAACGTCCTGGTCAACTACTGGTGGCGGCAGACGCCTGCGTGGATGGACACGCCGATGAACGCGCTGATGCTGGCGATCATGACCGTGCGCGACCTGCCGCCGGAGCAGCGCGCCAACTGGGAGGACGTGTTCCGGCACTACGTCTTCCAGCCCGGCGAGGCGACCGCCGACCACATACCCGAGAGCGCGCGCCGCGTGCTTTCGCCCCTCGATGAAACCCAGGCGCGCAGCTTGCGCGCGCGCCTGCTGCAACGACTCAACCGCTGAGGAACACTGCATGACGAGCGACCGCGACCTTCAGAACAAGCCGATCCGCCGCGTGGTCATCGCCGGTGGCGGCACCGCCGGCTGGATGGCGGCCGCGGCACTCTCGCGGACCCTGGGCAAGGTGCTCGACATCACCCTGATCGAGTCCGAGGAGATCGGCACAGTCGGCGTCGGCGAGGCCACCATCCCGACGCTGGTGACCTTCCACCGCCTGCTCGACATCAAGGAGCAGGAGTACATGTCGGCGGTGAAGGGCACGATCAAGCTCGGCATCTCGTTCGAGAACTGGCTCGACGAAGGCCACCGCTACATCCACTCCTTCGGCATCAGCGGCAAGGACCACTGGTCCGCCGGCTTCCAGCACTTCTGGATGCGGGGGCAGAAGCTCGGCATCGCCAGCGGCTACGAGGACTACTGCGTCGAGCTCAAGGCCGCGCTCGAGGACAAGTTCGCGCACCTGCCACGCGGCGGCATCAACTACGCCTACCACATGGATGCGAGCCTGTACGCGCGCTTCCTGCGCAAGCTCAGCCAGGACCACGGCGCGCGCCGCATCGAAGGCAAGATCGTCGAGGTCGAGACCGACGAGGCCTCGGGTTTCATCACCGCGCTCAAGCTCGCCGATGGCTCGACCGTCGAGGGCGACCTGTTCATTGATTGCACCGGCTTCCGCGCGCTGCTGATCGGCAAGACGCTCGGCGTCGGCTTCGAGGACTGGTCGCACTGGCTGTTCAATGACAGCGCCCTGGCCACGCAGACCCTGGCCGTGCGCGACGCGGTGCCGTACACGCGCGCGATCGCCGGCAAGTCCGGCTGGCAGTGGCGCATCCCGCTGCAGCACCGCGTCGGCAACGGCATCGTCTACTCCAGCAAGCACATGAGCGACGACGAAGCCAGGCACGAGTTCCTGTCGAGCGTGGAAGGCGAGATCATCAAGGACCCGTGGCCGGTCCGCTTCAAGCCGGGCCAGCGCAAGAAGAGCTGGGAGAAGAACTGCATCGCGCTCGGCCTGGCCGGCAGCTTCATCGAGCCGCTGGAATCGACCACGATCCACCTGATCCAGCGCGGCATCGTCCACCTGCTGCGGATGTTCCCGCAGGTGGTCGCCCAGCCCGACATCGACCAGTACAACGCCACGCTCGATTCCGAGCTGCAGCACGTGCGCGACTTCGTGGTGATGCATTACCACCTGACCAACCGCCGCGACTCGCAGTACTGGCGCGACATCCAGGACATGGAGATCCCGGCGACGCTGAAGCACCGCATCGACCTGTTCCGCGAGACCGGCAAGGTGTTCCGCCAGGCCGAGGAACTGTTCGCCGAGAACTCGTGGGTGCAGGTGATGATGGGCCAGGGAGTCATGCCCAAGCAGTACCACCCGACGGCCGACGTGATGAGCGAGCCGGACCTGAAGCGCTTCCTCGACGACATCCGCCGCAATGTCGACAGCACCGTCAAGGCGTTGCCGCAGCACCAGGCCTACATCGACCAGTACTGCCCGGGCCCGCGCGAGCCGGCGCCGGTCAGCGCCGGCTGAGGCAGCGCACATGCGCGCGACGAGCGAGGCCGGTGGCAACCGCCGCCGGGCCAGAGGAGGGGCGGGCCGCCTGGCGGCCGCGGCGCTCGTTGGCTGCTTTGCGCTGGTCGCATTTCCGGCCACTGCAGGCGGTTTCCTTCGTGCGCAGGGCAAGCAGATCGTCGACGAGCAGGGCAAGGTCGTGCTCCTGCGCGGCATCGGCCTGGGCGGCTGGATGCTGCAGGAAGGCTACATGCTGGAGGTGCAGGGCAGCGGCACCCAGCGTTCGATCCGCGCCCGAATCAGCGACCTGATCGGCCCTGACAAGACCGAGGCGTTCTACCAGGCCTGGCGCGACAACCACGTCACCAAGGCCGACATCGACGCGCTGGCAGCCTGGGGCTTCAACTCCGTGCGGCTGCCGATGCATTACGAGCTGTACACGCCGCCGGTGTCGGAAGAACCGGTGCGCGGCCAGCAGACCTGGCGCGAGGAAGGCTTCCGCCGCACCGACGAGCTGCTGTCGTGGGTGAAGGCCAACGGCATGTACCTGGTACTGGACCTGCATGCGGCGCCAGGCGGGCAGGGCAACGACCTCAACATCTCCGACCGCGACCCGGCGACGCCGTCGCTGTGGGACGACGCGGTCAACCGCGACAAGATGGTGGCGCTATGGCGGAAGCTGGCCGAGCGCTACAAGGACGAGCCGGCGATCGCCGCCTACGACATCATCAACGAGCCCAACTGGGGTTTCGCCGACGCCACCGACAAGCACGGCTGCAGCGAGAACGGCAACGCGCCGCTGCGCGAACTGCTGGTGCGCACGACGCAGGCGATCCGCGAGGTCGACCGCCGCCACATCGTCGTGATCGAGGGCAACTGCTGGGGCAACAACTACCGCGGGGTTCTCGATGAAGGGCCGTGGGACGACAACCTGGTGATCAGCTTCCACAAGTACTGGAACGGCACCGGCCGCGACACCCTCAAGGACCAGCTGGCCCTGCGCGAGCGCTGGAACCTGCCGCTGTGGCTCGGCGAGACCGGCGAGAACTCCAACGACTGGTTCACGCGCACCATGGCAACGGTCGAGGCCGAGGGCATCGGCTGGGCGATCTGGCCGCTGAAGAAGATCCGCTACAACAATCCGCTGCAGGTCCAGCCCAACCCCGGCTACGCCAAGGTGCTGGCGTACTGGCGTGGCGAGGGCGCCAAACCCGCGCCGGCCGAGGCCGAAGCGGCGCTGATGACGCTGGCCACGCACGACATCCGCCATGAGAACAATATCGTGCACCCGGACGTCGTCGATGCCCTGCTGCGCGCACCCGGCGACGATCGCAGCGTGCCGTTCAAGGATCACCGGATTGGTGCGGGTGGCGGCAGCATCGCGGCCGTCGACTTCGACATGGGCCGCAATGGCATTGCCTATGGTGACCTCACGTCGGCCAACGAAAGCGGCAAGCCGGACACCGGCTGGAATCCATCGGAGACGTATCGCAATGACGGCGTCGACCTGGCCGACGGCGCGGACGGCATGCATGTTGCCGACATGCAGCCTGGCGAGTGGTTGAAGTACACCTTCACGGTAGCCAGCGCCGGCCGCTATCAACTGCAGTTGAACGGCAGCCGCGGCGACGCCCGCGTCTCCGTCAATGGCGTCGACGCCGGCAAGGCCACGACCGCACGGCCGCGCGAAGTGACGTTGCTCGAAGGCCGCAACACGCTCGTGATCGAAGCCATCAGCGCCGGCATCGACCTGCAGTCCCTACAGTTCAGGCCGCTTACCACGGCATCGGAGCGCAAGTGAGCAACGCAGCAGGTCGCTTGCGTGATAGCGCAAGCGCTCGACATGTCGCAAGACGGGCAGGGACGCGCGTGCTGGTCAGCGACATCGGCGGCACCAACGCGCGCTTCGGCCTGGCGGAGGCCGGCAGCCATGGCGTGCTGGTCGAGGGCAGTGTCCGCGAGTTCCCGGTGGCCGGATTCGCTTCGCTCAGTGACGCCGCTGCCAGTTACCTGGAGATGCAGGGCGAGCACGTCGACACCGCGGTCTTCGCCGTGGCGGGACGCATCCTCGGCGACGAAGTGCGCATCACCAACCACCCCTGGGTGATCTCGCGCGAGCAGACCGAACGCGCACTCGGCGTCGGCCATGTCGCGCTGATCAACGACTTCGCTGCCCAGGCGATGGCGATAACTTGCCTGCAGCGCGACGATGTCGTCGCGATCGGGCCGCAACCCTGGCGCCCGTTCGATGCGCGCGAGCCGCGCACCTTCGCCGTGATCGGACCGGGCACCGGGCTGGGCGTGGGCGGACTGCTGGTGCGCAACGGCCGCTGCTATCCGCTGGAAACCGAAGGCGGCCACGCCGGATTCGCGCCCGTCACCATCGAAGACCTGCGCCTGCTGGAATGCCTGATCGGCCGGTTCGGCCGCGTGTCATGCGAGCGCCTAGTGTCTGGCCCTGGCCTCGTCAACCTGCACGATGCCGTCTGCGAGATCCACGGCCTGCCGCAACAGACACTGGCACCGTCGGCGATCACCGCCCGCGCAGCGGCGGGCGACGCCACCTGCCAACAGGCGATCGACGTGTTCTGCGCGGCATTTGGCTCGATGGCCGGCGACCTGGTGTTGATGCACGGCGCCTGGGACGGCGTGTTCCTCGCCGGTGGCCTGGTGCCGAAGATGCTGCCCGCGCTGCAGGCGTCGGCGTTTCGCGAGCGGTTCGAGAGCAAGGGCCGCTTCTCGTCCGCGCTGGCCGATGTTCCTTCGCTGGCCATCGTCCATCCCAGTTCCGGGCTGCTTGGCGCGGCCGCGCACGCGGCGCAGCTGCTGCAGTCGCCCAACGGCTGAGCGTTATAGTTGCGGGCATGATCGAGCGACTCTTCGTCTACGGATCGCTGGCGCCGGGGCAGGCCAATGCCCACGTGCTGGCCGACGTGCCCGGCACGTGGCAGCCAGCCACCGTTCGCGGAAAGTTGTTCTCCGAAGGCTGGGGTGCGGCGATCGGTTATCCGGGGATCATCCCGGATGAGTCTGGCGACGAGGTGCCGGGGCTGGTGTTCTCGTCCGAAGCGCTGAGTCGGCACTGGCCGCGGCTGGATGAATTCGAAGGTGAGGGGTACGAGCGCGTGCAGATCAAGGCCACGCTCGAGGACGGCACGCTGGTGGATGCGTTCATATACGCGTTGCGCGACCCTGGCGAAACTTTGATCGAAGTGTGACCGGGTTGGCAGCCCGACTTGAGCCTGCACCCGTGATTGCCTAGGCTTCGCCCAGGGGCGTCGTCCGTACCGGCCGGCGGAAAACTGGGGACTTCGAATGGAACTCGGAACGGGGGGTTACGCGCCTCTTGCGCGTGCTGTTGCCGTGGGTCTTTGCGCCATGGTGCTTGCTTCGTGTGGTGGCGGTGGTGGTGGCGGCAACGTCCGCAGCGATCCTCCGCCCGCAACCGGCGGCGGAAATCCGCCGACGCCTCCACAACCGCCGCCGCCCGGACCGCCGGAACCACCTCCGCCGCCCCCGCCTCCGCCGCCCCCGCCGCCGCCCCCGCCGCCCATCCAGCGTGCTGCACCGGTGGCCAACCCCGCGATCGATGCGCATCTTTCTGTTATCGGCGCGACCGGTCTCACCTCTGCGGGCGAGCGCTCGACGATCGGCATCCTTGATACCGGCGTCGACTCCCGCTTGCTTTCGGGACGCGGCACGGCGTTCGGCTACCACAGCACCATCGATGCCTCCAGCAAGGACACATCGGTCCCCGACAAGTCCGGGCACGGCACGCAGGTCGCGCGGATCATGCTGGGCTTCAACACACTCACCCACCCGGGCGGCCTGGCGCAAAAGTCGACGCTGGTGTCGGTGCGTTACCTCGGCGACACCAATCCGGCAGAGCAGTACGTCACGCCCGGCTCAGGGTTCGACCTGGCCATGGACGCGTTCAAGACCAACAACGTGGACGTCGTCAACGTGTCCACCGATTCGCTGCGCTGGGACAGTGATGCTGGACGCAACGCGCTGTATTCCGGATTCGCCGGCCTCAGCGCGACCGATGCACTGGTGGTGGTGGCCGCGGGCGACGCGGCCGGCCGCGAGCCATCGCAGCTGGCGGTGCTGCCATGGTCGGGCGATGACCCGTCACACCTGCGCGACCGCTGGCTGGTGGCCGGTGCGGTGTCCAGCGAAGTGCCAACGCTGATCTCGGCGTACTCCAACGCCTGCGGCGCTGCCAAGGACGTCTGCCTGATGGCGGCAGGTGACGTGAAGACCGTCGATCCCAATGCCACGGGTCTGGTCGATGGCCACAGCACCGGCTTCGCCGCCGCGCAGGTGTCGGGCGCGGCGGCACTGGTCCACGACCGTTACACCTACATGGATGCAAAGACCATACGGCAGGTGTTGCTGGGCACTGCCACCGACCTGGGCGATCCGGGCGTCGACGATGTCTACGGCCATGGTCTGCTCAACGTTGCCAAGGCCCTGAACGGTCCGGAGCGGCTGGGCTCGGAAGACATGGTGCTCAACCTGGGGCTCATTGTCAGCAGCGGCTTCGCCGGCAACTGGACCAACGACATCAGCGGCACGGGCGGCCTGACCATCGATGGCGGCGGCCTGCCGACGCTGATGTGGCTGAAGGGCCACAACACCTACACCGGCCTCACCACCGTTAAAAACCGTTTCACGCTCGGCGTGTTCGGTTACCAGGCAGGCGACTTCGTGGTGCAGGACGGCGCCTTCCTGACGGCGGCCAATGGCTCGCACTTCGGCGGCGACATCCGCGTCGAAAGCGGCACCCTGGGCCTGGGGTCTTCGCCGGTCTGGACCGACGCCGCGAACAAGACCGTGCTCCAGATCGACGGCGACCTGGTCAACCAGTGGGCGGTATGGATGCCGGAGAAGAGCGACCTGTCGGTGACCATTGGCGGCAACTTCACACAGTCAGCCGGTGCATCGAGCAAGATGTACCTCGGTGCCAAGCCGCTTCATGTTGATGGCGTCGCCAACCTGGCCGGTAACCTGACCATCGTTGGCACGGTCAACGGCTACGTGTTCAACACGCGCGCCGACGTGCTCGAGGCATCGCAGGTGGTCGGGCGGTTCGACACGGTGGGCTGGACCAGTCCGTCGTACCTCGTCAGCGTGACCCCGCATTACGAGCCCGGCCAGGTATGGCTTGAGCTTGCGCGCAACAGTGTCACCGCTACTGCCATGGCGATGGGACTTTCTCCGGAGGCTATTGCCGGTGCGCAGCTGGTGGAAGAGGCGTTCACCGGCCTGGACGAGTCGCTGGCGTCCGCGGATGCCAGCTTCGTCGCTGGCGCCGCGGCACTGCAGGCTTCCGATTCCGCCGGGCAGCTCGATCGTTCGTTGAGCAGCCTGTCCGGCGACCTTCATCGCATGGATACGACCTTCACGCTGATGTCGGTCGACGACGCGCGCCGTGCGCTCGAATCGCGCATGGACGCCACGCGCGACGCAGCATCACCCCGCACCTGGACCGACACATTCGACCAGCAACGCGGCGATGCGGCATTCGACGTGCAGTCCAATGGCTGGATCATCGGTGCCGACTTGCTGCGCACGGGGACGACGACGATGGGCCTGTCGATGACATCGACGCAGGCGACCGTGTGGAGTGGCCACCGCAACGATCGCGAGCAGAACCGGCTGGTTGACGGTCAGTGGTACGCCAACCGGGATCTCGGCGAAGGCAGCTACCTGCTGGGCAGCGTCGGCTTCGGCCACGGCCAGCGCTGGCTGCGCCGCGAGGTCGACCTTGCCGGTGAGCGCTACCGGCTCGCGACCGGCAACGAGCAGCAGTACGGCACGTTGACCCTGCAAGCAGGCACGCACTTGGCGTGGCCGCATACAACGCTCGTACCCTATGTCGGCGTGCAGGCGTTGCACTTGCAGCGTGACGGATTCCGGGAAGATGGCGCTGCGGGCTTCGGCCTGACCGCGGAGGGCTCCGAGACGAACGCCGCGCTGGGCATGGCCGGCGCGCGCTGGAGCCACGCTTTGCACACCGGGCGTTCGCTCTGGGACCTGCAGGGACGCTTCGAATGGCAGCACGTGTTCGCCCAGTCCGGCGGCATGCAGGCGCGCTTCACCGGAATCGACGCCTGGACGCCACTTGCCGATCGCGGCCTTGCCGAGGACGTGGGTCTGTTCGAGTTCGGACTGCAGCGGAACTTCGGATCGGACACGCAGATGCGCGTGAGCCTCGGGGCGCGAGAGTCTTCGCAGGAGCGCTGGGGCACGGCAATGGTGGAATGGAGCATGGGGCTGTAACGGCCCCAGATGCATCCGATTGCGCATGCAGGGCTTCCGTCATGGAAGGCTGGCCCGCTGCAGGTCCCGGGGACCCGCCATCAGCCATCGCATCCCGGCTTTTCCCGCCACGACTGCACGGCGACAAACCGATAGAGGAACTGGCTGAAGCGGTCGCCCCAGATGCCGTTGTGGGCATCGATGATGCCGGGGTCGACGCTGACGATGTAGAACGGATTGTGCCGCTGGCCCTCGGTCTGCATCGCCGGCCGGCGGCTCAGTGCCAGGTCGCCGAGCGACCAGACGTCGGTCGTTCCGGCCTGGTAGGCCTGCCAGGCGCAGCCGTAGTCGGACCACGTCGACAACTGCAGCAGTGACTGCGTGTCGTTGCCCGCGGCCCGGGTGAGGTTGAGGTCGTGGGTCTGGAACGGCACGTAGTGGCCCAGCGCGGTGCGGTTCTCGCGGCGCTGCTCGTCCGACACGTGGCTCTGGAACAGCGTGCCAAGGGTGCGTCCGACCGGGAACGCATTGCCGGTCGCCGTATCGTTGGTGGAGGTGAATACCGCGAATATCGGCCGCTGCGAATCTGGATGGGTCATCGCGGCGGCGCGGCGATTGAGCGCGTGGAAGCGCGCAGCCTCGAACGCCGGGTTGACCAGGACGATCAGGTCGGCGGCATTGCGCGCCACGCTGCCACGGTTGAGGAACTCGGTGTCGCGCATGAGCTGCTGCTGCACCGCCGTGTAGATGAGTGCCCCACCGAAGCTGTGTCCGACGATGATCATCCGGCCCAGGTCATCACCGCCGTCGATCTTCTTCAGCTCGGCGAGGACTTCCATCGCGCCATCGGAACCGACCCGGTGCGCGCGGCTTTTACGCGTCCAGAACGACAGCTCCTTGAACGGCTCCACCGAGGCGGACAATCCGCGCCAGCCCATGAACACGCCGACCACGTGCCGATCGGCGCACGAGTGGCCCGCGCAGGCCTTCTCGTCCTCGGCGGCGATGCGCTGGACGAGCTTGCCGAAGTCGGCGACGTTGCTGTCGGAGGCCGATGCGTTGTGCTTCCATCCGTGCGCGAACACGACGATCAGCAGCGGGTGTGCGTCGGCCTCCGCGCGGACGTGCGAAATCAGCGCGTCCTTGAGCGCCCGGTCCCTGAGCTGGCCCTGGTCGTCGAACTCAACGAAGCCCAGGCTGACCGGATTGCGTGGCGCCGGGCCCGGGCTGTTGGCCGGCGGGAGGCGCTGCCAGACATCGCTTTCGCAGGTGCCGGACGCGAAATCGCAGGCTTCGCCCACGGGCGCCACGCGCGTCCGGTATGCAGCATTGGGCGCGCACCCGCAGGTCGCGACCGCCGCCACCAGCAACGCGATCGTGCATCCGGCACGTACGACGGCCCTCATGGCGACGAAGGCAACGGCGCCGTGGCAGCGATCCGCGTGTCGACGTTTCCGGGGCACAGCAGCTGCTCGGACATGTCCACCCGCACGTCGCCGGGAAGGTTGGTGGGACGGTAGTTCGCCTGCGCCGATGCCTGGCGTTGCACGACCGCCGGATGCACCCACGAACCGGCCGGCATGAAGCGGCGCCGTGCGAGGTTGAAGCGCAGGCGCCTGCGGAAATTCCGGCGCGGGTCGCGGAACCATTTCGGCAGGATCTCCGCCAGCCACCAGATGCCGTGCAGCGAGCGATGGATTGGCGCCAGTGGATCCGGCGCGACCGGCCCGTCGGCGTGCGTCGTCCGCGGAAGCAGGCGCTGTTGCGCCACGGGATCAACGAGCAGTCCGGCCGACTGCGCGTGGCAGGCCATCCATTGCAGTGCCAGCTGGGCGAGCCCGGCTTCGTGCTCCGGGTACGAGCCGCCGATGTCGGAGTGCACGCCGGGAAACCAGGTCTGCCTCACGTCCTGGTCAGCGGCCGAATCGTTCCACAGGTTGGTGCGGTAGAACGCCCGACGCTCGTCGATCGACACGGCATGCCTGACGATGGCGACGCTGGGGTTGTCGCGCGTGTAGGGCAGGACTTTCGGATTCCACACCCAGCCGACCGAGCTGACCGTGTCCCACAGTCCCAGGAAGTGGACGGGGCAGGGCCGCGAGAACGTATCGCGGAAACCGTGGATCACCGAAGACCGGTTCTCCTTCTTGAAGATGTCGACGGCATACGGCACCAGGTCGCGCAGCTCCGGTCGCAGCAGGCCGACCTTGTGCACCATGCCGGCCAGCGCACGCGCGGCGTAGGCGCCACGGCTGAAGCCGAAGATGTACACACGATCGCCGGGCCGATAGTTCCGCTGCAGGAAACCGTAGGACTCGGCCAGCGTGGTGGCAAGGCCGTAGCCGAACGCGAGCCCCATCACGCGGGTGAGCCATTTGCTGGCGCGCGTCCACGCGCCCTGCGCGCTGAAGGTGCCGACGCCAGGGTCGTAGTAGGCGATCTGCTGGTGCGGGTCGTGATCCAGCATGGCGTAGATCTTCACCACGTTGGTGTTGGCACTGCCGTAGGCATTGCCCGTGCCGTCCAGGCAGACCACCAGGTTGCGACTTCCGATGTGGTGGAGTTCCGTGTTCATCGCAGGACGATGTCCTCCAGTGTGGTGATGCTGACGCCCTTGTCGTCGCGCAGGCTCTCGTTGGCGCCACCGCGGCGCAGGACATCCGCGGCCAGGACCGAGTCGTCGAACTGGACGCCGGTCTTGCGGGTGATCTCGGCAACCGGCACCTGGTAGATCTCGTACTCGCTCATGTCCATCCGTTCGAAGCCCAGTCGCTCGATGGCCTCGGTCTGGTCGAAGATGAAGCCGTAGGCCAGCGGCTCGGAGCCGTCGTCCTTGTTCGACACGCACATGACGATCTTCCAGAACTTCATCGGCACCTTGATCAGGTTGTCGTCATCGTAGCCGTGCCGGGGGTCGCGTAGCCCGAGCACGGGCCCGGCGAACACGCACACGCGGCCGTCGAGCGCCTTGGCTTCGCGCTGGATGTGTTCCTCGAACTTGCCCCAGATACCGTGTTCGCCGGACGGGTTGAACGCCTGGCTCTGCGGCGTGCAGTTGGTCCAGTGGTAGGTGTCGGAATTGGCGAACTCCGCTTCCTTGGCCGTGCTGCCCCAGCACGCGTCCTCGCGACGGACGATATGCCCGCGGTCGATCTTCGTGGCCGGGCGATAGAAGTCGACGTCCTCGATCTGCAGGCCGGGTGCCTGCAGCGCCACGCGCGGATCAAGGCGCCAGTCCTCGCCGCCGTATTCCTTCCGGGGCTTGGTGCGCTTCCTCGCGGCGGCGCTGTAATCGACGTTGCTGGCGGCCCAGATCAGCAGCCGCCGCGGTTCGTGCATCACCAGCGAGTAGTGGTAGTACTTGAGCACCCACGGGCTGCCGTTCTTCTTCTTGAGCGCCTTCGCCTCCAGCGCCGCGCTCAGTTGCGGCGCCGGGATCCGCCAGCCGCGCAGGAAGGTGGTGTCGTAGCCGAGCGCATCGCGCGAGGCGTAGTTCTCGTCGAAGCGCAGCTTCTTCTCGAAGAACTCAGTTGCCGCCGCCACGGCTGCCGCCACGGCCGGTGCCGGCGACGCGGCGGGCGTGGCGGCAACGACCGGCGCCGCGGCGGGAATGGCGACGGCAGGCACTGCGGCACCGTCACCGCCCATGTAGATGGTCACCGGACCGGAAAACTGGAAGGTGTGGCTGGCCATGGGAGTGCCCCCGGGCGATGCAAGTACTTCGGGCTGGATCAGCGGACTGCCCGTTGCGACCAGGCAGAGCGTGTCGAACGTGCTCTCGATGATCCGCTGCAGTATCGCGTTCGGCTCGGTGCCATCCACGCGCTGCTGCTTGAACGAATCCACCATCGCGCTGACGCGAACGCCCTCGTTGGCGATCCAGATCAGCTCGTCGTCGTCGACCTCGGCGCTGGTCGGCACGATCTCGCCGTTGCGCTTGACCAGCTTGCCGTCCTGCATCTGCGGGACGCCGCAGTGGTGCAGGCCGATCACTTCCCACCACTGGCTGAAGACCGGCGATCCGCTGGATCCTTCGAGCGTGTCGGTCTCGTACAGCAGGAAGCCGTCGTCGCGCAGGTCCAGCAGCAGGTTGTTGACCGTGGCGTATTGCTTCGGCCGTCCTTCCGGGTGCTGGATGATATTGACCGTGCCGCCCTTCTCGATCTTGCCCTTGGCGCCGATCAGCGGCAGGTACTGGAACTGGTCGAGCGATGCCTCCGTCAACGACCGTGGCTTGACCGCCACGAGCGCGTAGTCGAGTTCGCGGTTGCTGATGAAGAACCGGTCCGGATCGAGTTCGAATATCAGGCCCGATCGCACGCCCTGTTCGATCCGTTCGAACAGGAACTGCGCACCGCAGTTGTAAGCGTCGCTGGGCTTCTGGAAGACGTGGTAGTTGGTCAGGACCACGTCCTTGGCGACCAGGAAGGCGGTGGCGAAGCCCTTGGGCTCGATGCCGTTACCGCCCAGCGATACCAGCCGGGCCACGGGTCGACCGGCTTTCAGCGCCTGCTCGTTGGGCGGTAGGTCGGCGAAGTCGAGCGTCGCGCCGACCTGTCGCTCCGCGGCAATGCGGATGCCCCGGTAGGCGGCGCTCTCGAACACCTGCCGCAATCGCTGGCGTTCCTCGAATCGCGATTTCTGCACCGGCGTGCTGACGGCAACGGCCGGTCGCGGGATCGAACCGTCGATGTTGCGCACGGCCGATTCGAGTGGCCGCTTGGCGACCGCGAAGTTCTCCCAGCGGCCGTAGGCTTCGGTCCAGAGCCCGCGACGCTTGCACTGGACCTCCTTGACGCGTTCCATGTCACCCTCCATGAGGTCCTGCCCTCTATCAGGAGACGTCGCGGCGCGGTTCACGCGGTCACCGGAGGCCTGAGCCCGCGCTAAGCACCACTTGCGGGGCCGGTAAGGCGCCCTTGCGGATGCCGATCCCGATCGCGATCCCGATCGCGAACTGGCGATAAGATCGCGATGCCTCAGTCCTGAAGGGATGCCACGCGATGCAACGCAGGGAATTTCTCGGCGCCTTGGCGGCATCGTCGCTCGCCTGGGGCTTGCCCGGCTGCGCCGGTATCGACGGCGGGGCCCGCAAGGCGGGCGCAACCGTGATGACCGTGAACGGTTCCATCCCGGCCGCGGACATGGGCATGACGCTGGCGCATGAGCACCTGTTCGCCGATCTGCGCCCCTATGCGGAGCAGATGACGAGCCCCCTCGCGGTCGACAGGGATGAAGTGGTGGAGGTGGTGCTGCCCTATCTGCGGGAGATACAGCGACAGGGCTGTCGCACGCTGGTCGACTGCACTGCCACGACGCTCGGACGCGATCCGGTGCTGATAAGACGGCTGTCGCAGGCCAGCGGCCTGCAGATGCTGACCGTCACCGGAGCCTATGTCGCAGCAGGCGGTCGCTTCGTGCCGCCCCATGTGCAGAGCGAAACCGCCGACCAGCTGGCACGGCGGTGGATCGGCGAATGGCGCGATGGCATTGGCGATACGGGCATCCGCCCGGGCCTGATCAAGCTCGGAATCGAGGGCGACCCGCCCAGCGACATCGAACGCAAAGTGCTGCACGCCGCCGCATCGGCGCAGATGGAGACGGGACTTGTCATCGCCTCGCACACGGGGCCGTGGGCTGACGTCGCGCCCGGCCGCAATGCGCGGTGCGCCTTTGCCCAACTCGACCTGCTGCAGGGTGCCGGCGTCGCTCCGTCGGCCTGGATCTGGGTGCATGCGCAGAACGAGGTGCAGGGCAGCCAGCATGTCGAGGCAGCGCGTCGCGGGGCCTGGGTGTCGTTTGATGGCTTCCGGCCCGGACAGGAGGCGGCCTACCTGGCGATGATCGGCCGCATGCGCGACGAAGGCCTGCTCGGCCGCGTGCTCGTGTCGCAGGACGCAGGCTGGTACAACGCGGGCCAGCCACGGGGCGGCGAGTTCAAACCCTACCTGCCTCTGTTCACGGCCTTGATCCCTGCGCTGCGGGAGGGCGGTTTCGACGAGGCGCAGATCGGCACGATCTTCGTCGACAACCCGTCGCATGCCTTCGCGGTGCGGAAGACACGGTCCTGAGGTTTGTCGTAAGTTATTGTCTGCAAAGGCATTCCGCATTGCAGCAAGCCATTTTGCGAAACGCTGGGTAGAGTTCCCCCATCCGTCCCGGGACCCCCTTTTGACTATGACTCGGCTGGCCAGCATCACCGGTGATGTTTTTTTATGCGTCCGGAGTGGTAGCGCTAACTTTTTTTCTGGAAGGTCCGCATGAGCCTGTTCGTCGGTCTCGACGTTGGTACCCAGAGCGTCAAGCTCGTTGCCTACGATCCGCAGGCGCGCAAAGTCGTGGCGACGCATGGCCACGCACTGGAACTCATCGCCGGCGATGACGGCAGTCGCGAGCAGCACGCACAGTGGTGGATCGACGCCATCCGCGCCTGCTTCGCGCGCATGGAGCCCGCGCAACGCGCACGCGTGAGCGCGATCGGTGTGTCCGGGCAGCAGCACGGTTTCGTACCGGTCGATGCCGCTGGCGACGTGCTCGCGCCGGCCAAGCTGTGGTGCGACACCAGCACCACGGTCGAGTGCGACGAGATCATGGCCGCCGCCGGCGGTGCCAAGGGCTGCATCGCGCTGGCGGGTAATCCCATCCTTGCCGGCTACACCGCATCCAAGCTGCCGTGGACGCGCAAGCACCGGCCCGAGGTCTACGCGCGCCTGGCCGCGATCATGCTGCCGCACGACTACGTCAACTTCTGGCTGACCGGCGAACGCTGGATGGAATACGGCGACGCTTCCGGCACCGGCTGGCTCGACGTGCGCACGCGTCGCTGGTCCTCGCGCATGCTCGCCGCGACCGATGCACAGCGCGATCTGTCGGCATTGCTGCCGCCGCTGGTCGAGGCCGATGCCAGCTTCACCATCGCAGCTTCCATCGCCAACGAACTTGGCCTGCCGCAGGGCGTGCGCGTGGCCGCCGGCGGTGGCGACAACATGATGGCGGCGATCGGCACCGGCAACGTCGCCTCCGGCGTGCTGAGCATGAGCCTGGGCACGTCCGGCACGCTGTTCGCGCACGCCGACCACCCGGTCGTCGATGACGCCGGTGGCTGGGCCGCGTTCTGCTCGTCCACCGGCGGCTGGCTGCCGCTGATCTGCACGATGAACTGCACCGTCGCCACCGAGAGCGTGGCGCGCATGTTCGGCTTCAGCAGCCGCGACGGCGATGCCGTGATGGCCGACACCGCGCCGGGCGCGGGCGGGCTGGTGATGCTGCCGTTCCTCAATGGCGAGCGCACGCCGGACCTGCCGCACGCACGCGGTTCGCTGCACGGCATGGACTCGACCAACCTCACCCGCGGCAATGTCTACCGCGCGGCGATGGAAGGCGCGACCTACGCCCTTCGCTACGGCTACGACGCACTGACCGCGGCCGGCCTGCAGTTCGACGCGATCCGCCTCACCGGTGGTGGCAGCCAGAGCGCCGCGTGGCGGCAGATGGTGGCCGATGTGTTCGAGCTGCCCGTCGCCGTGCCGGAGCAGAGCGAGGGCGCCGCGTTCGGCGCCGCGCTGCAGGCGGTCTGGGCACACGGCCGCGCCAATGGCGGCGGCGACGACATCGCCACGATCGCGCGCGAGCACGTCGGCACCGACGCGGCTTCGGTCGCGCGCCCGGACGGCAATGCCGCTTCCGCCTACCGCTCGCATTACCGCCAGTTCCGCCGCCACCTCGATGCGGCCATGCAGTCCCACGCTCACTCCAACAACCCCTGACGCCAGCCGGGCCTGCAGCCCGCCCCTCCTCACCTCCGAACAGTGACAGCCACCATGACGACTCCCTTCATCGGCGCCCGCGAATACTTCCCCGGCATTGGCCGCATCCCGTTCGAGGGACGCGATTCCGACAACCCGCTGGCGTTCAAGCACTACGACGCCAACAAGCGCATCGGCGACAAGACGATGGCCGAGCACCTGCGTTTCGCGGTGTGCTACTGGCACAGCTTCTGCAACGCCGGCCACGACCCGTTCGGCCCGGGCACCCGCGTCTATCCGTGGGATGCCGCTTCCACGCCGCTGGCGCGTGCCGAAGCCAAGGCCGATGCCTCGTTCGAGTTCTTCACCAAGCTCGGCGTGCCGTACTACTGCTTCCACGACATCGACCTGGCGCCCGACGCCGACGACATCGGCGAGTACGAGAAGAACGTCAAGCACATGGTCGCCATCGCCAAGGAGCGCCAGCAGGCGACCGGCATGAAGCTGCTGTGGGGCACGGCCAACCTTTTCAGCCACCCGCGCTACATGAACGGTGCCTCCACCAACCCGGACTTCGCCGTGGTCGCGCGCGCTGCCGTGCAGGTCAAGGCCGCGATCGAAGCGACGGTCGAGCTGGGCGGCGAGAACTACGTGTTCTGGGGCGGCCGCGAAGGCTATGCCTCGCTGCACAACACCAACATGAAGCGCGAGCTGGCGCACTTCGGCCGCTTCCTGACGATGGCGCGCGACTACGGCCGCAGCATCGGCTTCAAGGGCAACTACCTCATCGAGCCCAAGCCGATGGAGCCGATGAAGCACCAGTACGACTTCGACTCGGCCACGGTCGTCGGCTTCCTGCGCGAGCACGGCCTGGACCAGGACTTCAAGCTCAACATCGAAGCCAACCACGCCACGCTGTCGGGCCACACCTTCGAGCACGACCTGCAGGTTGCGTCCGATGCCGGCATGCTCGGCAGCATCGACGCCAACCGCGGCAACGCCCAGAACGGCTGGGACACCGACCAGTTCCCGACCGACCTGTACGACACCGTCGGCGCGATGCTGGTGGTGCTGCGCCAAGGTGCGTCGCGAGTCGACCGATGCCGACGACCTGTTCCTGGCCCACATCGGCGGCATGGATGCGTTCGCGCGCGGCCTGGAAGTGGCGCACGCGCTGCTGACCAAGTCGCCGTGGGAGCAGTGGCGCGCCGAGCGCTATGCCAGCTTCGACAATGGCGCCGGCAAGGACTTCGCCGGCGGCAAGCTGGACCTCGCCGCGCTCAGTGCACTGGCGGGCAAGGGCGAGCCTGCCAAGATCAGCGGCAAGCAGGAGCGCTACGAGAACCTGCTCAACCAGTACCTGATGCGCTGAGCGGCACGCGCCTTCCCCCGTTCCGGCAACGGGGGAAGGGAAGAAGGGAGGGTCACTGCGCCACGCGCGGTGGCAGGGGGCCGGATCAACAATGAGGGGTAGGCCATGAACAGCGCCACGCTCGAAAACGCCACGTCCAACCACGACGCCGAGAACACACGCCTGATCATCCTGGTCAGCTGCGTGGCCACCATCGGTGGCTTCCTGTTCGGCTTCGACAGTGGCGTGATCAACGGCACCGTCGACGGATTGCAGCAGGCCTTCGGGTCCAGCAAGGCCGGCCTCGGCTTCGAGGTCGCCTCGATGCTGCTGGGCTGCGCGATCGGCGCGTTCTTCGCCGGCCGCCTGGCCGATCGCTGGGGTCGGCGTTCGGTGCTGATCATCTCGGCGGTGTTGTTCCTGCTGTCGGCCATTGGCGCCGGCGCGGCGGCCACATCGACGATGTTCGTCATCGCGCGCGTGCTCGGCGGTTTCGCCGTCGGTGCCGCCAGCGTGATGTCGCCGGCCTACATCGCCGAAGTGGCATCGGCGCGTTACCGCGGCCGCCTGGCCACGGTGCAGCAGATCGCGATCATCGGCGGCCTGTTCTGCGCCTTCCTCAGCAACTACCTGCTGGCCAAGGCCGCCGGTGCTTCCACCGAGGGCTTGTGGCTGGGCCAGGCGGCATGGCGCTGGATGTTCTGGGTGCAGGCGATTCCGTCGCTGCTGTTCCTGGTGCTGCTGCTGACGATTCCGGAAAGCCCGCGCTACCTGGTGGTGAAGAAGCGCCAAGCCGATGCGCTGGTGGTGCTCACGCGCCTGTACGGCGCGGCGCAGGCGCGCACCAAGCTGGCCGAGATCGACGCATCGCTCTCGGCCGACCATCACCGCCCGCAGCTGTCGGACCTGGTCAACAAGGCCACCGGCAAGATCCGTCCGATCGTCTGGATTGGCATTGGCCTGGCCACGTTCCAGCAGCTGGTCGGCATCAACGTCGTCTTCTATTACGGCGCGGTGTTGTGGCAGGCGGTCGGCTTCTCCGAGAGCGATGCGCTGCTGATCAACGTGCTGTCGGGTGCACTGAGCATCGGTGCCTGCCTGGTGACCGTGCTGCTGATCGACCGCATCGGCCGCAAGCCGCTGCTGTGGGTCGGCTCGGCCGGCATGGCAGTGTCGCTGGCGCTGATGACGTGGGCCTTCACCACCGGATCGATCGATGCCAACCACAAGCTGGCGCTGTCGGATTCGATGGGCACGCTGGCGCTGGTCGCGGCCAACGTCTACGTGATCTTCTTCAACGCGTCCTGGGGCCCGGTGATGTGGGTGATGCTGGGCGAGATGTTCCCCAACCAGATCCGCGGTTCGGGTCTGGCGGTCGCCGGTGCGGCGCAGTGGACGTCCAACTTCGCCATCACCGTGACCTTCCCGATGCTGCTGGGCAGCATTGGCCTGGCCGGTGCCTACGGCATCTACACCGTGGCCGCGATCATCTCGGTGTTCTTCGTCCTGCGCTACGTCTACGAGACCAAGGGCAGGGAACTGGAACAGATGGAAGGCTGAGCCGGGGGATGCTTCCGGTTCCAGTGCTTCCGTTTCGCGTTGCCATGACGCCCGCGGTCAAGCGGGCGTCACTGGCCGGTCGCGTCGTCCGGACCGGCGGGCTTGGCCGGCGGTGCGACCGAGTCGCGCGACACCAGCTGGTGGGGCAGGACGTGGTCGACCACCACGCGCGTGTTGCGGTCCTTGCGGCGGATGTTGCGCAACAGGATGTCGACGGCCGAATCGGCCATCGAGGCGATCGGCTGGTGGATGGTGGTGAGTTCCGGCCACACCGTGGTCGCGGCCGAGGTGTCGTCGAAGCCGACCACCGACAGGTCGCGCGGCACGTCGAGGCCGCGCCGGTGCGCGACCGAGATGACCGCCGAGGCCATGTCGTCGTTGCTGGCGAAGATCGCCGTCGGCGGCTTGCGCAGGCCGAGCAGTTTTTCCGTGGCGTCGAGGCCGGAGCGGTAGGTGAAGTAACCCTGCTGCACCAGCGCCGAATCGAGCGCGATGCCGGCTTCGCTCATCGCCGCCTGGAAACCTTCGTAACGGCGCGCGCTGGCGGTCTGGTTCGGATTGCCCTTGATGTAGCCGATGCGGGTATGGCCGAGCGCGATCAGGTGCGCGGTGATCTCGCGACTGGCGTGGAAGTCGTCGATGCGGACGCTGGAGATTTCCTGGCTGAAGCGACCCGACGCAATCGCCACCACCGACACGCCGGCACTGACCAGCTCGGACACGATGGCCTTGGACTCGCACAGCGGCGGCGGCAGGATCGCGCCCGCCACGGTCTTGGCCAGCGCACGCGCGGCATGGCGCTGCTGCTCGGCGTCGAAGTTCTCCCAGGTGTCGATGACCAGCTGCGCGGCGGTTCGCGAGGCGCCGTTCAATGCGCCCACCAGCAGCTCGCGCAGGTAGGCCGCGCTGGGGTTGGTGTAGATCAGCGCGATGCGCGTGTCCTGCGCCGCGGCCAGCGAACTGGCGGCCTGGTTGGGCGTGTAGCCCAGCTCGCGCACCGCCTGGGTGACGCGTTCGCGGGTGGACTCGCGGACCTTGCCGTAGCCGTTGACGACGCGCGAGACGGTCATCGGCGAAACGTTGGCGAGCGCCGCCACCTCATCGATGGTGACTGCACGACCCTTGCGGCGAACCGATTTCTTGGGCTTTTCCAACGTTCCTTCCTTAGCTCGGCTTAGGTCGGCGCAGACGTTCTCATCTACACCAAAGTGACATCGGACAGGGAATGACAACGAAGCACATGGTACCGACAACCGCCCCACGCAGCGACAACACCACGGCGATTACCGGGGCGATTGCCGGGACGAGGCGCCTGCTGCGCCGGGCCTTCCAGCGCCTGGGCCTGGCCGGGATGGCGATAGTTGCCCTGTTCGCGACGCTGTCGGTCGTGCCGTTCGCGCACGCCGAGGATGGTTACGACCTGTGGCTGCGCTACCGGCCATTGCCGGCCGATAGTGCCACGGCCTATCGCGCGAACGTCTCGCAGCTGGTCGTCGCCGACGCGACGCCGACCCAGGCCGCCACGCGCGCCGAACTGCTGCGCGGCCTCACCGGACTGCTGGGCAGCGCACCGACGGTGGCCAACGAGGCCAGCGCCGACGGCGCCGTCATCGTCGGCACGCCCGCGTCCTCGCCGCTGATCGCCGGGCTTCGCCTCAAGCTGCAGGGGCTGGGTCTCGAGGGTTACCTGATCCGAAGCGTCAATGTCGATGGCCACCGTGCCACGGTCATTGCCGCCAACGAGGATGTCGGCGCGCTGTACGGCGCATTCCACTTCCTGCGCCTGATCCAGACCGCTCAGCCGCTGGCGGCGCTCGATCTGCGCGAGGCACCGCACGTGCAGCTGCGCGTGCTCAACCACTGGGACAACCTCGACCGGCACGTCGAACGCGGTTATGCCGGCGAGTCGATCTGGGACTGGCACAAGCTGCCCGACTACCTCGACCCGCGCTACACCGACTACGCCCGCGCCAATGCTTCGCTCGGCATCAACGGCAC